>ERZ808240.1856-NODE-1856-length-24785-cov-46.127254_pt1 | contig 24785 bp, 13 predicted proteins | sample MGYA00521084_ERZ808240 | MGnify/ENA primary metagenome ERZ808240 (study PRJEB31516, sample SAMN03275571) | gut metagenome | biome: mammalia-associated habitat; material: feces | host: Papio cynocephalus | place: Kenya | collected 2012-08-06 ... | reverse complement strand
TGCCTCTTGCGCCGTCGTGATGCAACGATTCAGCAAGGGCATCTTCAAGGATTAAGGAAAAATACAATAGCATCATACAACTATTTTTTGCCTTTTTAGACGTTCTTTTCAAACAAAAAGTGTAACTTTGCATAATAAATAATTGCAGATATCAAGAAAGGAACCACAATATGAAGAAAATTCTATGTATCATCTGCCTACTCATTGCCACTAACAGTACAATGAAGGCTACTTCGTTTGATTTCCAGAACACCAAGTTCTCGGATGTCAAACGCATCGAACTCCTCCTGCACGAACTCACGCTAGAGGAGAAAATCAACCTGCTCTCTACCAACCTGGGGGTACCAAGACTAGGCATTCCAAGATGCGGAAGTCAGGAAGGACTGCACGGACTGGCACTGGGGGGACCTGCCGCCATGAACGGAAAGAAGAAGGTGGACGGCAAAGAGGTGAGCGACGACCGATTCACCACCATCTTTCCACAGGCTTACGGACTTGGCGAGACATGGGATAGGACTTCCATCCGCAAGGTGGGCAACCAGATGGCAGAAGAAGCCAGATACTATTTCAATACCCAGAAGAGCAAGCGACAGGGACTGGTCATCTACGCCCCCAACGCCGACCTTGCCCGAGATCCTCGCTGGGGAAGGACAGAGGAAAGTTATGGCGAAGATCCATATCTCACTGGAGAACTGACCGTAGCCATGGTAAAAGGCATACAGGGCGACAACCCTAGATACAGGAAAGCGGCATCACTCATGAAACATTTCCTCGCCAACAGCAACGAAGACGGACGCGACTCCTCTTCCAGCAATTTCGACAACCGACTCTTCAGGGAATATTATTCCTATCCTTTCTACAAAGGAATCACCGAGGGAGGCAGCCGTGCCTTCATGGCTTCCTACAACGCATGGAACGGCATCACGATGTGCGTGAATCCTTGCCTGAAAGCAATTGCTCGCCAACAATGGGGCAACAATGGCATCATCTGCACGGATGGTGGTGCGCTGAAACTATTGGTGGCCGCCCATCATGCCTATCCCAACTTGAAGGAAGGAGCGGCAGCCGTTGTAAAAGCTTCGGTTGGTCAGTTTCTCGACCAATACAAACCCTACATAGAGGAGGCCTTGAAAGAAGGACTCCTCACTGAGAAAGACATCGATGAAGCCATCAAGGGAAACCTATTCGTAGCCCTCAAACTAGGACTTTTGGATGGCAAGGATTCCAAGAACCCATACAATAGTATAGGTCAAGACTCTACGTTAACGCCCCCTTTCGATACACCGGAAACAAGACAACTAGTGAGGGAAATCACCACCAAGTCGATAGTGCTGCTCAAGAACAACGGGCTACTGCCACTCGACCTGAACAAAATTAAGAAGATAGCCCTCATCGGACCTTATGCCGACCAGATCGTATACGACTGGTACAGCGGAACAGCCCCTCACGCCGTGACCATCCTCGAAGGCTTGCGCAAAGCCCTCAAGGGCACAGGCATCGAAGTGCTCTATGCCAAGGACAACACTTGCGGCAAGGCTGAGTTGCTGGCAAAGGAAGCCGACGTTGTATTGGTTTGCACTGGCAACCATCCATACGGAACAAAAGCCGACTGGTTTTTCTGTCCTGTTCCTAGCGATGGCAGAGAGGCGGTAGACAGGAAGTCGTTGCAGTTGCCAGACGAAGACTTGCTGCGCCAACTCCACGCTATCAATCCCAACACAGCCTTGATATTGGTGAGCAGTTTCCCATACGCCATCAACTGGAGCAATGAGCACCTGCCAGCCATCCTCCACCTCACCCATTGCAGCGAAGAACAGGGTACCGCCCTCTCCGACGTACTGTTGGGCAAGGCAAACCCAGCCGGCAGAACCACCCAGACTTGGGTGAAGGACATTCTGGACCTGCCCCACATGATGGATTATGACATCCGACACGGCAGGACTTATATGTACCAGGAGAAAGAGCCTCTCTATCCTTTCGGCTATGGACTCAGTTACACACATTTCAGCTATACCGACGCCAAAGTATACAAGAAAGCCAAGAACGGCTATTGGATCTCACTGAAGGTGAAGAACGATGGAGAAAGAGATGGCGACGAGGTGGTACAAGTCTACGCCACTTTCCCAGACAGCAAAGTGGAGATGCCAAAGAAGAAACTCTGCGGCTTCGACCGCGTGTCGATAGCGGCAGGAACCACCAAGGAAGTAAAGCTCTACATCAACAAGCGCGACCTATCTTACTGGGACGAGCAGAGGCAATCCTTCGTCGAAGCCCCAGGCAAGAAGTTGCTGCTGATAGGCGCATCATCAGAAGACATCAGAACAAAGATAGAACTCTAAAGAAAGCAATACACAATATATATATATGGATTACAACATGATAGGCACCGCATGGTCGCTGCTTCCTCCTATCGTCGCCATCGCCCTGGCACTGAAGACCAAGGAGGTATATTCATCCCTATTTATCGGCATCATCCTTGGTGCCATACTCTACTGCGTGTCGATGGGCACAGGATTCGAGGGTTTTCTCATCCACCTCACCAACCACACCGTAGGCACTGGCGACGATGCCAAGGGTTACGGCATGATACACTGTCTCTCCGACCCATGGAACGTGGGCATCCTCGTATTCTTGGTGGTACTCGGCAGCATCGTATCCTTGATGAACAAGGCGGGAGGCTCGGCAGCGTTCGGTCGCTGGGCATCCCAGCATGTCAAGTCGAAAGTGGGCGTACAAGTGGCCACTATTCTGCTGGGCATCCTCATCTTCATCGACGACTATTTCAACTGCCTCACCGTGGGTTCGGTGATGCGTCCTATCGCTGTGCGCAACGGCGTGACCAAGGAGAAACTGGCTTATCTCATCGACTCCACAGCCGCACCAGTGTGCATCATCTCCCCTATATCCAGCTGGGCGGCAGCCGTGTCGGGATTCGTATCTGGAGGCGAAAATGGACTCGCTCTCTTCTGCAAGGCGATACCTTTCAATTTCTATGCCTTCTTCACCATCATCTTCATGTTTGGCATTGTTTTTCTCGGCTTCGATTTCAAGGCAATGAGCAAGTATGATGCCCGTCTGAAAGAATGGTACGAGCGCACCAACGGTGGAAGACTCGACGAGGTGAGCGACACCAAACTCCACATCGTAGAGCACGGCGTAGGAGCCAAGCAAGAGGAAGAACAGACGAACAAAGGTTCGGTAGCCGACCTCGTGATTCCGATATTACTGCTCATTGTATTCTGCATGTTGGGCATGGTATACTCTGGAGGATATTTTGATGCCAGCAATACCAACTATCACGACTTTGTGGAGGCATTCGCTGCCAGCAACGCATCCATCGGCCTGGTACTCGGCTCGCTCGCCGCCCTGATACTCACAATCGTGATGTTCACCGTGAAGCGCACTCTGCCATTCGATGAAGCCATGAGTAGTCTCATCAAAGGCTTCGAGGCGATGGTGCCAGCCATTTTGATACTGACACTTGCCTGGACGCTGAAGAGCATGACCGACTCGCTGGGCGCAGCCGAGTATGTATCGAGCGTAGTAGCCAGCAGTGCGGCCGGGCTACAGATGTTCTTGCCAGCCATCATCTTTGTGGTGGCAGCCTTCCTCGCCTTTGCCACGGGCACATCCTGGGGAACGTTCGGTATCCTGATACCTATCTGCATCGCCGTGTTCCCTTCAGCTGCTCCACTGCGCATCATCTCCATATCGGCATGTATGGCAGGTGCGGTATGCGGCGACCATATCTCGCCCATCAGCGACACCACCATCATGGCGAGTGCCGGAGCCGAGTGCAAGCACGTGCACCATGTTTCCTCCCAGTTGCCATACGCCCTAACCGTGGCAACCGTGGCATTCCTAACCTTCATCGTGGCAGGTTTCACCCAGTCGCTAGGCATCGTGACCAGTGCCATCATCTCATGGGTGAGCGGAATAGCCATGCTTGGTTTAGCTTTATTCTGTCTAAATAGAGTGAAAACAGGAAAATAAAGCCATAAAAGCTTGCAAGTTTGGAATAATTTCAATATCTTTGCAAAGGATAAGAAAATAAGAATATTAACTTAAAAGCAATTACATTATGAAGGAACTAAAAGGAACAAAGACAGAGAAGAATTTACAGGAAGCGTTTGCTGGTGAGTCACAGGCACGCAACAAGTATACATATTTCGCTAGCAAGGCGAAGAAGGACGGTTATGTTCAGATAGCCAACATCTTCGAAGAGACAGCTGCCAACGAAAAAGAGCATGCCAAGATGTGGTTCAAGTACTTGGAGGGTGGCGCCATCCAAGATACCGAGAAGAACCTAGAGGCAGCTGCCAATGGCGAGCACGACGAGTGGACAGAGATGTACCCACGCATGGCTAAAGAGGCTCGAGAAGAAGGCTTCGAGGAGATTGCCATCAAATTTGAGATGGTAGCCGAGATTGAGAAGCACCATGAGGAACGTTATCGCAAGCTTTTGAAGAACGTACAGGACAAGCTCGTCTTCTCTCGCGACGGCGATTGTATCTGGCAGTGCGCCAACTGCGGACATATCTGCGTAGGCAAGCAGGCTCCTGAGGTTTGCCCAGTTTGCAACCACCCACAGAGCTACTTCCAGATTGAGGCTCAGAACTATTGATATCCATCGAAAGTTATAACGACAAAAAGCCGGCTATCCATCTAGATAGCCGGCTTTTTGTCGTTATAAACTAGTTCATCAAACACTAGAGACGCCACCTTATTTTACCCCCAAGGAGAAGGCGGCTTCCATGAGCTTGTTCTTCAATTTCTGAGGATAATCAGGATGAGACTTCACAAAATTCTCGACGATGGTCTTCGCCTCTTGGCTTCGATGATCGCCAAGCAAGGCATTCACCCAATAACCAGGGAAGAAGATGTCGCCAGTGCGCTGCACCTCTTGCAACATATCCAGACCTGTGAGCACGTACTTGTTGTTGCGCGGCTCTCGGGTCTCATCGTTTAAGAGAGCCAAAATGGCTGAAGCCCAAGGCTCGGTGCGACGATTTTCCCTTTGTTTCAGTTCCTCGAACAGGGTATCCTGCACAGCAACGTCAGGGTTGCAAGCACGACTCACAAATTGGAATTCACTTTTGCGGTCTTCGCTAGTAAGACGTTGCATCTGCTCGTCTACAATCTGCTTCCATTGCTGCGGACGCATGATGGCAAGATGATAAGCCATCGCCATATAGTCACGCTCATTGAGCAGACTTTCGGTCTGCCCCTTCCATATCGCATACAGGCTATCTACCACCTCTGGCGAATGAGCCGATCCGTAGAGACGCTTCAAGAGTAGTTGGCGTACGGCAGGCATGGCATGCTTGCGACTCAAGTCAAAGAGTTGTTTCTCGCATACCAATCTTTCGTCTACATCCATATTTCTCACGATGGTAGAGAGATAACCACTGCAAGCCGATGCCACCAAAGGATTTCTTTCCTTTGCTAGCCCATGATACATAGAAGAGAAAAGAGCTTCAGCGCTTACGTTTCCCATCCAGTAATTCTCATAGAGCGTCATGAGGACAGCCAGGCGATTGACATCAGGAAGGCTAGTCCACCTTGGGATGGTATGGAAGACAAAACGCCCATATCCCTTGCCGTCTATATTTGGAATTAGATTGGCAGGATAAACCTTCCATCGTTTCATAATAGCACTTTTGGAGAGAGTGACGACGGAATCTTGCATATTTACGTTTTCCACATACAGCCGTCCCTTAACTTGGGCACCTATCTGGAAAGACTGAGGCCAGAAGATGCCTCTGCCATATTCATCGTGCTGTCGAATGATGATTTTGTCGCCTTTTTCCTGCATCGTGATGGTAGGCATTCCCTTCTGCTTCACCCACACTTCGCTAAAATGCTTGAGGTGAGCCTCAGGGTTGGTTTTGTCGAGAATGTCGATGAGTCCATCCCATGTCGCATTGCCATAAGCATAGGTATGCAGATAGGTTTGCAATCCCTTGCGAAAGGCTTCGCTGCCCATCTGTTGTTCCAACTTGCGCATCATCACCGGTGCCTTATCGTAGATGATGTTGCCATAGAGAAGGCCTGCCAAATTGAGATTTTCCAAAGGTTGCTGAATCGGATGCGTTCCCTCTGTTCTATCGGTGGAGAGTGCCGCTATCTGATAGGATTTCAAGAAATTGAGGTCATGGTTGATGTGGGGGAATTGCTCACGAGCCACCTTCGAAGCCAAATAGTTGGCGAAGACCTCCTTGGTCCAAACATCGTTGAACCAACGCATGGTGACCAAATCACCAAACCACATGTGGGCAGTCTCATGTGCCAAAAGCTCCAGACGATGCAAACGATCATCGAGCGTTGGATTCTTGCCCAAGAACACGGTGCGGTCATTGAATTGGATAGCTCCAGGATGTTCCATGCCTCCAAACTGATAACTAGGAATCATCACAAAGCCATATTTCTCGAAAGGATACTTGATGCCCGTATAGTTCTCCATCCACCTGAGCGAAAGTGCCACCTCGTCCATCACTTCATCGAGCTGAGCCACCTTGGCAGAATCAGTTTCCCGATAGAGGCAAGAAAGGGGGCGCCCGTCTCTCTCGACAGTTTTCTCCTCAAACTTACCGGCTGTAAAAGAGAACAGATATGTAGGCAGAGGCTTGGTCTCTGCAAAGGTCAACATACGTTTCTCGCCACCAACAAGCAAGGAATCCTTGAGAATACTGCCCGTTGATATTGCCTTCCAGTCCGATGGCAAGGTCAGCTCCAATGAGAAACGTGCCTTCAAGTCGGGTTGGTCAAAACATGGAAAAGCTGCACGAGCATGATCGGGCACAAACAAGGTATACAGATAATCGTCGTGGCGATTGAGGGGTGAATTTCCACAGAAGAACTCTACCTCTATCGTGTTTCTACCCTCCACAAGCCAACTGCGTGGTATCGCCACATGCTCATCATGCCAATGCCAATAGTCTACCATTCGATTGCCTATTTTCTTGTCGGCAATGAGATAATGGTTGATACCATTTACCAAGCAAGAAGGTGCCAACTGATGACCTTGGAAATCAAGGAACAAACTACCTGAAGTAGCCTGTGGATGATAATCGAAAGCAACGATTACCTTACCTGGCACCAAGAGTTTTTTGTCACTTTTCAAATCAAACGTGAGCCGATAAGAGACATCACTCACCTCTTTGGCACGAAGGACTGCCAATTGCTGCGACACGCCTTTCACAGCCAACACCGAAGAAGCGCATTCCTCTGTGACAGATTGCGCACTCGCCATTTCTCCATCAAGTGGAGCCAGCAGGAGCAAAGCCACTCCTAGATATTTCTTAAAGATTTGCATATTCATTATTTTCTACTATTTATTTTTTCCAACATGATTTCGATAAGCCTTGGCACTCCATACTGTTCGATGTTGCTTTCCTTTATCCAGACATAATCCTCCGGCAACTCCGGACGCTTGTCCAATTCCAAGAGATAGAAATCGGCTAAGAGAATGCGATGGGTGAGAACATGCTTCACGCCTTTAGCCAGCAACAACCTAGGTGCAGTAAACGATGGCATCTCGGAAACATCCGAAACATTGTATGGTTCCCAAAGTCCCTGCCAAATATCTCCCTCGCCCCGGCGGTGAATAGCGGTCTCGCCATTACACCTTATATATATATAGGAGAGATGACGAGTTGTCACCTTCACCGTTTTCAACTTAATAGGAAGTTCCTCCACCCTTCCACTTCGCAATGCCTCGCAGGTCTCTGCCAAGGGACAAAGCAAGCACTTAGGAGATTGAGGAGTACACTGGATGGCACCGAAATCCATGATTCCTTGATTGTAAGCAGAAACTGGTGACAAATCCACACTAAACTCATTCGGCCGAATCTGCTCGGAAGAACAAGCACCAGGCAACAAGGATTGCGCCAAGGCAGCAAACTCCTTCTTGCCTGGTGTTGAATTGATGGGGGTATCGATGCCGAAATATCTCGAAAGCACTCGGTAAACATTGCCATCGACTACAGCCGCAGGTATATCGAAGGCAAAGGAGCCGATGGCAGCAGCTGTATAATCGCCCACGCCTTTCAAGGATTTGATGCCTTCAAGGGTATTAGGAAATTTACCTAATGCCACGATTTGCTTAGCGGCAGTATGTAGATTACGAGCACGGGAGTAGTAACCCAAGCCCTGCCAAAGTTTCAGCACCTCATCCTCGCAGGCAGCCGCCAAGTCGCCAACCGTAGGATATTGGCGCATAAATTGCTCCCAATATTCCCATCCCTGGTTGATGCGAGTTTGCTGAAGAATTATCTCGCTGAGCCATATGGCATAAGGATCCTTGGTTTCACGCCAAGGCAAGTCTCTGCCATTCTCCTGAAACCAAGAAATGATGATATTTGAAAAGTAAGAGTTGTCGCTCATTATTTTTTACCCTTTTACCTTTTAACTTTTAAAAGTTACTGTTCTGGATACTGCTGATAAATCTTCAATCCGAATTCATTGGCTAGGGCGTAGGCATGCTCCATGATGTCGGCTAGGATATGTTCATAATTCACCCAAACCTTGTCCTTCACAAAGAAATAAAATTCCATCGGCAGACCGCACTGCGTTGCCTCCAACTGACGTACCATCAAGGTCATCTCGGCATTCACCTCGGGACGCTCACGGAGATACTTTTCCATATACTGGCGATAACGAGCCATATTCGTCTCTTTCTTTTTAGAATCCACGAACTTGATACTGCGAAAATCAAAGTAAACCACTCGCTTCACTCTTCTTCCCCCACTCTTCTGCATGCCAATCCAGTTTTGGAAAGAACCATTCACAAGCGTAGCTGGCGATATGGTGACGATGGTATTGTCGAAATTGCGCACCTTTACCGTAGTGAGCGACATTTCCTCCACGATACCATTGGCATCAACCGATTTCACAGTTATCCAGTCGCCCTTATGGAGCATGTCATTGCTGGTGAGGCGGATACCAGCGGCAAGACCGAGGATGGTATCCTTGAACACCAACATCAAGACAGCCGATGTGGCACCCAGACCGGCAAAGAGCGTCATCGGGTCCTTGCCCAAAACAATAGCCACAATGATGACACCCGACATGAAGAGCATCAATACCCTGAGCACGCCACAGAAAGTGTGGAAATATTGCCGTGCCGAGGAACGGCGCTCATTGCCATTCTCCAGTCCCTTGAACGAACCGATGAACACCAGCATCGTGCGAACTGTCATCACCACAATATAGATACCCGTGGCACGCTCCAGTATCATCTTAAAGATAGGATACTCCAAGTATACCAGTGGCATCAACTTCCATATCACTACGGCAGGCACAATGTGGCAAGCCGAGGTGAGCACCTTCTTGTTGAAGAGGACATCATCCCAGGTTACCTCCGTTTTCTCGGTTATCTTCAGGATAATCGGAACCAATATCTTGCGACACAAGAAATCGCTCAACATTGCCAGCAAGATGGCGGTGATGGTGAGCATGATGTGACGTATCACAGGCACGGCGGCACCCGTAACGCCCGCCGTGGTTATCATACCTTCTACAAACTTACGTATTTCCTCCATAAAGATTCCTCTTTAACATTAGATTTTTTACTCTTCATTCTATTTACGGTTGACAGAGCAAAGTACAAACCTTGTCTGCAAAACTGCGTGCATTACTACCATGCATGATGCCATTGTTGATGATAGAGAAACAAACATCATGCCCATTGGCTGCCTTGCAATAGCCTGCCAAAGAGATGATGCCTGTGAGCGTACCCGTCTTAGCCTTTACATTGCCGTGCGTGAAACTACCCTTCATGCGCTTCTTCAGGGTGCCGTCTACACCGGCGATAGGCAGCGACTGCTTGAGATGGTCCATGATGTTGTCGTTGAGATAAGCATAGCGCAATAGTTTCACCTCCAGTTCTGCGCTCAGATAATTATAAAGAGAGAGCCCCGAGCCATCAGCCAACTTATACCGAGAAGGATCGAGACCAATCTTGCGTATCAGTTGGCGTTCCACGTTACGGGCACTCTTGGCACTGGCAGGTCTATTGCCCGTTGAAGCCGCTATCTGATAATACATACTTTCCGCATAGAGGTTGTCGCTCTCCTTCATCATCTTGTGCAATACCTGGTCCATGGTATGGAATCGAGTACATACAGTGAAAGCATTAGATGGACAAGTCTTTACTGATGCTCCGAAACTGGAATACTCGATGCCAGCATCACGGAGTTTCGCCAAGAAGCGGTCCATGAAAATGTCCTTGCGTTGGAACACAAGCGGCGAGAGCACTGGGTTGTCATCATCCCAGCACCATCCCTCGCCCAGCAAGTCGCCATCCTTCATCGAGCGATCAGCATATACGCTGCCACGAATGGTATCGATGCCCATCTCCCTGAGATTGTTGACAAAGGCAGCCATGTCATCGCTGTTGAAGCGAGGATCCATGCCTCCAACACAATACACATCGCCATGCAACACACCGTTTTCGATGGTTCCCGTGTATTTCAACTGGGTCTTAAACTGATAAGATCCTCCCAGCTTGTCCAAGGCGGTAATCGCCGTCAAGAGCTTCATGGTGCTGGCAGGGCGCATCAACTGGCGCTCATTATGCTTATAGATACAAGAGTCTGCCTGCAAATCCCATATCATGATGCCCACCTGCGAAGTCTCGAACATCTTGCTTTCCAACAACTTGTCGATACCTACCTGCACCGATTCCGGCCAAGGCAAATGCAAGCTGTCAGTAGACAGCGAGTCTATCATCGTGGAGTCAGCAACCTCCACATCATCGTCTTCTGTCTGAGCCTGCATAGGCAATGCCAAAAGCACCGCCATCACTAAGCCCATCACATATCTAATCATATTATTCATTGTCACTAATTTTCTTCTCTTTTCTTTCTTCACTTTCCTGTCGTTTCTTGATTTCCTTCTCAAACGCCTCCTCATTGTCGGGCTGCACCGTCACCATGTTGTAGTGTCCATATTCTATCACTAGACAATGATCGAGCCCAAAGAAAGTGTTCACCCTCCTCACGTCGATGATGTCGCATACAGGCACATTCTTGTTTGGAGAGAACCTGCCCTCGTTGATGATGAGATACTCCATCTCATCGTCTCGGTCGATGGGTTTCACCCTCTTGAAGGTGAAAGTGGTGTTGAGCACCCGCTCTATCAATCCCACGATGACGATGGCTACCAAGATGCCGATGATGGCCACCTTCACCCAAAAGAAATAGCCAGCCAAAAGTGCGAATACCACCACCCCAAAGCGAGCTGAGAATGTGAAGCGTTTATGGAACGTTCTATCTGCCATACCTTTTTATAAATATACTTTTTGATAGCCACAATGGCTACTATACCTTAAAAATCGCTGCAAAATTACAAAAAAATCGTCTCTTTTTGTGCTTTTTAAAGATAAATTATTACTTTTGCAACGAATTAAGAATTGAGAAATAATAAACTCATGGTTTATAAGTATGATTTTCTGATTATCGGTGCAGGAGTTGCCGGTATGAGTTACGCCCTGAAAGTAGCCAGAGCGCATAAAGGTAAAGTGTGCATGATTTGCAAGACCTCTCTCGACGAGGCCAACACGTCGTTTGCACAAGGTGGTGTTGCTTCAGTCACTAACCTCGAAGTGGACAACTTCGAAAAGCACATCCAAGATACGATGATTGCTGGTGACTACATCAGCGATCCAGCAGCAGTCAAGCAAGTAGTGACCAAAGCCCCTGAGCAAATCAAGGAGCTTGTGAATTGGGGTGTCAACTTCGACAAGCAGCAGGACGGCAAGTTCGACCTCCATCGTGAGGGCGGACACAGCGAGTTCCGCATTCTTCATCACGCCGATGATACGGGTGCCGAGATTCAGCGTGGCTTGATGGAGGCTGTGCGCAACAACCCTGACATCGACATCAAGGAGAATCATTTCGCCGTGGAGATTATCACGCAGCACCACTTGGGTGCCCGTGTTACTCGCCGCACTCCTTATATCAACTGCTACGGAGCATACGTTCTGAACCCTGATACCCAGAAGGTAGATACCTATCTGAGCAAGGTTACCGTGATGTGTACCGGTGGATGCGGTGCAGTATACCAGACAACGACCAATCCTATCATTGCCACAGGCGATGGTGAGGCTATGGTTTATCGTGCCAAGGGTACCGTTGCCGACATGGAGTTCGTGCAGTTCCACCCTACAGCCCTCTTCCATCCGGGAGAGACCCACCCTGCGTTCCTCATCACCGAGGCGATGCGTGGTTACGGCGGCATCCTGCGCTTGCCTAACGGCGAGAGCTTCATGGAGAAATACGACAAGCGATTGAGTCTTGCCCCTCGCGACATCGTGGCTCGTGCCATCGATAAGGAGATGAAGATCCATGGTCTCGACCATGTTTGTCTCGACGTGACCCACAAGAACCCTGAGGAGACCAAGCATCACTTCCCTAACATCTATGCGAAGTGCCTCAGCATCGGCATCGACATCACCAAGGATTACATCCCAGTGCGTCCTGCCGCTCACTATATGTGCGGTGGAATCAAGGTAGACTTAAACGGATGTTCTAGCATCAACCGTCTCTATGCTCTTGGCGAGTGCTCTTGCACTGGTTTGCACGGAGGTAACCGATTGGCAAGCAACTCCCTCATCGAGGCTGTAGTGTATGCCGACACTGCCGCCAAGCACAGTTTGGAGCATGTAGACGAATACGACTTCAACGAGAAAGTGCCAGAGTGGAACGATGAGGGTACGATGACCAATGAGGAAAAGGTTTTGATTACCCAGAGCGTGAAGGAAGTTGGCGAGTGCATGAGCAATTACGTAGGCATCGTTCGAAGCGACCTTCGCTTGAAACGTGCCTGGGATCGTCTCGACCTCCTCTACGAAGAAACCGAGAATCTCTTCAAGCGTGTGAAGATTAGCAAGGATCTCTGCGAGCTCCGCAACATGATCAATGTGGGTTATCTCATCACCCGCATGGCTATCGAACGCAAGGAGAGCCGTGGCCTTCACTACACCATCGACTATCCTGTACACGCATACGACAAGAAAGAGAAATAAAAAATATAAGAAAATGAGAAAAGCCTGTGGCGATTTGCCACAGGCTTTTTTTATCTCGTCAACGAGAATTTGATGCTCAAGCCGAAGTCTTGGGTCGTCGTCGGATAACTGCTGCTCGATAGCAACGGCGTGTTGGTCTGGCGATCATAATAGAAGCTCATGGTAAGGAGCTTGTTGAGCGTATAATCGGCAGAGAAACTCAGCTTGAGCGCATTGTTGCCACTGCTGGCACTCGACGTGAGCGAAGCGATGTCTCTGACGATGGCAGCCTGGCGACGATAACTGAAATCCATGCGCAGGTTCAGGTCGTGGTTGGCATTGCGCATCTGCTGCTTCACCAACTGGTTGGAACTCTGACCGCTGCGCTTGTCTCTCACTTGGCGGGCACCACGATCGAAGAGATTGAAGTTGTTGATGCGATAGCCCAGACCTACCACCCAGTCTTTACTCAAAGCCTCACTCACCTGCACGCTCGTCATGCTGAGGGTCAGCACACGGGTTTGGCGATACTCCGCCTTCACCGTCATATTGTTGTTCAGCGTCATGTCCATACCGAGCAATGGCGAGAAGGCCTCGTTGATGCTCACCTGCGAGATGTTGAACATACTGCTAGGCGAAGGATTGCCGGTAGAGGCATCGGTGATGAAGCCCAAACCATTCATATATTCCTGATAGGTGCTGTAACTATTGTAGCTGCCGATGGCAAAGATGCTCTTGTAGGCATGGTTGATGTTGACGCTCTTGAAATGGTCACGGAACCATGGCAACTTGCCCAGTCCGCTATAACGCACACTCCAGTTGGGCAGCAGTCGGCTCAAGGCTGGGAATACCGAGAGCGAATTGCCCCCCATCGAGGTATATGCCTTCAAGAAGGCTGGTATCATCACATCGCCACTATACATATTGACTGGCGTACGGGTGGCATCATACTTCCCACCCGAAAGCGAAGAGCCGGCAGGATAAACGGCACCAGCATACTGAGCCTCCACCCTACTGCGGAAACTCTCCAGCGAACCTACGAATTTTTCAAAGGTCTTGCTGCGATAGCCACTATTGGCGTTGCCCATGCCCTCGAAAGCCGTGCTCAGCGAGATGGTGGTCATTTGGAAAGCACCGCTCTGCGTGGTAGGCATTCCCTCATACATATATTGCATGCTCTTCTGTCGGGTCGTGGTACGAGTGGCAGAGAGGTCTATCTTGAAATCCTTTATAGGTTCCAAGGTCATTCTGATTTGCAAGTTCTCGGTCTTGCTGCTAGTGGCAGGGGTAGCGAGCGTATCGTTGCAGAGCAACCAATCGTTGCGCAACGCCTTGTCTACATATCCATCGTCCACGGCACCAAAGGCGAAATCAAGTCCTGGTGCCATCTGCCCCACCTTCTTCTGTCCGAAGGCATCGCCCACGCTCGGGATGAAGCCAGGCAACGTGAGCTGATAGTTACTGCGATAGTTGACGCTCACATTGCGCACCATCATCGCCAAGCGAGCCACGGTCTGGAGCCCACGATACCATTTGTTATTATCAAGAGGTTCCTTGGGCAGAACGGTGAGTTTCAGCTTCATGGCACTATCCACCCTGGACATGATACGTATCTGATTATTGTCCACCTTTTTGTATTTCAATCGGAACATCTTGCCGTCGGCTGTCTTGGCACTCACGATGAGACGCTTGGAGTTCTTGCCATGACGGATGTTGAAAGCCGTGTCGGGCAACAGGGTGATTTCCTTCTCAAAGGCTCGCTTGTTCTTTGGCAACGCCTTCTTCGGGTCTTCCTTCGCCTGTTGTTCTTCCTTTTTTCTCTTCGCCTTGTCTTGTTGCTCACGCTTCTGCTGCGCCCGGCTCTTGGTACGGTCGAAACGCTCATTCACCTTCTTTAGGAAAGGCACATGATTGTAGAGTCTCACCAGGTTGAAACTACCATTCAACACCACTTCTCGCTGGGTGTTGATAGTGTTGCCATACGAGTTGCCCTCCTCGTCGTCGGTGCCTCGTTCCCAAGAATAGTTGGCATTGTAGGCGGCATCGGTGTTCACCCAGTCGAACACTGGCAGCAGATTGATAGGCAACTTGTAGGATGCCTGGAAGGTCTGGCTATAGTCGAGCGGTGCGCCCCAGTGCTTGATGCTGGTCCATACGGAGTCTTTCCAAGCATGGTACTGGTCGGCATAGAGGTCTTTGTTCACTGGTGTGTATGGCTCCTCTATCTGCGCATGGGTGGCACTTTGGAAGTTCATGTGCAGATTGCGGGTCAAGTCCCAACGCATGGAGAACTCTCGGTTCCAGAGGAACTGCTCGCTGAAGGTAAGAGGCAGTTGGGTGTTCAGCCCCGTGCCAGCGGCTCCGCTCATCACGGTCTCCATGTCTCGCTCCTGCAACTCATAATAGTCGCGGGTCATCTCGGTGTTGAAGGCAACGTTCTGCGGCAACCAGTTCAAGCCGAATCTCTTCAGGATGTCGAGCCACTTGCTCTTGTTCTTGAGCCCCTTGAATGGTTCCCATGCTTTGTATATTGGTGTCCACGAATAGTCTATGGCACCCCGCCAGTTGTCCTTGCGCTCATACACGGTGGTCTCGCCTGTGGTGTACTGGTGCTGATGACTGTAGGTGAAAGAGAAGTTGGCAGGGTCGTAAGGCATCGGATGACGCTTGGTGGCGATGCCCACACGAGCGTTGGAAATGGCAAAGTTGCTCTGCGTCACCTTGGTCACGGCGATGTTCTCGATGGAATCGCGCTCCTGCTTGGAACTTGCCGCATCCAGGGCATCCTTCAATTCCATGTCGGTATCCAGCGGATTATACTTTGGCGATGTCTTTTCCTTGGTCACGCTATAGTAGAGCGGAATGCTCACGTTGGCCTTGTTGGGGAAGAACTTACCCATTTCCAGTGAGGTGGTGACCGAGTAGGTACCATAATTGTCGGTTGTGCGACTAGCCACACCGTCCTCCAATCCTCCGAAACCTTCGCTGATATATCTGCCCGAAGCATTCACGCTACCCATGTCTGAGAGTTGCACATTGAGGTTGGCGTTGGCAGCCCATCCCCCCTTGTTGTTGTGTTCCTTCAGGCGCAGTTCGTTCACCCATATCTCTCCACTCTTAATTTCGCCCGACTTGTTGCGCACACCTATCATCATCGTCTTTACCTCTCCCAGACTTGGATTTCCCACGATGGTAAGGGTGTTGTGAGGATGACTGGCATCCTGCATGGAGTATGGGGTGAGATAGGAAGCCAAGCCCTGCGCCTTCGCCTTGTTGCGCAACTTCTTCAGATTGGTGAAGGCAGAGAGGGCGATGTCGAGCATATTATCTTCCGGCCATACCGCTTTGCAGTCGGCCGCCACATAGCGATTATAGTTGTTGCGTGGAGCGGTGAGCTTGAGCGGGATCTCATACTCATAATAATTGTTCTTGTAGTCACTGCCTAGACGGATGAACACAGCCAGCTCGTCGTCTTTCAGATTGGTGGTGTTCTGCTCCAGGGCATTGGCATGGGTGAACATCTGCAGACGCTTGTACTGGCGCAAGTCGAGAGTGGAGTTTTTATATACCGCCTTCGCTTCGCCGGCAGTCAGATCTTTCACCACCAAACTCAAAGCCTGCTCGTTGGCCTCCACCAACTGTGGCTGGTTAGGGTCCTGCTCACGCTTGATGCCAGGAGGCAAGACATAGTTCACCGGTGTCTTCTCGGCATTCTCCTCCAGGCTCACCGCCCCTGCCTCCAGGGTTCCTCCGGATGCCGCACCAAGCTGTTGGTCGTAGGTGCGCCACTTGCCGCTCACCAGGTCGAGGGTACCAAATCGCAACACGATAGGCTTCTTGAAACCCGTGAGGAACATGCGCATAAAACGTATGCTGGAGAAATCGCTGATGTTGCCCTGCCGACTCTCAAACTCCTCCACAGGTATGCGGAACTGATACCAAGTCACGGTGGAGCGTGTCTGGTCTCTCCATGTTTGGGTATACTCTCGCTTGTCTACGATATGGTTGGTGCCCACCACGAGGTCTTCGGGGCGGATGCTCACATGATACTGGAAGTATTTCTCATATTCGTTGAGCGTATAGTCTTGGTTGATGTCCTCCACGTCTGGGGTCGACTTGTAGGAGGTGTCGTAGCTCTCCGTGCGACTGTCGCTATCGGGCGAGTTGCCCTGAGGGTTATTGATATATTTATAGCGCAAGAGGATGGGGGCGCGCATCGCATCCCAGTCGGAGCCTCGGAAATAGTGGTAGTCGTCGCGGGCAGGATCGGCGAAGATGCTGTCGAACACAGCTTGGTTCACCTTGCCCTGTATCTGGTCGAGATAGGCACTGCGATAGAAGGCTTGCTCCTCGGCATCTGTGAGTCCGTTGAATCCTACATCCTGCAAGGCTCTACTGCCACTGGTCGTAGCGAAGGCGTATGCCACGGTGCTCTGCGTAGGTATCTTGCCCCACTGGGTATAGGCATAGCTATTGCTGCCGTCTACAGGCATTCCACTCTCATAGAATTTCTTGCCGTCGCGCAAGATGTCCTCGCTCACCTCTCCCAGGTTGATGTAGAAGTCGCCACCATAGTCGGCGGCATCGGATTGCTCTCGGCTATAGATGAAGGGGTCGAGCATCCAGAACTCTATATACTGGATATTGGCTTGCTCAAAGTCGCTGGTGTCGAGCTTGCGCATCATGCCTCCCCAGTTGTTCTGTGGGTTGAGCAGGGTGCCGTCTTGCTGGAGGTCGGCGACATTGAAGTTATAGGGTCCCGGCTCGCTTGGATAATAAGCGAGGTTGAGGATGCTCAGGGTGTTGGTGGCTCCTTGGTAGGTGCTCTGGTCACGCAGGGGGAAGAGCTCCTTGGTATAGACCTCGCGCACATAATGGTTGCTCAATTGCTTGAGGTCGCTCTTGATATGGCTTGGGGTGAGCGAACTGCCTCGGCGGGTGAAGAGCGGGTCGATGGTGTACCATGCCAAGCGGGAACGATGGAATCCGCTCGACAGGCCGGTCTTGTCGCTATAGTCGTGAGGGAAATTGAGCGATGGCACGCTCGACATAATCCACGATGTCGGTGTCATTACGTCGATACTGTTCTTGGTGCCCTCGAAATCGTCGATATAGGATGCGTTGTCCTGGGTGCCTCCAGCCTCGCCAACTATCAAGTGGGCAAACTCTCCTGTGAAGGAAATCTGCGAGGGCTGGGTGAGGTGAAGGAACGGTATCTTGTCGAGCATGTTGGTGAGCCATTGGCTTTCTTTCTTCCAGTTCAGGTTGATTCCCCAAAGTGTGTTGTTCAAAGGTTCAGCACCCATCGCCACCTTGTTGGTGAGTGCCTGCTCCGAGAGATGCTGAATGGTACCGCTCAACTGGAAGTTCTTCGAGAAATCATACTCCCAGTTCATGCCGAACATCGTCTTTCTCGTCTGTCCATAGTCGGTGTCGCTCTCCAACGAGACATTGACAGCCGTCCCCGCATCGATGATGCTCTGGTTGAGTATGGTCACCTCGCCGGCTGAGTAATCCACCGAATAGTCGGTGCCCTCTCTCAAGGTAACGCCGCCCGCTGTGACCACCACCGAACCTTGCGGCACATTGACGGCATCCAGCGAGATGACATTCGCCGAAGAGCCCTTGTATTGTCCCACCAACTGATACTTGTTTTTCTCCGCCATCTGCCTCGCCACGGTCTTCGTACTGTCGTATAGCTCGGTATAGGCATATTTCTCCGCCTTGTCGGCAGCCACGCCGTGCTTCACGAGATAGTCGTACATATAACTGCCAAAAGGCTCCACCTTAGGAATGAACACTCGTCCATTCGCTACGGTGTAGCCTTCCACATAGTCGAAGTAGCCATTGCTGTGCGCCTTGTTGTTATTGTCCAGTCGGTCGGCTCCCAAAACTCGGATGATAGGCTGGCTTTTCACCTGCTGCTCGGGGATGTAGCTGAGGTATACGCCCGTGGTGTCGCTCTGGTATTTCACGTCGAGACGGAACTTGTCCTTCTCCACCTGCGAGGCGAGCACATACACGTTTTTCATCATCAAGTCCCAGTTGCCTTGCTGCGGATTATTGCTGGTATTCTTGAGCGATTTCACAAAGAGCGACTGTTTGGTGTCTTTGATGTCGCTGGCAAATTCGCCCACTTGATAGGTCACGCCGCCCGCCGTATATTCATAAGCCACAGCCACCACCTGGTCGGTCTGCAAGTTGGTCTTCAGCGACACATAGCCCAAGGCTGTATTCACCGAATATTCCGAAGATGGGAGCAGACGGGCGCTCTCCAACTTTTCAAAGTCTGCGCCACCAATGAGCCCTGCCCCCTCCAATGTGGTGGAAGCCTGGTCGATGTCACGAGCCGCCGAGAGTTGGGATGTCATGGTCTGATATTCTGTATTGGCTTGATTGGAAGGTATTTGCCCACTTGCCCCCCACATCGGGTTGCTCAACTTGGAGGTCTCGCCCAAATCTGTCAGAGCCACGATGTTGCGGGTGTTGGTTGTGTTGCCGGTCTTGTTGGTCACCCATATTTCCACACGGTTGATGGTGATGCCCGTCGTGAGGTTGGGCAGTTTCTGCATCCAGGCATCATAGTGGTCGCGGAAATAACGGGAGAGGAAGAAGTGTCGGTTTTCCTCGTAGTCGGCGACGTTGAGTTCGAAAGGCGTAAGCTGAACGCCGCCTTTGGTTGACACGCTCTTGGATGCCGACTTTTTCTGCGATGCCACCAACTGCAACTTGAGCTTGCCAAACTGCATGTCGGTTCTCACACCGAAGAGACTGCTCGCCCCCTTGATGAGCGAGGAGTTGCTGGGGAAGCTCACGTTGCCCGCCTCCACCAGTTTGATGATTTCGTCTTCCTTGCCGTCGTATTTCAGTTTCAGGTTCTGTGCGTCATAGTCGAAGGTAGCGTCGGTGTTGTAATTCAAGTTCAAGTTCATCTTGTCGCCCACCTTTCCGTTCACGTTGAGATTGATTTTCTCGTCGAAATTCATCATCGTGGTCTTTCGGTTGCGGATAGGCAACGATGGGTTGTCGATGCTCTTCTTGTTGACGCCCAACTTGAGTTCGGCAGTACCCTGCGTCTTCACACGGATGCCGCCAGGACCGAATATCTTCTCGGCTGGTCCCAGGTCGAAGTGCATGTCGGAGAAATCAAACTTGTCCTTGCCCTTCGTCTGGAATATCTGGTCGTTCTGTCGACGGAAATAGTCGTTGCGCTGTTGCGCCTCGGTCCATGCCAAGTATTCCTTGGGGGTGAGCATGATGGGAGCGGAAAGCCAGGTGGAGCCCATTCGGTTGCCGATGAAATAGCGGTCGAGCGTATCGTTGTAGATCACCTGATATTGCAGGTTGTCGGGGCGCCTGAGGTCGAGCGGACTCTGATAGAGGTCGCCCAAGGTAATGGGTTGCGTGCGTTGCACCTTCCATCGGGGATGCAACAAAGAGTCGGGGATGGTGTCCTCCTCCACCTCCAGGGGCTGTGCCTTGGATGGTTTCTTGTCGTACTGTGGAAAAGGCAAAGAGAGGGCATAGCTGAAGGTAGCCACCATCAGCCAAGCCATCAAAAAATAAAGAAATCTTTGCCTTTGTCTCATCTAAAATGATTACTTGATTTGCTTCAAAGCCAACTTCACCACTTGCTCCACAGGCAAGTCGGGCTGCTTCTTCAGGATGTCGACCACCACCTTGGCAGATGGCGCAGGCGAGAAGCCGAGCATGGTGAGGGCACTCACAGCCTCATCCTTGATGTCGTTGTTCACCATCACCACGTTGGCACCATTGGCAGGGAGCTCGTCGGCAATGCCGAGACTCACGATTTTGTCCTTCAAGTCGATGATGATTCGCTGTGCGGTCTTCAATCCGATGCCCTTCACCGTCTTCAGCATCTTGTCGTTGCCAGAGGATATGATGTTGCAGAGTTCGCTTGGCGAGAGCGAGGAGAGTATCATGCGAGCCGTATTGCCGCCCACGCCCGATACGGTGATGAGCAGTCGATAGAGCTCCCGCTCCTGCTTGGTAGCGAAGCCGAAGAACACGAAAGAGTCGTCTCTTCCTCCTGCCGTAAGCACCTCGTGCACATAGAGTTTCACTTCTTGTTTTCCCTGTATCGCCGTATATGTATTGAGCGAGATATTAAGTCCGTATCCCACGCCCGCCGTCTCGACAACAGCCAAAGCTGGGGTCAACTCTGTCAAGTCGCCATGAATGTATTCTATCATTTATCTTTCTCCTATATTAAAAATTAATATATTAATAACGTGCAAAGGGCGGGATTATTGCATATTCTCTAATAGGAAAACTGAATATGCTCTTTTAATAGAAATCTACATGCGTGCTTACGCGCGCGTGCGAACGCACGCGAAATATTTTTTGCGCAGAAATTGCCATATTGCCATACCTGTAGTATAATCAATTATGTTTCAACGCATTACATATATTGCAATTCTTTATATTGAGTCTTCATCTGCCATATATTGCCATAAATTACGTCCCGACGTAGCATTTCATACGTCCCGACGCTGAGCCAGAGACGTCGGGACGCAGCAAGAGCTACGTCCGGACGCAGTAAAAAGACCATCGTGAGGCTTCGGAAAGAGGATACTTACGACACGCTACTATCATCATTATCACATGCAACTATCATCGTTATCACACGCAACTATTATCGTTACGATACGCAAGTATGGTCGTTTCAAAAAGCAAGTATCTGCGTTACGATATGCAACTACTTGCGTTCAGAGATGCAACTACTTGCGTTTAGATACGCAGCTATATTTGTTTCTCAACAAAATAACGAAACAGTAAGCGTCTCTATATTGATGTCTTACAATTTTCCTCTAATCCGTACCTATAAACTATGATTTTATTACTTTTTGAAACTTTTATAAGTTAAAAAACTATTAAAACGTTACGTATTTCAATAAAAAACTATACTTTTGCAAACGGAAATAGATACAACCAAAATAAAAGAAATAAAAAATGAAGAAATTTAGAGCAGCCGTAGTTGGCTACGGCAACATCGGTAAGTTTACCGTTGAGGCACTTGAAGCAGCTCCTGACTTTGAGATTGCAGGTATCGTACGTCGCCAGGGCGCTAAGGACAAACCAGCTGAGTTGGCTGAGTATGAAGTAGTTGACGACATCGCTAAGTTGAAGGACGTAGATGTTGCCATCCTCGCCACTCCTACTCGTTCTTGCCCAGAGTATGCTGAGAAGATTGTTGCCCTCGGCATCAACACCGTGGATAGCTTCGACATCCACACCAGCATCCTCGACTATCGCACCAAGCAGATGGAGAACTGCAAGAAGGCTGGCAAGGTGAGCGTCATCTCTGCAGGTTGGGACCCAGGATCAGACTCTATCGTACGTGTATTGCTGCAGAGCTTGGCTCCTAAGGGCTTGACATACACCAACTTCGGTCCTGGCATGAGCATGGGACACTCTGTTTGCGTTCGCAGCAAGAAGGGTGTTAAGAACGCTCTCTCTGTTACCATCCCATTGGGTGAGAGCATCCACCGCCGTATGGTATATGTAGAGTTGGAAGATGGTGCCACTCTCGAAGAGGTAACCAAGGAAATCAAGGCTGACCCATATTTCGCTAGCGATGAGACCCACGTATTCGCCGTTGCCTCTGTAGACGACGTGAAGGATATGGGCCATGGCGTGAACCTCGTTCGCAAGGGTGTATCTGGCAAGACCCAGAACCAGCGCTTCGAGTTCAACATGAGCATCAACAACCCAGCCCTCACCGCACAGGTATTGGTTAACGTGGCTCGTGCTTCATTCCGCCTCCAGCCAGGTTGCTACACCATGCCAGAGATTCCTGTCATCGACATGTTGCCAGGCACTCGTGAGGAAATCGTAGCTACACTCGTGTAATTCGATATAATAGCAAAATAAGAAAGGCTCGCAAATATATTCTTGCGAGCCTTTTTTATTTTGTAATCACTTGGTATAAGTCTTAGATTAGCATTTCTTGTGGGTCATGATGTCGAGCACCATGTCATCCGTTGCCTTCATCGCATCGGCACCGATAGAGGTAAGGTTGTGGATGCACTTATCCACATCGTCATCCACGATGCCCTCGGCAGAGGTCACGCACTTGCCTTCCATCGACAACAGAGCCGACAACAGGGCGGTGCTTACGCCCGACGAAATTTTCAGGGCGCAGCTAGGCTTGGCACCATCGCAAATCATACCCGTGAGGTTAGCCACCATATTCTTCACCGAATTGCAGATGCGAGTATAGTCGCCACCCATCAGATAGGTAATGCCACAACTACTACCCGTGCTGGCAACCACGCAACCACAGAGGGCAGACAACTTGCCCAAGCTCTGCTTGATGTAGATGGCGGTCAAGTGACTGAGCATCAAGGCACGAATCAACTCTTCCTCGGTGTTTTCGTTTTCGATGGCGTAAACCACCACTGGGTTGGTGGCACAGATGCCCTGGTTTCCACTGCCACTATTACTCATCACAGGAATCATGGCTCCACCCATACGGGCGTCGCAAGCCGAGGCGGTACGAGAGAGGATATGGGAGAAGATATTATCGCCGAAGATGCCATGGCTCAACGGACGGTCCATCGTCTTGCCGAGGCAATGACCATAGTTGCCCTTGATACTCAATTCGGCGGCCTTCATATTGTAATCCTTCGTCTTGAGGATGAATCGAATCTCGTCGAGCGGAGTGGTGGTAGCAAACTCATATACCATCGGCAGGTTGAGCTGGATATCGTCGTCAGCCTCTTCGCCTGTAGCGCCACCACGCTTGTCAAGGATAACCTCGCCATTGCGCTCCACATACACAAAGTTGGTATGCGAATGGGCGATGATAGCCGTTGCCTGATCGTCACCTGCATGGCAGATAACCTCGATATAAAGCTTATCAATGTCCTTGCCATGTTTCAGCTTGATGTTGATGTCGGCATCCTTGATATATTGCTTGCCTTGCTCCAGGGTATCTGGAGTCAAGTCTTTCAACACTTCAAGCTCATACTCGGGCTTGCCTATGAGGGCACCGAGCGAAACGGCGATAGGCAAACCTATCATGCCTGTGCCAGGGATGCCCACACCCATCGCATTCTTCAGCATATTAGGGCTCAAGAGCACTTCGATGCGCTCAGGACGCTTGCCCAATGTGGTGGCAGCCTGCGCTGTACACAGAGCCACAGCCATTGGTTCGGTGCAACCGATGGCAGGAACAACCTCTTTATTGACGAGCGCGATGATGCGCTCACGCTTATTTTTCTCTAACATAATCAATAACGCTTTTATATAAATAACGCTTTCAAACGCGATTCGGGTACAAAAGTACAAAAAAATAACCGTATTTTCCCGATTTTAGCAGGAAAATACGGTCTTTCTGTTATTTAATGAACAATTCAGCAAGTTTGTTTGCCAACTCCGCTCCACGGATATTCTCGGCGATACACTTGCCCGTGGCACCATCCACCAAGAAGATAGCAGGGATAAAGCGAACCTTGTAAGAATCAGCTATACCTGCACGGTCGAGACCGTTAGGCCAAGGAAGCTTCTCCTCTGCCAAGGCTTTCTTCCAAGCATCCTCCTTCTGGTCGATGGAAACGCTCACGATTTCCAAGCCCTTGCTTTTGTAGAGCTCATACAATTTCTTGAGGTTAGGAATTTCCTTGCGACATGGTCCACACCAAGAAGCCCAGAAATCCACCAAATAATACTTCTTGCCCTTCACACAAGAGGCCATACTCCTCTTGGAGCCATCCGCCTGTTGAAGGTCGAACTGAGGAAGAGCCTCTCCTGTAAA
>ERZ808240.1855-NODE-1855-length-24786-cov-31.469613_pt1 | contig 24786 bp, 18 predicted proteins | sample MGYA00521084_ERZ808240 | MGnify/ENA primary metagenome ERZ808240 (study PRJEB31516, sample SAMN03275571) | gut metagenome | biome: mammalia-associated habitat; material: feces | host: Papio cynocephalus | place: Kenya | collected 2012-08-06 ... | reverse complement strand
GTCCTGTTCCAATGGCTGTTATATTTTACTGAATGCATTCTCAAGGTCATCAATGATATCCTGTATATGTTCTGTACCGATTGAAAGACGTATTGTATTAGGTTTTATGCCCTGTTCAAGAAGTTCATCAGGTTCAAGCTGTGAATGAGTTGTTGATGCCGGATGAATAACAAGTGATTTTACATCTGCAACATTTGCAAGCAGTGAGAATATTTCAAGATTATCAATAAATTTCTTTGCATCATCTTCAGAGCCTTTTATTTCAAATGTAAATATAGAACCGCCGCCGTTCGGGAAATATTTTTTATAAAGTTCATGACTTGGCTCGGATTCAAGTGACGGATGATGAACAGCTTCAACTTTCGGGTGATTTTTAAGATAATCCACAACTTTAAGAGCATTTTCAACATGACGTTCAACTCTGAGGGAAAGTGTTTCAAGTCCCTGAAGGAATATAAATGCATGGAAAGGTGAAAGAGTTGCACCTGTGTCACGGAGCAGAATTGCACGGATATATGTTACAAATGCGGCATCACCGGCAGCATCTGCAAAGCTTATGCCATGATATGACGGGTTTGGTTCTGATATCCACGGATATGCACCGGAAGCTTTCCAGTCAAATTTGCCGCTGTCAATGATAACTCCGCCTATAGCAGTTCCATGACCGCCGATAAATTTTGTAGCACTGTGTACTACTATATCAGCACCGTATTCAAATGGACGAACCAGATAAGGAGTTGCAAAAGTACTGTCGACAACAAGCGGTATGCCATGCTTATGAGCGATTTCAGCAATTTTTTCTATATCTATTACATTTGAATTAGGATTGCCGAGAGTTTCAACAAATATAGCTTTTGTCTTGTCATTTATAGCTGCTTCAAAAGAACCTTCTGTATACGGGTCAGCAAATGTTGCTGTTATTCCGTATCTTGGAAGTGTATGAGCGAGAAGATTATAAGTTCCGCCGTAAATAGTCTTTGAAGCAACGATATTTTCGCCTTGCTGGGCAAGAGCCTGAAATGTATATGCAATAGCCGCAGCTCCGGAAGCAGTAGCAAGTGCAGCAGTACCGCCTTCAAGGGCAGCTATTCTTTTTTCAAATACATCTTGAGTTGAATTTGTGAGTCTGCCGTAAATATTTCCTGCATCTTTAAGACCGAAACGGTCAGCAGCGTGCTGTGAATTATGGAATACATAAGATGTTGAGGCGTATATCGGAACTGCTCTTGCATCTGTAACAGGGTCAGCGTTCTCCTGACCTACATGAAGCTGTAATGTTTCAAAATGATAATGTTTATCTGACATTTTAAATTCCTCCCGTTAAAGTTTTATAATCAAATTTAATAAAGTCTATTGATATAATATGTTTTCTATGTTTTATATTATAGCATAAAGAAATGATATTGTCTAATTCAATATATTTATTATATGTTATTAATTTTTTTTATAGCCTGTTAACGCAAATCAGACGGTTATTTTCTGTAGGGGCGAACTGTGTTCGCCTATTCAAATTATGATTGAAACATAACGCAAATTTGATGATTATTTTCTGTGATTCATTCATCTGAAATTCAGATTAAATAATATGCAAATCCGTTTTGTAGGGGCGACCATTGGTCGCCCGTTGCAGTTTATCGGAATTGCAGGTAAAAAAACAACAATTTCACATACAGAAAACAAATATTGGATTTATGTTTCAACCATAATTTGAACGGGCGACCAATGGTCGCCCCTACAAAATATGAAGAAATTTCATTGTCGAATTTTCATTAATTATTATCGCAGAAAATTATTTATCATAATCTGATATATTTATGCTTATTCCGTTTACTTCAATGCTTTCATCAGCCTTTATTACTATATATTTCATTCCGTCTATTATTTTTGTCTGAACAAGGCTTGTTTTTTCGGGATTTACTTTTATTGAAACATCAGCTGTTTTTACTTCAAATTTTCTTGTATCAACAATATTTTTAGGGATAAGCTCTGTTTTTGCACCGAATTCCTCATCAAAGCGTTCATCAAATGCGGTTATATGCTCATTGTCAACTCCGCTTGATGAGAGTATTTCCTCAATTCTGTCCTTTGATAACGCAAGCGGTTCATCAACCTTACTTGCCTTATGTTCTGCTATCATTTCAGAGAGTTTGTTATGTACGGACTGCATTACTTCCATATCGCATTTTTCTGATATTGTTTCCTCAATAAGCATATTGAATGTATCCTTCTGGATATCGGCAGGTACAGGAGCTTCAGTATTGAAAACATTTGATATAAATGCTTCATTTGATTCAGCTGTATTTTTTGTATAGTAAAGAGCATTATATATATTTGTCTGACGGTAGTCAAATGACGGGAACATAAATCCGAATCCGGGATTATCTATAACAAGCTGAGTTGCTATGTTATGGAATGCACTGTCGCCGGCTGAATATCTGAGAGCTGATTTTCTCGGCTTTACCGGACATACACAGCATATTATATATGAAAATACATCTGATGAATCATCAAGCTTTATATCATCTTTTGAGTATACCGGAATATCATACTTGTCAGCTGCAAGGAGTATAAGATAGCTGTTGTCTGAATTCATGGAATCAATAATTTTTTTATAAAGCTCCATAGCCTGTTCATCATCTTTTATATCATTGTCTTTAAGATTCATAAGCAGCTTATGTTCTTCGCCGTTCATAACCTGTTCATTTGAAAAAGCGATATCAATAAGATTTTTATTCAAAGCTCCTGAAAGAGTTTTCTTTAAAATCATAAGCAGTTTTTCTGCTTCTTCTTTTTCCATAGTGCTGAAATTCTGATTAAATTCAGAAAGAATTTCATTCTTGCTGCTGACATAGCAGCCTCTTATGCATGAAATATTGGTTTTTTCCATAGTAAAGCGGCGTTTTATCTCTGCAATTTCCTTTTCAATCATTTATAAAAGTCTCCTTTTTTAATATTCAGATTATTATAATTCAACGCCAATTCGATGATAAAATTTTCCTTATTTTCTGTAGGGGCGACCATTGGTCGCCCGATAGGTTTACAGCATACCCCAACGGGCGAACACAGTTCGCCCCTACATAAACAATCCATCGAATTATTGTTAATTTATATTATAAATTATTTTGAATTTAAAATCAACTGCTTTAATTGACTTGATTTTTTTCAGATGATATAATTTTATTATAAGATAACACAAATACAAAACAGGAGGAAAAAATGACATTACAACAGATAGAATATGTGCTTGCCATTGCTGATACAGGTTCTATGAATCAGGCAGCAAAAAAATTATATATTTCACAGCCTACTCTTACAAGTTCTGTAAAGGAACTCGAAAATGAAACAGGTATTTCAATATTCTACAGAACTTCAAAAGGAGTTGTCCCGACAAATGACGGTATCGAATTTTTAAATTATGCACGTCAGCTTTATCAGCATTATGAGCTTATCTCCGAAAAATACAGCAAAAACAGAAATATAAAACAAAAATTCGGCGTTTCATCACAGCATTACTCATTTGCTGTAAAAGCCTTTGCTGAAACAGCAAAAAAATACAATATGCTTGAATTTGAATTTGCCATGCGTGAAACAAAAACTCAGAATGTAATTGATGATGTAGGTTCTCTCAAAAGCGAAATAGGCATACTCTATACAAGCGATTTTAACAGAAAAATTATTTTAAAGCTTCTTCATGAACAGGAACTTGAATTTCATAACCTTATACAATGCCGTGCCTATGTTTATCTCTGGAAAAAGCACCCTCTCGCCGCTGAAAAATCCATAAGCTTCAGACAGCTTGAACCTTATCCGTGCCTCTCATTTGAACAGGGTGAACACAGCTCATTTTATTTTGCTGAGGAGATTTTAAGCGAAAACGAATATCCCAGAATGATAAAAACCTGCGACCGTGCAACCATGCTCAATCTTATGATAGGTCTTAACGGCTATACTCTTTGCAGCGGTATAATTTCCGAGGATTTAAACGGCAATGACTATATAGCTGTACCATTCAGGGAAGACAATATCAATACAAACAGTATTATGCAGATAGGCTATATAACCAAAAAACGCAGCATTTTAAGTCCTATCGGAAAGGACTATATCTCCGAAGTTGAAAAGTATCTTGCAAAAATTCAGAAAAATATGCTCTGATACTCTTGACAAATACCCACCATGGGTATATAATAAAAATACCCCGTAAGGGTATATAAAAAACGGAGGTGAATCAATGAATAACTGCTGTAAAAAAACTACCATGCGTTCTGATGAACAGAAAAAAATGCTCCTTAACCGGTTAAAAAGAATTGAAGGTCAGGTAAGAGGCATTCAGAATATGATAGAGGAAAATGCATATTGTAATGATATACTTATACAGTCTGCTGCGGTCAATGCGGCTATGAATGCTTTCAACAAGGAGCTGCTTGCAAATCATATCAGAAACTGCGTTGCCCGTGATATAAGAAACGGTGACGATGAAGTAATTGATGAACTTGTTGCCACCTTGCAGAAGCTTATGAAATAGGAGGCGTTTTAATATGCAGGAATATAATATTACCGGAATGAGCTGTGCTGCGTGCAGTGCAAGAGTTGAAAAGGCTGTTTCAAAAGTTTCAGGAGTAAAATCATGCTCTGTAAGTCTGCTTACAAATTCAATGTCAGTAGACGGAACAGCTTCAACTCAGAATATTATAAATGCCGTGACAAATGCAGGATATGGTGCTTCACTCAAAGGTGCTGAAACTGCTGCGACTGATGATACTCTCACTGACAGGGAAACTCCGAAACTTAAAAAAAGACTCATTGTTTCAGTTGTTTTTCTTGCTGTTCTGATGTATTTTTCAATGGGTCATATGATGTGGGGATTTCCTCTGCCGTCATGGTTTGACGGAAATCATGTTGCTATGGGACTTGTCCAGCTTATCCTTTCAGCAATCGTAATGATAATAAATCAGAAATTTTTTATAAACGGATTCAAAAGCCTTATAAAACGCTCTCCGAATATGGATACACTTGTGGCTCTCGGTTCAATGGCTTCATTTGTATGGAGCGTATATGCCCTGTTTATGATGACTGATGCACAGCTTCACGGCGACAATGACAGCGTAATGATGTATATGGACGAATTTTATTTTGAATCCGCCGCTATGATACTGACTCTTATCACTGTCGGAAAAATGCTTGAAGCACATTCAAAGGGAAAAACTACCGATGCTATAAAAAGTCTTATGAAACTTGCTCCTGAAACTGCCTGCGTCATAAGAAACGGAAAAGAGGAAACTATTCCGGCTTCTGATGTGGTAAAGGGTGATATATTTATCGTAAGACCCGGAGAAAGTATACCCGTTGACGGTATTGTAAGAAACGGTTCAAGTGCTGTAAATGAATCTGCTCTTACAGGTGAAAGTATTCCTGTTGATAAAAATACCGGTGACAGAGTTTGTGCCGCTTCCGTAAATCAGTCTGGCTATCTTGAATGCGAAGCTTTAAGAGTCGGTAAGGATACTACTCTTTCACAGATAATAAAAATGGTTGAAAGTTCTGCCGCAACAAAAGCTCCTGCCGCAAAAGCCGCTGACAAGGTTTCAGGAATTTTTGTACCGGCTGTTATCTCAATAGCAGTAATTACAACTGTAATATGGCTTTTAGTCGGCAGAGATTTTTCATTTGCTCTTGCAAGAGGAATTTCAGTCCTTGTAATAAGCTGTCCATGTGCTTTAGGACTTGCAACTCCTGTTGCTATAATGGTCGGAAACGGTGTAGGTGCTAAAAATGGTATTCTCTTTAAAACTGCCGCCTCTCTTGAACAGACCGGAAAAATTCAGACAGCTGTTTTTGACAAGACAGGTACTGTTACAAGCGGTCAGCCTGAAGTTACCGATATAATCACAGCAGACGGAATATCTGAAACTGAACTTGTCAAAACTGCTGTTTCCCTTGAATCAAAGAGTGAACACCCTCTTGCAAGGGCTGTTATTGAATATGCAGAAAAAATATCCGTTTCAGCTGAAAATACAACTGATTTTAAAGCTTTTGCCGGAAATGGTCTTTCTGCCGTTGCAGGAGATAAAAAAATTATCGGCGGAAGTATGAAATTTATCAGTCAGCAGACTGAAATTCCTGAAAATATCATATCTCAGGCTGAAAAACTCGCTGAAAACGGAAAAACTCCGCTTTTATTCATGAAGGACAATTCTTTTTACGGCATTATCGCCGTTGCCGACACAATTAAAAAAGACAGCCGTCAGGCTGTCAGTCAGCTTAAAAATATGGGCATAAAAGTTGTAATGCTCACAGGCGACAATGAACGTACTGCAAAGGCAATAGCCGCTCAGGCTGGAATAGATGAAGTTGTTGCAGGAGTAATGCCTGACGGCAAGGAAGCTGTTATACGCTCACTTAAAAAACATGGCAGAATTGCTATGGTCGGTGACGGAATAAATGATGCTCCGGCTCTTACAGCCGCTGATATCGGAATAGCCGTAGGTGCTGGAACAGATGTTGCAATTGATGCCGCTGATGTTGTTCTGATGAAAAATTCTCTCGCTGATGTTCCGGCGGCTATCCGTTTAAGCCGTGCGGCTCTTAAAAATATTCATGAAAATCTTTTCTGGGCTTTTATATACAATGTAATCGGCATTCCGCTTGCGGCAGGAGCTTATGTTTCACTGGGACTTACTCTCAATCCGATGTTTGCGGCGGCGGCAATGAGTCTTTCAAGCTTCTGTGTTGTATCAAATGCTTTAAGACTTAATTTCTGCCGCATATATGATGACGGAAAAGATAAAAAAATCAAAACAAAACCTTCTGAAAATCAGTTTTCTGAAATCATATCAATAAAAGGAATGATGTGTGTCAACTGCGAAAATCATGTAAAATCAGCTCTTGAAGCTCTCCCTGAAGTAGTATCAGCTGAAGCTGACTATAAAACAGGACAGGCAGTTATAACTCTTGATTCAGCTGTTGATGACAGAAAAATCAGAAAAGCTGTAAAAGCTCAGGGATATAAGGTTTTATCAATTGCAAGGAGGAATTGAAAATGATTAAAACAACACTTAAAATTGATGGTATGATGTGCGGAATGTGTGAATCCCACATGAATGATGCTGTAAGAAATGCATTCAAGGTCAAAAAAGTAACATCATCTCATTCAAAGGGTGAAACTGTTATTATAAGCGATGAAGCTATTGACGAAAACAAAATCAGCGAAGTCATAGATAAAACAGGCTATAAGCTTATTTCAGTTTCATCAGAACCATATGAGAAAAAAGGACTCTTTTCATTCGGAAGATAAATTTCACAGGGGCGGACAATGTTCGCCCCTGTAATATTACATAAGATATTTTCTATAAAGATTTTCAGGAATATCAAATACACGCTGTATCATTTCATCTGTAAAAACATCATCAGGTTTTCCGGCACATACTATTTTTCCTTTGTTTATACAGACTGCATAATCAGAAATAATTCTTGCAAGCTCCAGTTCATGCATTGAAAGTATAACGGACATTTTATTTTCATCAGCAAGTTTACGTAATATTTCAAGAAAAAATATTTTATGATGTATATCAAGGTATGAAGTCGGTTCATCAAGAATTAAAATTTCAGGATTCTGACATACAGCTCTTGCAAGCATGACTCTCTGACGCTGACCGTCACTTATTTCATTGAAATCCCTGTCAGCAAATTCAGCTATATCAACCAGTCTGACAGCCTTTTCAACCTCTTTTCTGTCTTCATCGCTTAAAATTCCGAAATATCCGGTATATGGATATCTGCCTGTTTCAACGACATCACGGCAGGTCATCATATCAGGCTTTATCCTGTCAGTAAGCAGAACAGCAAGCTTTTTTGATTTTTCCTTTACAGAAATAAATTCTGCATCTTTTCCGTCAATAAAGACTGTTCCGGCTTTTTTTTTCAGATATCCGGCAATAGTTTTAAGTATTGTGGATTTTCCGGAGGCATTAGGCCCTGTAAGAGTCATTATTTCACCGGCTTTTATTCTGAATGATATATTTTCTATCAGAGTTTTGTCATAGCCGACTGAAAGTTCATCAGCCTGAATAAGTATTTCATTCATTTATAATTCACCCTTTTTTCTGCGAAGCATTGCCGCTATAACGACAGGTGCACCGAAAATAGCTGTAACTGTGCTTATACTGAGTTCTGTAGGAGCAAATACTGTTCTTGCAATCATATCGCAAAGCATACAGAATATACTTCCTCCAAGGAAACACGCCGGTATCAGTATTATAGGCTTTGAAGTTCCTGCCGCTGAACGTATTATATGCGGAACAGCTATTCCCACAAATGATACAGGCCCTGCAAATGCAGTAACTACGGCTGAAAGAAATCCTGAAAGAATTATAAGCCATATCCTCAGAATACGCACATTTACCCCTGCATTTGACGCATAATTTTCTCCGAGCTGATATATTCCAACAGGTTTTGAAAGCATAAATGTACATACTGAGGCGATAATAACCGTAACTGCCATTACCTTTACATTATCCATTGATGTTCCTGAAAATGTACCCATCGACCAGTTATGAAGATTGACTATATCAGAATCATCTGCAAATGTAACCGCAAAATCTGTGGCGGCTGAACAGATATATCCTATTGTAACACCGCATACTACAAGCATTGACATTCTGTTTACTTTTCTTGATATAAGAAGTATGAAGCCAAGGGAAAGCATTGAACCGGCAAATGATGCAGTTATCATTATAAATGAACCTGTTCTGTGGAAAAGACTTACAGAAGCTATCATTGCAAGAGATACTATAAGCTTTGCCCCTGACGATATCCCAAGCACAAAAGGTCCTGCTATCGGATTATGAAAGAGAGTCTGGAGCAGATATCCTGACAGAGCCAATGCTCCGCCAAGAAGCATTGCTGCCAGTGTTCTTGGTATTCGTATTTTCATAAGGATATTATACGCTGTATCATTTTCTTTTTTTAAAAATACTGTATCAAAAGCTTCTTTCAGTGAAATACTGGCACTTCCTGTAAAAACATTGACTGCAAACGCTGAAACGGCAAGCAGTATCAGAATTATAAAAAGAATTGTATATCTTTTTTTCAAAATCAGTTTTCCTCCGGCTTATATAAAAATTCAGGTGGATTTTCATCAGCTGTATCAGTAAAAATTGCATTGAAATCCCTGATAACTGTTCCAAGCTTCATTGTTTCCTGAAAAAGATTATTTTTAGTACACCATACATTTCCGTTTTCAACAGCTTTGAATCCGGCAAGCAGTTCATATTTTGAAATGATTTCATCAACGGAATTTATCTCACCGCTTATTGTGCTGTTATAGATTATATAATCAGCGTCCTTTGCTGTTTCATAGAATATTTCAGGCTCTACCGTAACAGCAGATGAAGCGTTATCATTTCCGAGATTTTCAAAAACATTTTTTCCTCCGGCAAGTTCAATCATTCGTGTGATATAGTCGCCTGATTTTCTTGTTACTATCTGACCTGAATCTGTTATATAGAAATAGACTGCTGTTTTTCCTGTATCATCAAAAGCTTTTCCGGAATTAAGCTGTGAAGCCTGTTCATTGAAAAGCTCCTCAGCGAGCTGTTGTTTTCCTGTCATTTCACCGTATACCTTTATCCATTCACTGCGTCCGAGAGGATGTGTTTCATAGCTTGACAAGTCAGTAAATACAGTTATTCCAAGTTCTTCAAGCTTATCTTTTACATCAGGGTTATGATTTATCATAGTTGACTGAACTGAAAGAACACAGTTTTCTGAAACAAGAAGCTCATAATCAGGTTCACGGTATTTTCCGGCATAGAGCATATCACCATTTTCCATAGCTTTTCTGGCATAGTCGATATACCAGTTTTCAGCCTTTGTACCAGAAAATTTTATAGCACTCCCCTCTCCGAGAGCATCAAACAATCCCATTGCAGAAGTTGCCGCAAGATATATATTATCTGCCGGCTGACGTATTATTTTCATATCAGAATCAATATCTGACGGTATATCCTGCCCTTCCGGCACTATCAGATAACTTGTATTGTCAGCCGTTTTAATCAATGAACAGCCGTTTTCATAGCGGTCTATTGAAAATTGCTGTGCATAAAGCAGATTTACGCTTTCTTTAAGGACAAGACTGTTTTTTTCATTACCAGAATCATTTGCAGAACAGCCTGTAAATATAACTATAATTAAAAAAATAACAGAAAAATACCTGTATTTCATATTTTTTAAATCATCTCCATTTGAATTTATGTTATTTTATTATATCATTGCCGCAATGCCTTGTCAAATCACAAAAATTTTATCAAGAATTCAATGAATGTTTAGTATAAGCATACGATATTTCTTTTATAATATTGAAATATTTCATTTTTATGATATACTTATGAATATAGTTCTGTATATATAAAAATTTAAAAAAGATAAACGGTGCTCTGAACATGGTATGTATCAGAGGTAAAAGGGAAACAGGTGTGAATCCTGTGCGAACCCGTCACTGTATTCAGGAAGTATGAAAAATATTTTTATGTCACTGATTTATTTATCGGGAAGGCTTTTTTTCATGCGTTATGACCTGTAAGTCAGGAAACCTGCCGTTCGTCAGTACAGGAATAGTATTCCAAATCACGAGGTAAATGATTGTACGCATAAAAAGTCCATTGAAAGACTTTTATTTGCTGTGCCGTTTTTTCATTACCGGCACATTTTTATTGCCCCTCTGATTTGATTGGAGGTATTTTTTATTATGAAAAGAAAATCATTGTTTATTATCGCTGCAATAGCAGCTGCTGCACTCATGCTCACTGCCTGCGGAAATGCATCATCAGACAGCAGTTCAAAGGAAAGCAGCTCTGCCGCTGAAACCAATGCAGAAACAACATCTGCTGACAGCTCAGATGCTGAAACAAGTGCTGCTGATGAATCTTCTGAAAGTGAAGACAGTGCCGAAGATTCTGAAAATTCAGATGCTGATGATGATGAAAATTATGATACAGGTGACGCTTCACTTGACAACGTAAGAAATCAGGACGGAATCGGCGAAAATGAACTTCTCGTTCTCAGCTTCGGTACAAGCTTCAATGACAGCAGACGACTGACTATCGGTGCAATCGAAAATGACCTTGAAGCTGCATTCCCTGACTATTCAGTAAGACGTGGATTTACTGCAAATATTGTAATCGACCATGTAAATAAACGTGACAACGTACTTATTGATGATATTGATGCCGCTCTTAAAAGAGCTGTTGACAACGGAGTAAAAACTCTTGTTGTACAGCCAACTCATCTTATGAACGGTCTTGAATATGATGAACTCGTTGCAGCTGTCGGAAACTATTCAGACGCATTTGACAAGGTTGTATTCGGTGAACCTCTCCTTACAAGTGATGACGACTTCAAAAGAGTTGAAAAAGCTATAACTGACTGGACTTCCGAATATGATGACGGTGAAACAGCTATATGCTTTATGGGTCATGGCACTGAAGCCGATTCAAATGAAGTATATCAGAAATTACAGGATATGCTCACCGCTGACGGATATGACAACTATTTTGTAGGAACTGTTGAAGCTTCTCCTTCACTTGATGATGTACTTGAAAAGGTAAAAGCCGGAAATTATAAAAAAGTAGTCCTTGAACCTCTTATGGTTGTAGCCGGTGACCATGCAAATAATGATATGGCTGGCGATGAAGACGATTCATGGAAAAAAACATTTGAAAATGCCGGATATGAAGTTACTTGCCTTGTAAGAGGACTTGGCGAAAATGAAGATATCCGTCAGATATATGTTGACCATGCAAAGGCTGCTATTGATTCAATAAAATAACATAAATATCTGTAGGGGCGACCATTGGTCGCCCGCCTGAATTATGGTTAAACCATAATTCTGATATTTGTTTTCTGTATGGAAAATCATTGATAAACCATAACGGGCAAACACAGTTCGCCCCTACAGAATAAAAATTCATTGTTTTTATTAGCAAAGAAAAAGGTAAATAATATGAATAAAAAGTATATTTCAATTTTATTGCTGACAATATTTTCTGCCGCTTTGATGACAGGCTGTTCAGATAATCCGAACAGCTCATCAGCGGTTCAGACTGAAATCACTGAAACATCTGCGGTTCAGGAAACTGCTCCTGTAAAACAGGTTGTTGAGGACGGAATGACTGCCGTTTATGGCAAGGATATCAAAGATGGAACATATACTGTTGAAGTTGATTCAAGTTCTTCAATGTTCAATATCACTGACTGCAAGCTTACCGTTTCAGACGGAAATATGACAGCTGTAATGACCATGGGCGGAAAAGGTTATCTCTATCTTTTCATGGGTACAGGTGATGAAGCCGAAAATGCTGATTCAGATGAATATATACCATTTGAAGAAACTGCTGACGGCTCTCATACATTCACAATACCGGTTGAAGCTCTTGACTACGGAATAGAATGTGCCGCATACAGCAAAAAGAAAGAATCATGGTATGACAGAACTTTGCTTGTACGGTCTGATTCACTGCCTCCCGAGGCATTTAATGACGGAGTAATTGCTGATGTTGAAAGCCTTGGACTGAGTGACGGCGTTTACAATATTGATGTTGCACTTGAAGGCGGTTCGGGTCGTGCTGAAATACAGTCGCCTGCAAAACTCACTGTAACAGACGGAAAAGCTTCTGCTGAAATAGCATGGAGCAGTTCAAACTATGATTATATGTCAGTAAACGGAGAAAAATATTATCCGGTAAACTCTGACGGAAATTCAGTATTTGAAATTCCGGTAACAGGTTTTGATTATAAAATGCCGGTTCTTGCTGATACTACGGCTATGAGTACCCCGTATGAAATTGAGTATACTCTGTATTTTGATTCAGGAACTATTGAAAAACAATAAAAGCAATCCGGTCAGTTCAATGTGAACTGACCGGATTTTTTAATTGATAAGGAAAAAATGTTATCTTATTATGAAAAATACCAGTAATCAAATTCTGCCTGACCGCTGAATATGAAATAAATATCCTGAGTACCGCTGATACTGTTTACAAGAGGTACTGTAATTTCACTCATTGAACTGCCAGCCGGAATTTCAGCATATGCAGCTGCATTTCCGTCAGGAGATTTTGTGCATACTTTAACTGCACAGCCTGATTTTGATGAAACATTCAAAGTTACTGATGAAGCACCTTTTGAAAAATCAACTCCGCTGACTTTTATCCAGTCGCCCTTGTCAATATCAGTAACAACTGTATTTCCAAGTCCACGGACATTTATTCCTGCCTGATTTGACATAGTTTCAGCCTGTACCTTGCTGTATGGGCTGATTGATTTTTTCTGTGCAATGCCTGACATTGTTCCGGTAACCGCATTTATCTTAGTTCCGTTCATAGTTATCTTATCAACCTGAGGACTTCTGTAATTTCCTTCAATACCCATAGCACCTTCTACTGAACGGTTATGATAGAAAAGGTAAAGCTGTCCGTCAAGTGAAGTTATTGAATGATGATTGTTTCCGTAATATCCGAAGAATGTTCCCTGATTTTTGAAAAGCTCCCCGCCGTAAGTATATGGTCCGAGCGGATTATCAGCTGTCATATATTCAATAGCACCGCTTGTCATGCCGTACTGATTGCCTGATGTCTGCCAGTTTGAACAGTATGTATAATAATATTTGTTTCCGATTTTATTAATTCCTGAATCCTCAAAGAGATATGGTGCATCAATTGTAACAGGATTTCCGGCAAGGCTTATCATATCATCACCGAGCTTTACGACTCTTGAAGTTCCCGGCATAGCAGTTTTTCCGTCAGGAACTCCGCCGCCGAAGCAAAGGTATCCTGTTCCGTCATCATCAACAAAAACAGCCGGGTCAAAAAGCCATGTGATATCGCCGCAGTTAGGCGTTGCTCTTGTAATGAGTGCCTTTCCGAGAGGGTCAGACCATGGACCTTCCGGACTGTCCGCAGTAAGAACGCTTACACCATTTCCGCCGTTGCAGAAATAGAGGAAAAATTTTTCTTTTCCGTTGATAGTCTTATGAGCAGCACATGGAGCCCATGAACAAGTTGCCCATTTGGCTGCACCTGATGAACCTGCAACTTCTATTGCTCCGTGGTCAGTCCAGTTTACCATGTCATCAGATGAAATACAGTTTATTTTATTTACAAGTGCATAAGTATTTTCAGTAACATTGCCATTGCTGTCATATTCAATGACATCATTTGTCATATATACATAGACTCTGCCGTTATATTCCATAACTCCGGGGTCTGCACCGAAACGCTGTGTATAAAGAGGATTGTTTTCGCCGTCTGCCTTATAGCTTTTTGCAGGAGTTATACCGGAAAAAAGCTGTTCCATTGCAGCAGTATCAATCACCGGTTCAGCCTTTGGAAATTCTGTGATAGTTCCGAGGATGTATTTTTTAAGGAGAATTATATCATCAGAATCAACTTTTCCATTCTGGTCAACATCGGCTGCAAGCTTTGAATAGCTGTCGGCAAATCCGCTGATATAGCCGTTTTTAGCTGCACTGAGGTCATATATATTGATTACTCCGTCAGAATTTACGTCACCTATAGTTATATCCTTTGATTCTCCTGCACCAATTATTGAAGTTCCGCCTACTGCACCAATAACTTCATCTACATAGAAATTATTGGTTGTTTCTGCTGTTTCAATATAGATTTCCATATTGGAAGCATCAGACGGAATTTTATAATTTTTATTTGCAAGCTGTACCCATTCGCCTTTTACAGCTGTAGCTTCTGCTATTGTGCTGTACTGAGTTTCTCCGTCAGCGTCTGTATACTGGAGCTTGAGATAGAATTTATCGGTCTGACTGCCGTCAAAATACATGACATTTGCACTGAAACTGTATTCATTGCCTGCAATGAATGCTCTTGAGCTTATAGGTCTTGAAGCACCATTCCATGCAGCAGTTCTGTTTTCAACAAGAAGTGATTCATTTCCGACATATGCAGTGCGTCCGCTTGTAAGGATATCAGCTGCACCACGTCCGCTCCAGCTGTCTGTATCGCCCTCAAAAGTACTGTGGAAATACCAGCCGTATTCATTCGGTTCAACAGTGCCGCCGTTTCCGCTGTAATTGCTTCCATCGCCCCATTCAGATTCGGGAATCATTGAAGTAAGAGTTGTATATGCAAGCTTTGGCTGATGATTTGTATCATAAAGCAAAGGAGCATTTTCAGTTTTTATCCATGTATTTGCATCATTCGGCCCCCATATGCATACTGCCGTCACACGTCCGTCAGATGACGGATTTTTGTTCCAGTCCATTGCAGCCTGAAAAATTGCCTTATACTTGTCAGCCTGCTGCTGAGCGGTGTATGTTCCGTTTTCAGTTGAAATATCAAGTTCAGTAATCTGAACATCACAGCCTATTGAAAGATATTTCTTCATAGCCGTTGTATATGCTGAAACTCCTGAAAATCCGTCATAGTTTGCATTTATATGCGACTGCATTCCTACTCCGTCAAGAAGTCCTTTTTCATAGAGTGATTTACACATATTATAAATTGCGTCACGCTTATGGTCCCAGTATTCATTATAATCATTATAATAAAGGTCACAGCCTTCAGGAGCATATTTTCTTGCATATGTAAATGCTTTTTCAACAAAGCTGTTGTCACCATAAACCTGAACCCATGGCGACTGACCGCTTATATTTTCACCCGGTTCTCTTGAACCGCCGTTATTTGCAGTTCTGTTGCTGTCATCGCTTATGCATTCATTTGCAACATCATATGCATAAAGATTAAGGTCAGGATACTGAGTTTTTATAGCATTGAACATATTCTTTATATAGCTTTCCATACGCTGATCCATAACTGATGATGATACCCAGTTTCCGGACGCATTGAAATTTTCCTTGAAAAACCATACAGGAGTCTGGCTGTGCCATACAAGAGTATGACCTCTCATTGCAATATTGTTATTTACACAGAAATCCATAATACTTGCTGCATTATTGAGTGAAACTCCGATATTTGTTCCGCTGCACTGTGACTGTACAAGAGTAGCATCAGGCTTCATCTCGTTTTCACATTCAATACTGTTATAATCAACAAGCATACTTGCAGTTATAGTTGAATTTTTTACAGTGCCGCCGTTGAGGATATTTCCTACTCTGAAATAATCCGCAAATTCATCTTTAAGACCTTTTTTTGATGAGGCTGCATAAACGCTGTTTCCGTTTTCCTTTGAAGTAACTTTTACATTGTCAAAAATAAAATCATCTGTACTGTCAGTTGTAATTGTGAGCTTAAATTCATAGCTGTTTTCAGGAGCAGTATATTCTGCGGAAAGCTCCTTCCATTCTCCTGCACCGGTATTTTCTGAAACAAGTTCCTTTACTGTTTCCTCTCCTGTTTCCATATCTATACACAGAAGTGAAAGATGGAATTTCTGAGCCTTTTCACTGTAAACCTGAACGCTGTATGTATATTCCTTTCCGCCCTCAAGATAAAAGCCTTTTGAAGAACTTGCTCCGTCTGAAGCAGATTTTCTTCCCTCTACCATCATGCCTCTTGAATTTTCAAAACCTGAATTATTTTCAGCTGAAAGCTTTACTGAATCAGAATTTCCATACCAGCCACCGTAATTTATCTCAAAATCATTGAAAACCAGTTCTGATGCATATGTTTTATTTATACTCTGCGGCATATACATAAGCATTCCGGCACTGCAAAGCAATGCTGTAAGTCCTGCCGCTGCCTTTTTAAAATGCATGATTATTCCTCCCTTATAAATTTGATAAACTTTAAATATACGTTAATTTATGGTTTTATTTTATCATAGAGGAATATTTTTGTATTGCATATTTGTCAAGAGATTTATATTTTTGTAACTTAAAATTATTTTTTCTTTCTGTACTCTGTAGGAGTAATGCCTTTTATCTCCTTGAATGATTTACAGAAATGACTTTGCGAAGAAAATCCAAGAAAACTGCTTACAGCTGCAAGACTCTGGTCAGTTGCATAAAGCAGTTCTTCCGCCTCCTGAATTTTTTTCAGTTTTATAAAATCAGATAAATTCATACCTGTCTGTTTTTTAAATTCTGTAGTAAGCCCTCCACGGCTTTTATCCAGATATTCAGCGATATCAGAAGTTTTTATCGGCTCTGAGATATGGCTGCGTATGTATTTTGTTATTTTGCGGACAAGTTCAGAACGATGCCCGTTATACTGATGAAGCTTGTCAACTCTGTCAGCATAATCAAGAATCATATGATACTGGAGATTCTTTATGCGGTCAATACTGCTGAGTGATTCGCATTTTGCAATATATTTCTCCTCTGCTGAGAAAACCTCATCAACATCAAGACCGGCTTTTAAAGCGGCTCTTGCTGATATTGTTTCAAGACGTATGAAAAAATTCTTGTAATGCCTTAAAAGATGCGGTGCAAGCTGTCCTGAACTTACAGACGGAACTTTTGTTGCTCCTTCAATAAGACCATTTACATCACCATTCATTATTTTTCTTGTAATATCATTTTCAATTGAAAATGACCTTGAATTATTCGCATAAAAATCAGTATCTGAAACACAGATATTACTCTTTTTCATTTCCGATGAGAGATTATTCTGTTCAGATTCCTTTATGCGTATATCAGAAATATCATACATAGTACGGTTTACTGCAAAATTATATAAAATAACTGACTGGATAAGCGAATCAAGATGTATTCCTGACAAAGTATTCATTTCAGAAACAAAAACCGGCAGCTCATCATTTTCAATTCCAAGCATAAATCCGAATTTTTTAAGCTCATGCTCTGAAATTTTCAGCTCGCTTGCCGGCCCTGCCGCAAACAGATACTGCTCATGGCGTACTGCTGCATAATAAAAATAATTATTGTATATATAGTATCCTACATCTGAATTTTCCTTTAATATTTCATTCTGACAAAGAATTATCGGGTCTGAAATAAGATTTGCTACTGAATAATAAAAAATTTTCTCATTATTTTCATAGATACGCACAGGAACTCCGAACATATTCGCAAACTGACGGCTTAAATAAATAAGTTCTTCCTTTGTCATTATGCTCTCCTCCATAATATAATTTTGGTTTTATTATACTATATTTTTTTATAGAATACAATATTTTGATGCATATATAACAAAAAAAGAATTTTTTTATCTTAAAATCCGCATTATTTACATCATTTTTACATTAATATGATAGCAGAATTTACTTTTATCATCTATAATTTTAATCAAAGGAGTGATAATTATGAGTATTACATATATATTAATGTTTCTTATTCTTGGAATTGCTATAACAGCTACTGTATATTTCATTCAGATTAATGAAAAACTTATGCGTTTTAAAAATCAGACTGATAAATTCATTTCAGATATCAATTCTGCTTTCGAGGAGCTTAAACAGCAATGCCCTTATGAAATAAACTCTGATATTCCGCTTGAAAAGAAAGTATCCGTTTCCGAAAAAATAAATCAGAATATAAGAAATGTTATAAGTTCTTCTCCGGAAGTTTATAAAAACAGCGATTTCAGAAAAATCTATAATCTTACTGAAAAAATTAAAATGTCAAATAAATTCTATCATACAAGCAATGATGTCTATAATGAAATGTGCAGAAAATTTCCTGCAATGTTAATCAACAAGTTTATAAAAACTGCAAAATAAATCCCAGCTTAAAAAAAAGAAGCTTCGGCTTCTTTTTTTTATGTTTTTATAAGAAAAATAATACTATTTTTTTGTAAACACATTAACATGAATGTTGAAAAAAGTAAATTGATGTGATATAATAATTATTAACGCTGCAAAAAAGGAGATGTGAACCATAAATGAATAATTGCCTTATATATGATGACAATAAATTTTCCTGCGAAAAACTAAAACAGCTGCTATGTGATAACCTCAACGACAAAAATGTACTTATCTATATCGCTGTAAATAAAACTCAGGCTTGTAATGCTCTGAAAAACAGAATTTCCGTTCTTTTTATCGATATTGAACTCGAAAATCGGGAAAATGGTATTGAATTTGCTCAGTTTGCAAAAAAAATATATCCTGAAATAAAAATAGTATTTATTACTGCTTATCAGAAATACTGTGAGGAAATATTTTTTGAAACTGACCCTGTAGGCTTCCTTGTAAAGCCTTTTACCAGTGAAAAAGTTGAAAAAATCATCAGTAAATTAAAAAAACTTAAAATTAATGAACAAGATGATTTTGTAATTATCAACATCACTAAAAGCAATACCAGAAAAGTTTCTCTGAAAAATGTTGTTTATATCGAAAGTGCAGAACGGAAATTATTTTTCAGGGATATTTCCGGAAATGAACTCTGTTCATTCAAAATAAAGCTTTCAGCTATTGAAGACCAGCTGCCCCCATACTTTTTACGCTGTCATAACAGTATCTGTATTGATATGAATTTTATAAGCGATATCCACAGATATTATTTCACTCTTAAAAATGAAATAACTCTGCCTATAAGTCAAAGACGTTTTAAAGAATCAAATGACAGATTCATTAAATTCCTTGGAGGCGAATAAATGGATACAATAATATATCTTATAGAAATGTATTTTCAGATAGTAATAATTATATTTTCATGGAATCAGGTTATGAAACAAAAATTCCCTTTAATTGTTCAAAGTATAATTTACTATTCAATGCTTGTTTTTGTTTTATTATTTATACTCAGCAACAATTCATCAGAACTTGTTCAGACTATTATGAAACTCTCGGTAGTAGTTGTCTTTCTGCTTATTGCATATAAGGACTCACTGCTTAAAAAATTTGTTATGTTCATCATGACGGTACTCATTTCAGGAGCAGTTACTTTATCCACTGAAGCTCTTGTTAAAAAAATATTTCATATGCCTACTACAGATGAATTTAGAATTGCCAACTCTACATGTGCCGCCGGAATGATAATTCTTCAGGACTTATTGCTTATTGCCTGTGTTTCAGGCTGTGTAATCTATAAAATCCGTGATAAGTCTTTCCGCAAAAATATATCGCATCTTATGGTTATGGTTGCATTTACTTCAATACATATGGCTTTTCTTATTGTATACTATTCAGATACAAGCGTTCTTGACAGCCAGAAAAATAACATAATTCAGTTCGTTTATCAGATACTTATAATAACAATGGTTCTTTTCCAGTATTACAATACTCTCCGCAGTCAGAAACTCATTGAAACCGAGGAAACGCTTAAAAAACTTGAAATGGAAAAGCATTACACCTATGACTACTATATGCTTGCTGATGAAAAATTTTCTGAAATTTCAAGTCTCAGGCATGATATTCAGAACCAGATTCAGGCTGTGGAATATCTTACTGCCGAGGGCGGAAACTATAAGGAAGCCCGTGAGATAATCAATCAGATTCAGAAAAGACTCAATGCTTCAAGAAGCGTTCAGTTCTGCGAAAATCATATTATAAATTCAGTTCTTGCCATGAAGATAAATGAACCTGCAAATTCTGATATTGATACTGAAATAATTCTTAAAAATTGCAGGGATTTGCCATTTGATAACTATGACCTTTGCAGCCTTTTTGTAAATCTCTTTGACAATGCCGCAGAAGCTTGTCATAAAATCAGTTCATCTGATAAAAAGTTCATTGAGGTAAACAGCTGCATAAAAAACAACTATTTCGTTTTAAAAGTTGTCAACAGCTGTAATTCTAAGATAAAACTTTCATCAAATAAGCTCCCGATTTCAACAAAATCTGAACCAAATCATGGATACGGGACTAAAATTATAAACAGCATCACAAAGAAATACAACGGCAGCTTTTCCATTGAACAGAACGAAAATGTTATTACTGCCGTTGCTGTGCTTAAACTGACAGGAAAATAAAATGGATACAATAATATATTTTGTAGAATTTTATATACAGATAATAATACTTACTTTTTCATGGAATCAGGTAATGCGTCAGAGATTTCCAATGATAGTACAGAGCTTTATTTACTTATTTATGATTATAATTGCCTCAATACTTACATTTCATGCGGGACAAACTGAGATTCAGCAGACTGTTCCGAAACTTATAACAGGATTTCTTTTCTTTATCGTAGCCTATAAGGACTCAATGCTGAAAAAATTCATTATGTTTATTGTAACAACAATTATTACAGCTGTGGTTGCTTTATCCACTGAAGCTCTTGTTGTGAAAATATTCAGTCAACCAATTACAAAATTTTCATCTGCCAATTCTGCAAATGCCGCCGGTATGATAATTCTTCAGGATTTGTTGCTTATTTTCTGTGTTTCAAGCTGTATAATCTATAAAATCCGTGATAAGTCTTTCCGCAAGAATATCTCACATCTTATAGTAATGGTTGCATTTACTGCAATACATATGGCTTTTCTTATTGTATACTATTCAGATACAAGTGTTCTTGACAGCCAGAAAAATAACATAATTCAGTTCGTTTATCAGATACTTATAATAACAATGGTTCTTTTCCAGTATTACAATACTCTCCGCAGTCAGAAACTCATTGAAACCGAGGAAACGCTTAAAAAACTTGAAATGGAAAAGCATTACACCTATGACTACTATATGCTTGCTGATGAAAAATTTTCTGAAATTTCAAGTCTCAGGCATGATATTCAGAACCAGATTCAGGCTGTGGAATATCTTACTGCCGAGGGCGGAAACTATAAGGAAGCCCGTGAGATAATCAATCAGATTCAGAAAAGACTCAATGCTTCAAGAAGCGTTCAGTTCTGCGAAAATCATATTATAAATTCAGTTCTTGCCATGAAGATAAATGAACCTGCAAATTCTGATATTGATACTGAAATAATTCTTAAAAATTGCAGGGATTTGCCATTTGATAACTATGACCTTTGCAGCCTTTTTGTAAATCTCTTTGACAATGCCGCAGAAGCTTGTCATAAAATCAGTTCATCTGATAAAAAGTTCATTGAGGTAAACAGCTGCATAAAAAACAACTATTTCGTTTTAAAAGTTGTCAACAGCTGTAATTCTAAGATAAAACTTTCATCAAATAAGCTCCCGATTTCAACAAAATCTGAACCAAATCATGGATACGGGACTAAAATTATAAACAGCATCACAAAGAAATACAACGGCAGCTTTTCCATTGAACAGAACGAAAATGTTATTACTGCCGTTGCTGTACTTAAATTAAATGTTAATTAATTACCACGAATTGTTTTGAAACATATCCTGTGGCTGTATTTCCGCTTAATCCTATTCCCGTTACATAATACCAGCCATCAACTGATTTGCTAAGGTTAATATTCAAAGCAGTTCCATTCGGAAAACAATCAAATTTATTGCCTTTTCCAGGACTGTCAATTATTTCAGGTGATGAACGAACAAATAATTCATCTCCGTCATCTGTTCTTACATAACCTGTTGCATATTCTGCTGAGGCATTATTTTCATTGGTGTTGTTGTTATTGTTGTTATTGTTGTTAATATTATCATCTACAGTTGAATTTACCATATTATCTGAACCACTATTCTTTAAAGTATAATTTTCAACTTCTAATACTGCAATATAACAGCCGTCTTGTGCTGGTATTAATGGGAAATAATACGAAACACCGCTTTGGGCTTTAATAAGAGAAATTGTTCCTTCCATTATAACATTTTGATTTGCTAATTTTTCAAAATCAGGATTAAAAACAGGTATTTTATTTATTTCAGTAAAACTTCCTAACTCACAATGAGGACTGCGAACATAAATAGGTTCATCCAATTTTAAAGTAAACTGGTCAAATTTATAATGATTTTCATCCAAAGAAGCATAAAACGCTGTAATACCTGATTCATCCAACAATTCAGCAGATATTTTTGCTTCAGCACCATCATAAATTAAAAACTTTTTTTCACCATCATTAAGATTATTTATTGTCAACTTTCTTAATTCACTATCAGTATATTCATCAGAGGTATTATTGGATTTTTCAGTATTTTTTATTTCAGCCTCAGTAACTATACCGGATTTTTCAGCTATTTCAGGAATTACATATGTATTACGCCCATTAAACTGAATAACTCCCCATTTGCCGTCTTTTTTAACCCATGCAAGATTATTGTGAACAGGTCTTATTTCTTCAAATTCTCCGTAATCTGTTATCTGAGTTCCATTTGTTTTAAAATATGCACAGCCATTATCATTATAAACTGCTAACTTGTTTTCAGTACACAGATATGGCACTCTGCCGCCGTTTTCCATATATACACCACCGTCATAATGATTTCCGAAATGGTCTGAAACAAGATAGTTATTTGCACTTACTGATTTACATGGAAAATCAAATATTTTAACTCCGTTTTTATTATAAAGATACCATTTATCATCATCTGTTCCAAGCCATATAAAATAATCATCTTCATAATACTGCTTATATTCGTATGGAACTATAAGTTCATTATTAAAATACAAACCATATTTTTTGGTATTAATATCTGCTACTACAACAGCATACTTTTTATTATATTCCGATAAAGGAGTTTCTTTGTCTAAAATATTGTCATGTATTGTATTACTTCTTTCAGCATATTCAAGACCCTCAGACAGTACATCACCAGAAACTTGAAAATACATTATAAGTTCATTATTTTCAATAACAAATAAACTTTCACCAGTTCCTCCATGACCCTGAGTGCTGCTTCCACCCTTAACAAATTCAATCTTTTTAATATCAGAATTATACCATATAGTTAAATTTTTATCAGCCCGTTCATTATTATATTCACTATCTGCATTATAATCCCTCGTATAATCGTCTGTAACTTCTTCACCTTCTGCTTTATCAAGCATAATTCCTACACAGGCGTGTTCAAAGTAATCTGTATATTTTTCTGTTAAGTATTGTTTTCCGTTATAATCAACTATATTATAAAAGCCATCTTTTTTTATAACAGCAAACCAGTCATAGACATCGTTTTCTCCGCCCATATAATCTGCATAGTCTACCGCTTCAAAATCATATGTATAAAGTTCATCTGCTTCAATTGCCGGTTTCAGATACCAAAAATAATTTTTTTCTTTATTTGCGGATTCTGTATTTTCAGTTGTTTCTTCGGCTGTTACAGTTTCCGTTTCTGAAGAATAAACTGAATTGCTTTCATCATTGCGGCTGCTCTTATTGAATATATAGATAGTTACTGCTGCTGCCATAAGCAGCAATGTAAAAACTACAGGTATTACTTTAATAATATTAATTTTTTTATTCTGACAATTGCAGGTTTGTCCGTTTATTAAAGGCTTGCCGCATTTATTACAAAATTTCGCCATAACTCCCTCCCATAAAAATATTAATCTAAAATCATATAGACCTGATTATTTCCTTTGATAAGAAATTTTATTTCTACAAAACTGTTATAAATTGTTCTTAATACTATATTATCATTATTTTTTATATAATCTCCACTGTAATCGCCACACTTCCATTCTTTTGGAATATTTTCTTTTGAAAACTTAATTTCAATATCTTTTTTATTGATAGATTTGATATTTTTCTCATCATCCAGTACAACAAATTCACTTACATTTATTATGCGATTTCCATTTTCATATGCAACATCTTTATCTTCAATTTTACTCACAAAATCCTGTGGAAAAAATGATTTAATAAAAAAATTATCCTCATCAATCGGTATTTCAGAAGTTTTTATGCCTGTTTCTTCATATTCATTTGTTTCCAATGAGGTTTCAGTTATTTCTGATGATATATAAGTTTCTGTAAAATCAGCACTGCTCAGTTCCGTATTTACGGTTATTTCTGATGATATATAAGTTTCCGT
>ERZ808240.1854-NODE-1854-length-24787-cov-3.466562_pt1 | contig 24787 bp, 19 predicted proteins | sample MGYA00521084_ERZ808240 | MGnify/ENA primary metagenome ERZ808240 (study PRJEB31516, sample SAMN03275571) | gut metagenome | biome: mammalia-associated habitat; material: feces | host: Papio cynocephalus | place: Kenya | collected 2012-08-06 ... | reverse complement strand
TGTTGGTATCTCCCTGCCAGTAGATTATACGGCTTATAGCGTCCATTCTTATTCCGTCAAAATGGAATACGCTGAGCCAGAAATCAGCAGATGACTGGAGAAAGCTTCTTACTTCTCCTCTTGCATGAATAAAGTTATAGCTTCCCCATTCGCTGTGTGTTATATCGTTGTGGGGATATTCATAAAGGGGAGTACCGTCATAATTTGCAAGTGCATAGCCGTCTACTGCAAAGTGAACAGGTACAAAGTCGATAATAACACCGATATTGTTTTTATGACACTTGTTTACAAGCTCCATAAGCTGAACAGCAGTTCCGTATCTTGAAGTAGGAGCAAAAAAGCATGTGTTCTGATATCCCCATGATTCATCGCAGGGGTGTTCGCTGAGTGGCATAAATTCTATGTAGTTATAGCCGTTTTCCTTGACATACGGGATAAGCAGGTCAGCAATTTCGCTGTAATTATACCAGCCGTTTTCATCATCGGGATTTGTTTTCCATGAGCCGAGATGAACTTCATAAATATTAAGTGGCTGTCCATGACAGTCCGTACGCTTTTCAAGCCACTTTTTATCATCAAATTTAAATGCTGACAAATCTCTTATTATTGAGGCATTTGCTGGTCTGAGTTCCATTCCGTAGCCGTAAGGGTCACAGTGGTCTACAAAGTCATCTTCAGTATGGTATATTCTGAATTTATACATCATACCTTCCTTTGCGTCAGGAATATGACATTCATAGAACTGTCCGTTTTCGATTTTGTTCATAGGAGTGTCAGTCCAGTCGTTGAACTCTCCTATAACAGATACTTTTACGGCATTTGGTGCATAGGTTCGGAAAGTTGTTCCTGATTCTGAAATTTTAGCTCCGAGAAATTCATAATCAGTAAAGGAAAGACCTCTGTAAAAATCATTTAAATCCACTTTTATCATCTCCGTTGACAAAAATTCATAATTATATTATAATCATATTATAATATATTTTTCTGTATTTTTCAACACCCAATTATATAAAACAGTATAATAACAGACAACTTGAAAAAAATGTCGTGAAAGGATAATCATGGATTTAAGAGTTATAAAAACTGAAAAAAGCATTAAAAATGCTTTTATTGAGCTTAGGAAAAAAAAGCCGGTTGAAAAAATTACTGTAAAGGAACTTTCAGAAATTGCTGTTATAAACAAGGCAACTTTTTATCTTCATTATTCAGATATTTATGAACTTGCTGATGAAGTTGAAAACGGTGTGATTCAGGAAATCTTCAATGAACTTACATGCCTTGACTGTATTTTTGAAAAACCCTCTGAACTTACAAGAGAAATCGTCACAGCTTTTTATAAAAGACATGAAATAATATCAATACTTTTTTCGGATATACGTTCCGGAAAGCTTGTGGATAAAATAGAACAGGAAATTAAAAAGCGTACGCTGAACAGCGATTCATCAGCTGAAAGTCAGATGATGCTTACATTTTTAATTCAGGGTTCTTTTCATACTGCTATAAAATATAAAAATGAAGATGCTGAAAAGGTTTATTCAACTGTTTCAGAGTTTGTGAAAATAATTGTGGAGTCATATGCTGTTTCGCATTAACATTTTCTGTTGCACTTTCATATAATATCATAAAAAAACAATGAGGTGATTTTTTATGGACGGTGCATTGCTTACAGCTATACTTATCATTACGGTAATTGCAGTTGCGGAAGGTGTTTCACTTTTTGCGGAATGTATTTTCAGAAACCGCAGGGAGAATTATTTTGCGGTTATTCCTGTCGTTCCGGGTGATGATACTCTCAGGGAACGGATTTCCGATGTTCTGGAGCAGACTGATGCGGATATTATTCTTCTTGACTGCGGGGCAGGGATAATACATAAGGATTTCTGTGAAAAATTCTGCCTTAATCATGAAAATGCCGTTTTTCTTGCTCCGGAAGAACTGAAAAAATATTTTTCAGAATCGTTTGCAATTACAGAGAAAAAATAGTATAATATTTATGATGATATAATATTTCCGGAAGGGTTTGCTATGGAAGAAAAAGATTTGAGGATTGAAGGTACTGTTGAAAATGTTCTCTTTAAAAATGAATCAAACGGTTATATTGTTCTTGACCTTGATGTACAGGGTGAACTTTTAACCGTTGTCGGAGAGCTTGGAGAAATTGAATGCGGAGAAATTCTCGCAGTAGAGGGAAATTTCAGTTTTCACCCCAGATTTGGAAAACAATTCTGTGCGGTATACTGCGAGAGAAAGCTCCCCGATGATACTGTTAATATTGAAAAATATCTTTCGTCCGGAGCTATAAGCGGAATAGGAAAATCACTTGCAAAGCGTATAGTTTCAGTTTTCGGAAAAGATACTCTTGAAATAATACAGAAAAATCCTGAGAGACTTATGGAAGTCAAAGGCATATCAAAAAGTAAATACAAGGAAATGGAAAGTGATATCAAAAAACTTTTTGCTTTAAGAAACGTTGTGTCATATTTTGCAGATTATGGAATAAGAACACAGTTTGCCATAAGAGCATACAGATGTTTCGGGGAGCATACTCTTGAAGTAATTAATGATAATCCCTATTATATGTGTGCAGAGGGAATAGACCTTGATTTTTCTAAAGCTGATTTTCTTGCTTCAGAACAGAATATCGGAAAAAATGACGAAAGAAGAATTATTGCCGGAATACAATATATATTAAGCCAGAACGCTCTCGGAGGACATTCCTGTCTTCCGCTTGATAAACTGCGTGAAAAGGCACTGTCATTTCTTGATATATCGGAAGACAATTTCTGCGATGCCTACGGCAAGGCTCTTGAAGAAAGAGAACTGTTTGAATTTATAAAAAACAAGCATGAATTTGTATATCTTCCCTGTTACTATTCGGCAGAAAATTATATATCATCACGTCTTAATATCCTGTATCAAAGCAGAATTGAAACTGACTGCGATTTCCTTATAGATATTGAAGAATCCGAAAATAATATAAAATATGAGAAACTTCAGAGAGAAGCCATAAAAGAGGCAGTTTCAAAGGGTATACTTGTTATGACAGGAGGCCCGGGAACAGGAAAGACAACTACTATAAATGCTATAATATCGATATTTGAAAAAATGGACTATGAAGTATTTCTGACTGCTCCGACAGGACGTGCCTCAAAGCGAATGTCTGAACTTACAGGACACGAATCAAAAACAATTCACAGACTTCTTGAAGTTGAATTTGATTCAGCAGGCAGGCATGTATTTGTTCATAATTCGGAAAATCCGCTTTCATGCGATGTTATAATAATAGATGAAATGTCAATGGTTGATGTACAGCTTTTTTCAAGTCTGCTTGAGGCACTGAAATATAATTGCAAAATAATAATGGTAGGGGACAGTGACCAGCTTCCTTCAGTGGGAGCAGGAAATCTCCTTAAAGATATTATAGACAGCGGAGCAGTTCCTGTTGTTCAGCTCAAGGAAGTTTTCCGTCAGGCAAAATCAAGCTGTATTATAACAAATGCACATAAAATCATAAATGGTGAATTTCCCGACCTCAAAAAACGTGACAATGATTTCTTTTTCTTCAGAAGAACAGAACCTTTAAATGTCATTCATCTTATTTCCGACCTTGCCGGAAAGCGTCTGCCCCGTGCATATAAATATTCGCCGTTTGAAAATATACAGATTCTTTCGCCGTCAAAAAAAGGTCTGCTCGGAGTTATTGAATTAAATCGTTTTATTCAGCGACAGTTCAATCCTCCTGATGATTTTAAACCGGAAATAAGAAATCAGCTCTATACTCTCAGAATGGGTGACAAGGTTATGCAGACTAAAAATAATTATAAAATAGTCTGGTATAAGGGCGATGAAAGCGGTTCGGGAATTTATAACGGCGATATAGGACGCATTGTGAAAATAAACAGGAGTTCTTCTGAAATTACTGTTGACTTTGACGGCAGAATTGCTGTATACACTTCTGATATGATTTCACAGCTTGAGCTTGCATATGCAGTTACAGTTCATAAGAGTCAGGGCTGTGAATTTGATGCAGTTATAATGCCTGTTTCATGTGAATTCAAAAAGCTGTGTTACAGAAATCTGCTCTATACCGCTGTAACACGAGCAAAAAAACTTCTTATTCTTATAGGAACTGAAAGCGATATAAGAGAAATGACTGAAAACAGCAAAAAAATATCAAGATATACGTGCCTTTCGTATATGCTTCGTGAAAAGGAAAGGGAGATTATCGATGCCTAGTGCTGATATTGGAATAGATTTGGGAACGGCAAATATAGTTATGACTATGGGAAAAAGAGGTGTTATTCTCAATGAACCTTCTGTTATAGCCTATAATACATATACTGAAAGGGTTCTTGCAGTAGGCAAGGAGGCTTATAAGATGATTGGCAGAAATCCTGATTATATTGCCGTAGTGCGTCCTGTAAGCGAGGGAGTTATTTCCGATGATGACCTTGCCCACAGTATGATAAGAGAATTTATACTGAAAGTCGCAGGGCATCAGCTTATAAAGCCGAGGATTATTATATGTGTTCCCTCATATATAACTGATGTTGAAAGCAGAGCCGTAGCTGATACTGCAAAGAGTGCAGGTGCAAGACAGGTATATATGATTCAGGAACCGATTTCAGCTATGATTGGTGCGGGAGTGGATATTACAAAAGCCAAGGGAAATCTTGTTGTTGACATAGGCGGAGGAACTACAAATGTTGCTATTGTTTCTATGAACGGCGTTGTAACATCACATACTATAAAAGTTGCAGGAAACTGTATAGACAATGCAATTATAAAATATGTTCAGAATAAATATAAACTGCTCATAGGTGAGAGAACTGCTGAATATGTCAAGATACATCTTGCAAATCTCTATGACCCGAATGTTGAAATATCAATGCAGGTAAAGGGAAAAAATCTTATAAAGGGACTTCCGGAAATAATAAATCTCAATGAAACTGAACTTTATGAGGCTGTTGAGGACGAAATATTTAAAATCCTTGAGGCTATAAGAAAGGTTCTCGGAGATACTCCGCCTGAACTTGTAAGCGATATACATACAAACGGAATAATTCTTACAGGAGGAGGAGCATTGCTGGGCGGACTTGCACCTCTTATAAAGAGAACTCTCGGTGTTGAATGCCGTGTTGCAGATGATGCTATGAACTGTGTTGCAAAAGGAACTTGTGTAGCCTTTAAAGAAATGAATACACTTCTTGACGGCTTTGAAAATGTTCCTGTATATAAATACAGATAGGAGGTTTTCTTTAAAATGTCATTTGATTACATAATAACACGCATTGACGGAGAATATGCTTATCTTAAACGTCTTGACAGTGACGATGAAATCTTTATTGCTCTTGCACTTCTTCCGTTCGGAAGCGATATAGGAACAAAACTTCACTGGGAAAATTTTGAATACACTATTATTGAATAAAAAAAGACAGTCATTGACTGTCTTTTTTAGTATCTTTCAGATATTTTGATTTCTTCTTCTTTTTCTTTTCATACATTACATGGTCAGCAATTGTTACAAACTGGAAAATCTGGGAATTTTCATCAGGAATCTGTATATGATGCCCTATGCTTGCAGTAAGAGTATACTGCTGGTTGAGCTTGTCGGATTCCTTTTTTATATTTTCATGTATTCTTTCAGTGAGTGCGACAGCATTTTCTTCAGAATAATCAGCTCCGAATATAATAAATTCATCTCCGCCGAAACGTGAATATATTTCACCGTTTATGCAGGATTTTTTTATTGCATCTGAAACGGCGTGTATTGCTGTATCTCCGAATTTATGACCATAATTGTCATTTATGAATTTCAGGTTGTCCATATCTATGAACATAAGCATAACAGGTTTATGGGCTTTTATGCAGTATGCAAAAAGGTCAGAGGAATAGTTCTTAAAGCCGTTTCTGTTGTATATTCCTGAAAGTGTATCAATAGTATAAAGTGAATTGAGCTTTTTTACGGCGTTGTCAAGACAGCCTATTTTTCTGATATTTTCGAGAGAACTGCATATTGAAATGCTCCATGTCTGAAACATTGAGGTTTTCATGGGAAAATTGCTGTTGAGTATTGCAAGGTATCCGAGACATCTTTCACGAAAATGAATGGGAACAAAGTAATATATCTTGTTTTTTCCTGTATCTGAAAACATTTCAGGAATTATACGTTTTGATTCAAAGGACGGTATGCTTGTGAATTTTCCGTTTCTGTATGCACAGGGGATTGTTACATTTTTTGTATATCCTTCAACGGTGAAATTATGATTGAGACAGAAATTATAATTTCCGTTGCAGTCAATATCGCTGTTCCAGTTGTCACACAGGCAGAGATAAAATTCTTCAGCTTTGATTTCCTTTATAAACGGCTTAAGCTTTTCGATATATTCCTCAAAATTGTCGCAGTCTATAAGCTTGCAGGACATCTTGTTTATCATTGAACGGTAAACGGAATTATTTTCGAGGTTCTTATAGTTATTTTTTTTGAAGCTTTCAGATGTTTCAGGATTATAGCTTTTACAGCCACAGCTCTGGGTGAACCTTGGTTTCATGTCAAGAATAAAACTCCTCTGATTTCCCTTTCCTTTTATATGTTCAAATATAAGCTGACAGGAGAGTATTCCGGATTCAGTAAAAGGACGCTGTACTGATGTAAGTTCAGGAGAATAATTTCTTGCATTATATATATTGTCAAATCCTGAAAAGCATACATCATCAGGAATTTTTATATTGTTTTCTTCAAATATATTCATGGCAGAAAGAGCCATAACATCATTTGCGGATATTACTGCATCAGGAAGCGGAAGCCCTGATTCAAGAAAATATTCTGCTGCCTGCCGTCCGCTCATTGCACGGAAATCTCCGAAATAAACACGTCTTTCATCAAAGGGGAAATTGTATTTTTCAAGAATTCTGCGGAATGTTTTATATCTCTGAACACTTTCGGGATTGTTCTGCGGGCCTGATATGTAGTTGAATGTTCTGAAATGATGATGAACTATGAAATGCTCAACGATTTTTTCCATAGCTGATGAATTGTCTATTCCGATATGATAAAATTCAGGAATATCTCTGTCTATACTTACAGCAGGTATTCCGGCATTCTTGATTTTTGATATTATTTCATCTGCAATATATGATGATGAAATTGTATTTGCAAGCAGAATCGCACCATCAAATTCTGAAAAATCGGGCAGGGAAAATATATTGTATTCTCCGGCATCATGTTTTGAATCGGACATTATTCCGCCGAATGCAATGAAATGTGCAATATTGATATTGTTTTCTTTGGCAAATTTATGGATTCCTTCAAGAATACAGCTCTGATAATATTCATCTATACCCGAAGCTATGACAGCAATATTTATATATTTTTCCAACAAACTCACTTCTTTCATATAAATTTAATCCAAAACGAATACTCATACCATTATAACATCTTTCTTATTTTTTTTCAATACTATTCTGAAAAAATATTTTTCCGCCTGTTTACACTTTCTTCGGGTTTATAAAAAATTGCAAAATTTATAATAAATTTGTGTAAAATTACATTAGATTGCCGAATTTTTAAACTCTTATTGACAAATCCTCAAAAAATGGTATACTATTAATTAGAGGGCTGTCCGCTTTTTTGTTTCAGCCTGATATTTTAAATATAGAAAGAAGGATTTGCTTTTGAATATCTGGCATAATATTGACCCCAAGCGTATCAGTCCGAATGACTTCTTTGCCGTTGTTGAAATCCCGAAGGGCAGTAAAGTCAAGTATGAACTCGATAAAGAAACGGGTTTTATAAAAATGGACAGAATTCTGTACACTTCTACTCATTATCCCGCAAATTACGGTCTTATACCACGTACATATGCTGACGACAATGACCCGCTTGATGTACTGGTTATATGCTCTGAATCTCTTTATCCCCATACACTCGTCAGATGTTATCCGATAGGCGTTATAAGAATGCTGGACGGCGGTAAACACGATGATAAAATTATTGCCATTCCGTTCGATGACCCTAACTATAACACATATACCGATATTGATGAACTCCCGAAACACGTTTTTGAAGAAATGATTCACTTCTTCAAGGTATATAAGGAACTTGAAAACAAAACAACTGCTATCGATGAAATCGAAAATGCAGAAAGTGCAAGAAATATTATTGCCGGAGATATAGAAAACTATATCAATAAATTCTGTAAGTAATTATTTTTGAAAGGAATTGTCATTATGACCGCAAGTGAAGTTTTATTTAATCAGGAATCAAGTGTAGCTCCCGTTGGTATTATTGCTATGGAGAGTGCAACCGAACTCGGCAGCAAAATAAACAGCTATCTTGTTGACTGGGCTAAAAAAGGTGGCAGAGATGTCGAGACAATGCTTATCGAAGCTGAATGCCCCCGTTTTTCATCAGGTGACGGAAAGGGTTATATAAAGTCAACTGTAAGAGGAAAAGACCTCTATATTATCGTTGATGTAGGAAACTATAACTGCAAATACAAGCTCTTTTCACGTGAAAACTGTATGTCCCCTGATGACCATTTCCAAGACCTGAAAAGAATTATTCAGGCTGCAAGCGGAAAGGCTCACAGAATTACTGTTATTATGCCTATCCTTTACGGCGGACGTCAGCACAGAAGAAATTACCGTGAATCCCTTGACTGTGCATGGGCTTTGCAGGAACTCGAAAGAATGGGAGTTTCAAATATAATTACTTTTGATGCTCATGACCCGAGAGTTCAGAACGCTGTTCCGCTTATGGGTATCGACAACGTTATGCCTACATATCAGGTTCTTAAGAGCGTTATAAAGAATATTCCTGATATTGAACTCACTAAGGATAAATTTATGATTGTCAGCCCTGATGAAGGTGCTTTGAACAGAAACATGTACTATGCATCTGTTCTCGGTGTTGAACTGGGTATGTTCTACAAAAGACGTGACTATTCAATAATTGTTGACGGAAGAAATCCTATTGTTGCTCATGAGTATCTCGGAAATCCTGTTGACGGAAAAGATATTTTCATTGCTGATGACATTATTTCTTCCGGTGAATCAATGCTTGACCTTGCATATGCCCTGAAGAAAAAGAATGCAGGAAGAATTTTTGCAAATGCTACATATGCAATCTTTACAAACGGTCTTGAAAAATTCGACAAGGCTTATGCTGACGGATATATTGATGGTGTATTCGGCACTAACCTTACATACAGAACTCCTGAACTTCTCAGCCGTGAATGGTTCCACGAAGTTGATGTTTCAAAGTATATTGCATACTTTATTGCAGCAATAAATCATGATGTTTCAATAAGCTCTGTAATTGACCCGCATGAGAAAATAAAAACTTTACTTGAAAATTACAATAAAAAATAAGAAATAAAAACAGGCGGACTTTTCTGAAAAGTCCGCCTTTTCTTTTTTTGAATCAATCAGTCTCCGAATGATACGCCGAGGTCTCTTGCAATAAGTACAAGCTGGTCATCAGGAGTTACGAATTTTGTTTTTCCTGCAATGTCATCAAGCTTGTTTGAAGTAATCTTTGAACCTATCTGTGCAACAGTTCTGCCGTATTTTTCTTCTGCAATAAGCTTTGCAGCGTGAACACCGAATTTTGTTGCAAGTATTCTGTCATATGCACTCGGACTTCCTCCGCGGAGCATATGTCCCGGAACGCATACTCTTGCCTCAATTCCTGTATTGCTCTGAATCTGTGCGGCAATTCTGTTTGTAGCAGTAGTCATTCCTGCCTCAAGACGTTTTTTTGCACGTTCCTTTTTCTTCATTTTTGCCTCATCAGTATCAAATGCACCTTCAGCAACGGCAAGAATTGAGAATGTTTTTCCTGCGGCACTTCTTGCAAGAACAGCTTCGCATACTTTTTCAATGTCATACGGAATTTCAGGAATAAGAATAATATCAGCACCGCCTGCAACACCTGCATTGAGAGTAAGCCAGCCTGCTTTATTTCCCATAATTTCACAGAGGATAATTCTTGAATGGCTTGCAGCAGTAGTGTGAAGTCTGTCGATTGCATCTGTTGCAATGTCAACTGCTGTGTGGAATCCGAATGTTACATCAGTTCCGTAAATATCGTTGTCAATGGTTTTCGGGAGTCCGATTACATTAAGACCTTCATCAGAAAGAAGTTTTGATGTCTTGTGAGTACCGTTTCCGCCAAGAGTAAGGAGACAGTCAAGTTTCTGTTTCTTGTAAGTCTCTTTCATATTTTTAACCTTGTCGATATTGTCCTCGCCTATGACAGTCATCATCTTGAACGGCTGACGCTTTGTTCCGAAAATTGTACCACCCTGTGTGAGTATTCCTGAAAAGTCGGAAGGTTTCATATCTTTGCAGAGATTGTTTATAAGACCATAATAACCGTTTGAAATTCCGACAATTTCAACGTTGTCCTCTCCGAAGCGTTCAAAACATGCTTTTGCAACGCCTCTTATAGTGGCGTTAAGTCCGGGGCAGTCGCCGCCGCTTGTTAAAATACCGATTCTTCTTTTCATTTTTTACCTCCGTTGATAGATAATTAAACAATGGCATTTATGATTGAGAAATAGTGGAAAACACTTCCTGCTATTACGAAAAGATGCCATATTGAGTGAAAATATTTATATTCCTTCTTTGCATAGAAGAAAACGCCTCCGGAATAGCAAAGTCCTCCGACTACAAGAAATACTATTGAAATTGCCGGACAGCTTTCAATGAGAGGCTTTATTGCAAGTATTATGCCCCAACCCATTGCGATATAGCAAAGAGTAGAAATTTTTCTGAATTTTTCCAGATTTACTGATGACATAACAGTTCCGAGTATTGCGGCTGCCCATATAAGACCGAATATAACCCAGCCCAAAGCTCCCTGAAGTATGCAGAGAGTTATCGGAGTATATGTTCCTGCTATGAGCAGATATATTGTGTCGTGGTCAAGAATACGGAAAACTCTTTTAGCCTTTTCATTTGTAATTGCATGATAGAGAGTTGACATTGTGTAGAGTATTATCAGAGATGCACCATATACTGATGCTGATACAACTTCAACAGCACCTTTGTGAATGGCACACAATACTATAAGTACAACGCACCCTGCTACTGAAAGCAATGCACCTACTCCATGCGATACGGAATTGAAAATTTCTTCACCGGGAGAATACCTCTTTTTAACCTGTGTCATAATTAATACACCTTTCTTTCTTTTGCGTTCTGCCTGAAAAATTCTTCAAGCTGTTCAGGAGGCATAGGCTTTCCGTAAAGATACCCCTGACCGAAATTACAGCCGAGTTCTCTTAAAATTTTTGCCTGATTCGGATTTTCTATACCTTCTGCAATGGTTTCAATTTTTTTTGATTTTGCAATTCTGATTACAGCATTAACGATTTCAAAAGCAATAGGGTCTGTTTCAATATCAACTATGAATGAACGGTCAAGCTTTAACAGGGTTATCGGAAGAATCTGAATATAGCTTAATGAGGAATAGCCTGTTCCGAAGTCGTCCATAGCAAGTTTTACTCCGAGCTCACGAATCTGGTTCATCTGTGAAACGGCATAGTCAACATCACATAGTGCAAGGCGTTCAGTAAGCTCAACTTCAAGCCATTTTGCATCAAGTCCCGATTTTACGAGAGCCTCAAAGATATGTTCTTTTAAATCTTTCTGATAGAAGTCATCAGAGGTAAAGTTTATGGACATAACTATTTCAGGGTATCCGAGTTTCTGCCACATAACATTCTGACGGCAACCCTCCTTGAGTACAAATTCACTTATTTCACCTATGAGATGTGATTTTTCTGCAACAGGAACGAATATATTAGGCGAAATTATAGTGCCGTCAGGTTTAATCCACCTTATAAGAGCCTCTACTCCCATTATAGCACCGGTCTGTAAATCAATTTTAGGCTGATAGAAAAGTTTCAGTTCATTGTTTCTGATAGCATCGGCAAGAGATTTTTCAAGTTCGGAATTGTCAATAATTCTGTCATGCATATTGCTTTCATACGCACATATGCTGTTTCTTGAACCGTCACTTGATTTTAATGCAAATTCGGCATGTTCCAGAACTTCTATAAAGCTTGCACCGTCATCAGGCATCTTTGAATATCCTGCTGAACATGAAAGTGACTGAAGTGAAATTTCATCTATTGCCAGTTTCTGAAAATCAGCCTGAATCTGTTCTGCTGTCTTTTTAGGCAGTTCATTATCTCCGTAGTCTTTTATAATCATAGCAAAATTGTCACCGCTTATTCTTGCGACAAATCCGCTTAATGATATATATTTGTAAAGATTTAAAGCAAAAGCTTTGAGAACCTTGTTTCCGTTTGAATAACCGCATGTATCGTTTATGATATGGAATTTATCAATATCAAGAACCATTACCCAGTATGAACAGCCGAGTTCCTTACAGCAGTTATAATTTTCCTGTCCGATTTTTACAAGTTTGTTTCTGTTCGGAATATCTGTTACTTCATCAGTAAATGCAAGGCGTTCAATCATAATATCCTTTTTGCGTTCTGATGTTATATCAATTATAGCACCGCCTATTGTTGCTGAACCGCTGTTTTCGTCAGTGACGGTTTTAAGACGCATTGAATACCAGTGATATGTATTGTCCGCAGAAAGAATCTGAAGTTCAAGATTAGTTACTTCACCTGTACAGTTTTCGGAATTATAGTTTGCTGATATATATGATGCATAGGCATTGCGGTCATTCGGGTGAATAAGCTTTTTAAGTTCTCCGAATGATATTATTGATTTTTCAAAGCCGAGCATACGTTTAAATTCTTCTGAAATCTGAAAGGATTTGTCCTTTCGGCTGAGAATAAATCCTATTTCTGAGAGTTCCATAGAGAGATTGTAACGCTGATTGAATTTTTCAAGTTTTTTCTGAGCTTTTTTGAGTTCTGTAAAGTTAAATCCGGTACTCATATAAAGGCAGGTATTTTTTGCTTTTTTTATAAGAGAGGTACTCCATACTATATAGATTTCATTATTGTCTTTAGTGGCGATATGGCTTTCACCGTTTTCGCCGTTTACAATAAGATTTATGGTTTCATCGTCTGTATTTTCTATGTCAAAGACTTTTTTTATCATAGCCTGATTGTCAAAATCGAGGGAATCTATTCCGATTTCTTCACGCAGTTTTTTGTTCATAAACACAGCAGAGCAGTCATTCGTCCAGAGTATTATTTCAGTATTCAGTCTTTCGGTTATATCTGAAAATTCCATAATATCGATAGTAGGATTGTTTTTTTTGTAGATTGAATTTGATATTCCGGAAATAAGGAGCATAAAGATTACAGTTATTATATATATGGATATTATTATTAAGGCAACTTCGTCCGGCTGACGCCATGCATATATAAGTATAAAAATAGTGGCAACAGCAATTATAAGTCCTGATATTAAGATTTGCTTGTGTTTCAATTCACACCCTCCCCAATAAAATTTATTAATACAATTATAACAAATTTACATATAAAAGTCAATCCCTATTGTAAATTTGCGGATAATATTTCATAAAATAAAATTGAAATCCAAGAGAAATTTTCACAGAATTAACACTTTTAAGGTTTATAATATCTAAAAAAAAGGAGGTACATTTTTATGAGCAGAATTTTAATTGTTGATGATGAAATAAATATCAGAAAGGTTGTAAGAGAATATGCAGAATTTGAGGGATATGAAGTAGCTGAGGCTGAAAACGGTATGGAGGCTGTAAATATCGCTAAGGAAAAGGATTTCGATATTATTATTATGGACGTTATGATGCCGAGGCTTGACGGATATTCTGCCGTAAAGGAGATACATAAATATAAACAGATTCCTGTCATTATGCTTTCTGCAAGAGGAGAGGAATATGACAAGCTCTTCGGATTTGAAATCGGTGTTGATGACTATGTTGTAAAACCGTTTTCGCCAAAGGAACTTATGGCAAGAGTAAAAGCTGTTCTGAAAAGAAATTCGGCATCAGCATCGGGTTCAAAAAATTCAGACAGATATGTTTTTGAAGGTCTTGAAATAGATATTTCCGGAAGGGAAGTATATGTAAATGGTAAAAAGGCATCTATGACTCCTAAGGAATATGATTTGCTTTTCTATCTTGTAAGAAACAAGAATATTGCCCTTACAAGAGACAAGCTTCTGGAAGAAGTATGGGGATATGATTTCTTTGGTGATGACAGAACTGTTGATACACATATCAAAATGCTCCGAAACAGTCTCGGAGAATACCGTAAATTTATTGTTACTTTGAGAGGAATGGGATATAAATTTGAAGCAAATTAATATTCTTTTAAACTTAAAAAGAAAATTTCAGAGAATACCTCTGAGGCTTAAAATATGGATTTACTTTGTAATTTATACTATAATAGTTTTTGTTCTTCTGTGGTTTTTCCAGATTATATTTCTGGAACATTTCTATGAAAATATGAAAATAAAAGATGTCATTTCCGAAGGTCAGCTTCTTGCTGAAGAATATATCAATGACAACTATGATGATACTGATTATGAAAAACTTCTTCATAAAAGCTCAATGGAAAATGATATGTGCATAGAAATTCAGGATAAATACGGACGTTCCATTTTTTCTGAAAAGGCTTTCGGTGACTGTCTTATTCATGCAAAGGACGGAACACTTCCGCTCCTGTTTTCAAAACTCAAAAAAAGTGAAAACGGTGAAATTCTTTACAGAGGAAAAAATTCAAGAAACAGTCAGGAAAGTTTCATATATGGAAAGATTCTTTCAGACGGTGATACAGTTTATGGTTATCTTTTTTTAAATACTCCCATAGAACCGGTATCATCAACGGTATCAATTATAAAGCGTCAGCTTATGATTATTACATTTATACTTATTCTGATAGCTTTTGTAATATCCATTTATGTTTCTGAAACTATATCATCTCCGATAGTAAAAATTACAAAATCGGCAAAAAAACTCGCAAACGGTCAGTATGATGTTAAATTTGAGGGAAACGGCTATCTTGAATCGAAGGAACTTGCTGATACTCTCACATATGCAGGTCAGCAGATTTCAAAGGTTGATACATTACAGCGTGACCTTATTGCAAATGTTTCACACGACCTCCGCACACCGCTTACAATGCTTAAAGCATATGCGGAAATGATTCGTGACCTTTCGGGTGACAATCCTGAAAAGCGAAAGGAACATCTTGAAATAATTATCGATGAGACAGACCGTCTTACTATGCTTGTAAATGATATGCTTGACCTTTCAAAACTTGAAAGCGGAAAGCAGACTCTGCACTGTACTGAATTCGGCATAAGCGAAAAAATGCATGGAATTATTGACCGTTTTAAAGGTGTTTCAGAAAAAATGGGTTATCATATTCATTTTACACCCGATGAAGAACGCATTGTATGCTGTGACTGCGTTAAGATAGAACAGGTAATATACAATCTTATCAATAATGCTGTAAACTATACCGGTGCTGACAAACAGGTATATGTGACTCAGGTTAACCTTGATGACGGTGTAAGAATTGAAGTCCGTGATACCGGTGACGGTATTGAAGAAGATAAAATCAAGCTTATTTTCGATAAATATTATCGTTCTGAAAATCATAAGCGTGAAGTTGTCGGAACAGGTCTCGGGCTTTCAATCGTAAAGGCTATCCTGAAAATGCATAACTATGATTACGGTGTCAACAGCACTATCGGAAAAGGTTCTGTATTCTGGTTTGTAATTAAAAATCTTAAAAAGGACGGAGAATAAAAAATCCGTCTTTTTTTTGAAGTAAAATAAATACCTCGTTCGTATATATAGTGAAAGGCAAAAAAATACTATATTTTAAGGAGGAATCTTTATGAAAAACTTTAAAAAAATTATTGCTGTTTCACTTTCACTTGCTGTGATGTGTGTTAATCCTGTTTCAGTCAGTGCTGAAGAAATAGTTACAACCACTTCAATGCCATATGACGACATTGATATGCCTACTGTATTCAGCGGAGTTACTGCTGATTTTTCAGACGGTTCTGCTATTGATTTCAAATACTGCATAGGAGATTTTGATATTTTTAATATCAGTGTGAAAAATCTTCCTGAAAATCTCGGATATGCTCATGGTTATTTTAATTTTGATGTTACTGTTGATGATACTGTATATACGGTACAGTTCCCATGGGGTATTTATGGCAGTAATGATTTTATTTCGGAAACATTCAGCAAAGATGGTTTCAAGGGATTTTCATATATATGCTGGAATGTAAGCTGTGCTGCAAATGCTTCTGACATGGACAGTGAACTTTGTGACAAAATCTATGATGAATTTGTAAAATGCAAAACGGCAACTTTTGAAATTCTTTATGTAAAAGAAAAGGAAGACCCTGCAACTACTACTGTAACATCATATGTTCCTGTTCCCGAAGATACAAATACCTACACTATAACAACTGCCCCGATAATCGTAACAACAACTGCTCCTGTTTCTACCCGAATTGAATACGGTGATGCAAACCTTGACGGAATTGTTGATGTTGCTGATGTTGTTGCAGTTTCAGCATATGTTTCCAATCCTTCAGAAAATTCTCTTGATGAATACGGAATAACATGCGGAGATGTTCACAATAAGGGCGATGGCCTTACTGCTAACGATGCACTTATGATTCAGAAATTCATATCCGGTGATATTTCGGATTTCAATTGATTTGAGAAAACTTTTTCAATAGCTTTTCAATCCGTTTTCACTGATTTGACACAATGCTTGTTTATAATATAATCAGGTTCAGGAAATGCAAGCTGCCTGAACAGGTTTTCATTATAAAGGTTGAGCGTTTCACCCCGACACTTAACCGTAAAATCCCCAATAATCCCTATATCATGGCAGAGAGGCTCTTTTAAAAAGAGCCTTTTTGCTTTTTATTTTTTATTTTTATGCATAAAAAAACAGACGGCTTTTTCAAACCGTCTGAATTTTTTATTTTTATCTGTTTTCTGAGTTTTCTGTGTTATCTTTTTCAGGAGTTACTTCCTGAAGTACAAGATTGATTTCGATATCCTCACCCTGTCTGCTTATGGTAAGTGTGATTTCATCGCCTGCTTTGTACTGTTTCTTTATTTCGTTAAGTTCTTCAAGGTTTTTAACAGGCTGTCCCTGAGCTCCTATGATGACATCGCCTTCCTTGATTCCTGCAAATTCTGCGGAGCTTCCTTCACTTACGCTTACAACATAAACGCCTACCGGAATACCGTAAAATCTTGAAATTGTATCAGAAACGTCCTGAGTCTGTATTCCTATCTGCGGACGGCCTGTAACATATCCGTAATTGATAAGGTCATCTATAATTGTTTTTGCCTCTGTAATCGGAATTGCAAATCCAAGTCCTTCAACACTTGCAGAACCATAGCTTGATGACATTTTTGCTGAATTTATACCGATTACCTGACCGCAGCTGTTAAGGAGAGGACCGCCCGAATTTCCTGAGTTTATTGCAGCATCAGTCTGGATAAGTTTCATCTGTTTTTCGTTTACAGTAATTTCACGGTTTGTTGCTGATACTATACCGCTTGTTACAGAACCGAAAAGCTCAAATCCAAGAGGATTTCCTATTGCAATAACAAGTTCTCCGACTTTCAGGTCATCACTGTTGCCGAATTCAGCAGCTGTAAGGTTCTTTGCATCTATTTTAAGAACTGCTATATCGGTTTCAACATCATAGCCCATTATTTTTGCCTCATATTCTGTTTCATCAGAAAGTACAACGCTTACGGTTTTTGCTTCACCGCAGTTATATTCGCTTGTATCATAGATTACATGGGCATTTGTTACAATATAACCGTCTGAAGTCATTACAATTCCTGTTCCTGTGCCTTTTATTTCTTCTGTCTGAGGTGATGTGTTTCCTCCTCCGAATCCCCACATATCTATTGATGAAGATGAAGTATATTCAAATGTTGAGGATACACCGACTACTGACGGCATAGCACTTTCTACTATATCAGGGATTGATTTTGCATCTTTTCTTGAAGCGAGGTCTATAAGACTCGGAAGACTGCCTGAATCAGTGGAAACTGCACTTACGCTCTGTGCGGAGCTTTCAGATTTTGAATCTGATGAGGAAATCTCTGAATCTGATGATTCTGATTCATCTGATGAGTCAGAGCCGATTACTGAAACTTTCGGATTTTTTTCAGCATATTTATATACCTGAACTGAACCTGCACCTACGATAACAAGTGAGAGTACAAAAGCTACTGCTTTAAGGAAACCGCCTTTTTTATGTGGCTTTTCAGTTTTTTCCGGTTCTGCTGAATATGAATAGGAATTTTCCGGAGCCTCATAGATATTTTTATTTTCATCATTGTTATTATTGTATGTCATAATAAAAGCACTACCTTTCAATTTCAATATTGTTTTCTTATTTGTTTCTATATTTATATTATAATCATTAATGTGACAATATTATGATAAGATACAGAAAAGACAGTGTTTTAATATGAATTTTGTGTTTAAAAAAGCGGAACTGTCTGTGTAAACAGTTCCGCATATGTATTTTTAAAGCTTATATTCTTCAATTGCTGTCATTAATTTCTGATACCAGTATATAAATGAGTAGTCGCCTTCAACGACAGGCTTGCTTATTGTAAAGCCTGTATATGTATCATTTATTTTCAGCCAGTATGTATTTTCATCTTTCGGAATAAATTCCATAATGGTGTTTATATTGTCATCAAGGTGATATTCAACAGTAATTTCCGGTTCGCCTGATACTTCGGCATCTTTTTCTATTCCTGTAAAGTTTATGTTTGAGAGTGCATTGTACATGCTGTAAAGCTTTGTAAGCACATCATCACCGTAATCAGAAATATCCTCACCGTTTACCTTGTATTTTGAATTATCGGCATCAAGTTCAAAATGAATATTTTCTCCCTTGTAATCTATATCAAGAGTGTTTACTGTTGACATATATGTTGAATAAATCTGTGTTACTGCAACATCAGTTACATTGTTGTCAATATAGTAAACGTCAGAAGTATAGTATTTTGAAACCTGTCCTGATTCTTCTATAAGCACATATATATATGTGGTATCTTCCTTGTCATATTTGCTGAAAAGGAGGGAATGGGTTTTTCCGTCTGTTCCTGAAATTTTCATCTGTGCATAAGGTTTGTCAAATCCGTATTTTGAATAGTCAGTAAGATTTGATTCAACAAATTCCTCTGCCTGCAAACGAGTGAGAACGCTTATCATTGAGCTTATTTTTGTGCTGTCAAGCTGGAGATATGAATATTCTCCGTCAAATTTCCAGATATTGTCAGAATTAAGAGCTGTTTTATAAATGCTTTTGCCGTCTCTTATAAGCTCAAAACCTGTTATTTCGCTGTCTGTATATCCTGTGAGATATTTTGTTTTAAGCAGTTCCTTGCTTGTATACAGAACACTGCCGTATGAATATTCAATGCTGTATATTTTATCCTTTCCCTCTGCCATACAATAAAATCCTTCATTTGTAGGTGTAGGGTTGCCCATATATATAGTATAGGATTTTTCATCAGATGTATGACAGGTTATTGTTATTGGTGAATCAAGACCGTATTTTGCAAGGTCAGCTCCCTCTGAACTTCCGTAATTCTTTTCAGCTTGCAGGTTGCACATATATGTTACAACATTTGTTATGTAATCCTGATTAGGTGAAATTTCATCAGTATTTGAAAACTGCCAGCTTCCGTTATTTGAAACTGCTATAAATTCACCGTCAGGACAGTCAAAATCAACTTCTGTCACATCATCTGAATTAAAGCTGAAAAGATTATTTTCATTTTCAAGTTCAGTTTCAATACGCTGTTTTTCGTCCTGATTGTTTTTTACAGCAAAATAAGCTCCCAGCGAACCTCCTCCGAGTATGGCAAGAACGGCAACAGCAATAATAATCTTTTTCATTATGAATTTCTCCTTTTAATCCATACGCCTGCACCGATTACTACAAAGGCAACAGGAATTGCAATAAAGATTGCCATAACACTTTTAGCCTGATTTGCGTCATCAAATATCATATTGTCGAATGAACGTGACTTGTCCTCAATTTCCATATCAACATCGCTGTTATACATCCATGTTATTGATGAAAGACAGAGATAAAGCGGAACTATTGTAAAACCTGCTGATACATGTTCATCGTCCATAAATTCGGCATTTCCCATAACAAGCATTTTTGAATCATTCTGTTTGTTGTGTGAATAGAGTGCAAGGTCAAGAGTGTTTCCGAGTTCGATTTTTTCTGTACCGCCGTAGGATTCACTTTTGATTGTTGCAGATGTATTCTGTACTGAATATACATTTGCCTGAAGAATACTTCCTGTTTCAACAATTGAGGCATCAGAACCGGATATTGCCTTGAATGTTCTTGATTCGCACATATATGGATAAATACCCTGTTCAATGATTGTGTTGAGGTCAGATGTAAGGTCAATATCGCTGTCTGCATTTGCTTCAGGAAGTGATACTGATATTGTATACTTATCATCATTTACAATATTTGTGCTGTCTGATTCATAGAGTCTGTTGTAGTCCATTGATATATTATACTTGAACATTAAATCCTCTATATTTGTATATCTTTCAGTGCTGTCATTAGGAGACATAAGAAATGCAAGATTTCCTCCGTTGTCTGCATATTCGGAAATGAGTTTCTTTTCTTCAAGTGTTATATCAGTTTTCGGAGCACATACAAATATGATTGCAGTATCATCAGGAATTGCTTTTGTTTCGGAGAGGTTAAGCTCAGAAGTTGTATAGTTGTAATTATTGAGATTTGCTGTAAACATACTGTAATTATCTATGGATTTTTCGCCGTGACCTGTAAGGAAATAAATCTGCGGAATATCTCCCTCTGTAACGGCTTTTATAGCACCTGTTATAAGATTTTCACCTACATATTTCTGTTCAACAAGGTTTCCGTCATCATCATATATATCAGAGAACATCTGGTTTGATGAAATCTTCTTGATTGCATTTCCGCATTTTATTACTATATCGGCTGTTGAGAGATTGAAAAATCCGTCAGGGTTAAGCTCCTCAACACGTTCCGGATACTCGTCCGGATAGTATGCGTTGAATTCTATGTTGTCATATGACTTGTACTGTTCAAGTGCATAGTAAAGCGGAAGATATTCGTCAATTGCCTTTATATCCTCAAGGTCGCAGAGAATTGTAAATTCAATTTTTTTGTCCTTTACGCTGTCAAGAAGTTTTACTGATGTATCACTGAGTGTATACATCTTGCTCGGAGTCATATCAATATTGAAATCAAAATATGAAACTATAAGATTTATCGGTATTGCTATGACAAGAATCAGGACTGAAAGCACGAAAGCAAGGATTCCTGAAAAGTTGAAGGTTTTGTTATTTTTACTGCTCATTTTTGATTATCCTTTCTTCCAGCGTCTTGCCTCAAGGGATATAACAGTCCACGCTACAAAAACTATTGTAACAGTGATAAAGAATATTACATCGGAAAATCTGATTATTCCCTGTGCAAAGTAATTGAATTTGTCTTCGGCAGCAAACATTGTTGCAAAAGCCTGAAGTTTGGGGTGTGCTGAAAAATATTCGCTTTTTACAAAGAAGTTTATAAATGTAAGAAGGAGCATTGCTGCTTCGCCGATTATGGCTGCTATGATTGAATTTTCAGAGAATGATGCACAGAACATTCCTATTGCTATGCACATTATTCCCCAGAGAAGAAATCCTATATATACGGAAATAAGTGCCGGAACTACTACTGTTCCGTATACGGCTGTTATTATCGGATATATTAATGATGCAGTCATCATAAAGATAAATACTGTAACGACTGCAAGGAATTTTGCTGTGACAAACTGGAAAACGTTTACAGGTGAAGTCATTATAAGAACTTCTGTTCCGAATTTTCTTTCGTCCGGAAAGCATCTCATTGTAAGTACAGGAATTATAAATGCAAAGTAGAAAAGATTTGTTGCAAATATATCAGAATATGTGAACTGCATTTTTGCGGAACTTATATCTGAAATACCTCTGTTGAATGAAAGTGTGAAAAGAAACAGGAAAAGTGCTGTTATTATGTACGCAAAAGGCGTTTTGAAAAATGCCTGAAGCTCTTTTTTGTATATTGGAAACATCTTTAATTATCCTCCTTGGTTTTGTCGGAATTTTCAGGTTCCGGAGTTTTTGCCTGCATTTCTTCAACCATTTCCTTTAATGTATTTCGTTTTGAAGGCTGATTTACAAGTTTTACGAAAACTTCTTCGAGGTCAGGTTTTTCCGTATAGGTTTCAATAATCTGTATATCCTTTGCAACGAGGGCGGAAATGACATTGTTCTGAATTTTTGCAGATTCTTTTCCGTCTATTGAAAATCTTATTGAGGCTATGCCGTCCGATTCGGATTTTTCAAGAATTTTTTCAACACCGTCAACAGCACCTATAACCACATCAGCAGTATATGCAGATGCTTTTACCTTTACATTTATTACAGGTGATTTGTTTACACTGCTTTCAAGATTTTCGATTGTGTCAATAGCCTTGATTTCGCCTTTGTTGATTATTACAACCCTGTCACACACTGCACTTACTTCTGAAAGAATATGTGAGCTGAAAATTACAGAATGGTCTTTTTTCAGGTCTCTTATAATATTTCTTACTTCTGCAACTTGTTCGGGGTCAAGTCCTACTGTCGGTTCGTCAAGTATAAGAAATTTTGGATTTCCGAGCAGAGCCTGTGCAAAACCTACTCTCTGTTTGTAACCTTTCGAGAGATTTTTAATCAGTCTTTTTGAAACTTCCTGAAGTCTGAGGCGGTTTACAGCGGATTCAATCTGTTCTTTACGCTGTGAGGCAGGAATTTTTTTGAGTTCCGCACAGAATTTCAGATATTCGTTTACTTTCATATCAGGATAAACGGGCGGAATTTCGGGCAGATAGCCGATATTTTTCTTTGCCTTTACGGGATTTTTTGAAATATCTTCACCGCAGATATTTACAGTTCCCTTTGTCATCGGGAGATAACCCGTAATCATATTCATAGTTGTGGATTTTCCTGCACCGTTAGGGCCTAAAAATCCGAGAATCTCATTGTCGTTGATTGTAAAGCTTATGTCGTTTACAGCAAGGTGTCTGCCGTAATATTTTGTAAGATGTTCGACAGTAATCATGAGAAGCTCCTTTCATAAAAAATAAAATTAAAAACAAGCATATTTATGCTTAGTATATCAGACAGATGTTAACATAATATTAATAATCTGTGTCTTAAATATTAACGTCATATTATACAGACTGTCTGAATCTCCGGAACAAGCATTTTAAATATATCCTAATAGTGTGTATATTGTGTGAAAGTGTACTGATTATTGAATGAATTTGATAGCACCTTTAATAAGTTATATAATTGTTTGTGTTAATATATTGTTAATTACTGCGTTCGCTGTCCTTTGATGAATGTATGTGAAATGTATACAAAAATTTCTTGCCTTTTGTGTGCATTGCAACAAAAAAACCTCCAATTTTAATTGTTTTTTATCAAAGTGTTGACAATATCAATGCGTTATATTATAATTATATCGGAACAAGTTCAGAGATTTGATGCTCAGATTTTCTGATGACTTTTTCGTTAATTACCTGCCTGCATTGTTCAGATTTATGCTCGGATTTTTATGCAGTCGGGTTTAATGTATTTAAATAATATTTTTAATGAGAGGGGTATTTTCCTATGGTATCTAAGAAGACTCTTACTGCCGGTGTTATGGCTGCTGCTATGACTGCCAGCTCTGTACTTCCCGTTGCTGCTTCTGCTGCCGGTACAAGAACCAAAGAAGAAAAATTCGGCGATTCTACTTATGCCGAAAGATTTCTTTCACTTTATGATGACGTTGTAACAAACGGTCAGGAAAATGGCTATTTAAGCAAAAATAACGTTGCTTCAGGCGGTTTTGGTATTCCTTACCACGCTGTTGAAACTATGATTATCGAAGCTCCTGACTACGGTCACGAAACAACTTCTGAAGCTATGTCATACATCGTATGGATGGCTGCTATGAGAGATGCTATTGCTGCTTCAGGTAAGGTTGAAGGTGCTACAAATACTAATGACCTTGCTAAAGCCTGGAAAACTATGGAAGCTATGATTCCTACTGAACAGCCAAGCTACTGGAATCAGAACGGTCTTTCTGCTCGTGTTGCTCCTGAATATCAGGATCCAACTCAGTATCCTGCTCCGCAGGACCCTAACAACACAGGTTCAAACCCAATCTATAATGAACTTAAATCAGCTTACGGCAATTCAGGCGATAAGGGCCTTTACCTTATGCACTGGCTCGCTGACGTTGATGACTGGTATGGCTTCGGCGGTGGTAACGGAAAGTTTACTTTCATTAACACATTCCAGAGAGGCGAACAGGAATCATGCTGGGAAACTGTTCCTCACCCATGTGTTGAAGACCTCACATACGGTATGCCAGGTACTTATGGTATGAAAGGTCTCTTTAACGGTACAAGTGAACAGGTTGCTAAGCAGTATGCTTATACAAACGCTCCTGACGCTGAAGACCGTGCTATTCAGGCTGTTTATGACGCTAACAAATGGGGCGTTGGTGATTCTTCAATCTCAGCTCTTGCTGGTAAGATGGGTGACCAGTGCCGTAACAACATGTTTGATAAATACTACAAGAAGATAGGCTGTCAGAATATCAATACAGATACAAACGGCGGTTCAGGTCTTCAGGGACAGCACTTCCTTATGTCTTGGTATACATCATGGGGCGGAGCTCTTGACGGTTCATGGGCTTGGCAGAATGGTGG
>ERZ808240.1853-NODE-1853-length-24790-cov-6.773924_pt1 | contig 24790 bp, 14 predicted proteins | sample MGYA00521084_ERZ808240 | MGnify/ENA primary metagenome ERZ808240 (study PRJEB31516, sample SAMN03275571) | gut metagenome | biome: mammalia-associated habitat; material: feces | host: Papio cynocephalus | place: Kenya | collected 2012-08-06 ... | reverse complement strand
ATGAAGAGCTGCTGATTCATGAGGATGAAATGTCGCTTTTGATGATGATAAACCGTATTCAGATACCGCAGGATTTTTCGGATTTTCTAAGATCCAATCAGGAAAAAATCCGCGAGATCATGGAGCGGGCGTCGGAGAATATCGTACAGATCATTGTAAATTCGCTGTGGGCGTTGTTTATGAAGATGCAGGTATCGGTTTCGGAGGCGACAGATTGTTTGAGAAAAATGATCGGAGGCGGGAGCATGGGAAACTGGTTTGAGAATATGGAGCCAATGAACATACAGGAAGAACGAGCGAAGACGAAGAGAGAAAGAGAACGGGCAGATCAGGCAGAGGAAGAACGGGATAAAGCAGAAGAGGAGTTGAATAAAACACAGGAAAAATTAGAAAAAGAACGAGAAAAAAGTGTTCAAACTGTGTTTAAACTATTAAAGAAGCTTTGCACTACAAAGGAACAGGCGGTTCAGGAATTAGTAGAATCCTACGACAAAACCGAGGGCGAAGCGCGGAAACTCGTGGAAAAATATTGGTAACCTAGAAAAAGTTACAAATAACAAAACGGAAGACGTATAATTGCATCTTCCGTTTTGGTTATGTATATGTTTCAAAGTGTATCAAGTATCAAGCTTGAGTGATTAGATAAGCTGTTTGCTGATCCTTGAAGACAGTCGTAGTATGGCGATTGCTATCAGACAGCCAATGCGATTTAATATGATTTTTGCAACGCAGATGTCGAAGAAACATAAATAAAATAAAAGAAAAATAAAGATAATTTAACAAAAATAAAGATAAATCGGTGGCAGTTTTATGATAAAAATGTTAAAATGATAATAATTATGGACAAGAATGAAAATGAGGGCTTATAAATTATGAAAAAACAGGTTATAACGATTGGAAAACGTGACTTTGAAATTGGAAAACGTCCTTATGTGATGGGAATCCTGAATGTGACACCGGATTCCTTCTCGGATGGCGGAAAGTACGGAGATCTGGATGCGGCGTTGAAGCATACAGAAGAAATGATCAAGGAAGGTGCCGATATCATTGATGTTGGCGGAGAGTCGACTCGGCCGGGACATGTGAAGATTTCGGTTGCGGAAGAGATTGAACGTACCTGCTTCGTGATTGAGGCAATCAAGGAACGGTTTGAGATTCCGGTTTCGTTAGATACGTACAAATATCAGGTGGCTCAGGCGGGAATTCTGGCTGGTGCCGATCTGATCAACGATATATGGGGATTTAAATGGGACGATGAGATGGCACCGCTTTGCGCGAAATACCAGATTCCGGTCTGCCTGATGCACAACCGGAAGGAAGCGGTATACAATGATTTTATTGCGGATGTGATCGCAGACATGAAGGAGTGCGTACAGATTGCGCGCGCATCAGGACTTGCCGACGATAAGATCATCTTAGATCCGGGGATTGGATTCGCAAAGACTACGGAAGAGAACTTAAAGTTTATGAACCATCTGGAGGATCTGGTTGCACTCGGATATCCGGTACTGCTTGGAACTTCGAGAAAATCCATGATTGGAAATACACTGAATCTGCCGGTTGATGAGCGAGAGGAAGGAACGATGGCAACCTCTGTCTTAGGACTTGTGAAGGGATGCAGCTTCTTCCGGGTACATGATGTGAAGAAGAATGTACGTGCCCTGGCCATGACGGATGCGATGCTCAAGGCGTAATGGAACGCTCTCGTAAATGCGGAGGCATGGATGCGTGATAGTGATGCCATGGCATTTGCCGGGAAATGTGGGTTGGCTATGAGACGAGAAGGACAGTAAATAAATGGATAAAATATGGATTAAAGATTTAGAGATATTTGCATATCATGGTGTCCTTGCAGAAGAAAAAAGAAATGGACAGAATTTCTATGTAACTGTATCTATGGATGTGGATCTGCATGCGGCAGGCATGACAGATGATCTGGACAAAACGGTCAATTATGCAGAAGTATGTGAACTGATCCGGCGGACGATGCAGGAGGAAATCTATGATCTGATTGAGGCAGCAGCAGAGAATGTTGCGGATGCGATCTTGCTTGCCTATCCACAGATAAAGATGGTTCATGTGATTGTAAGCAAGCCGGGGGCTCCTATTCCGATGGAGTTTGATACGGTCTGCGTGGATATTACAAGAGGCAGACATATTGCGTATCTGGGTATCGGTTCCAATCTCGGAGATAAGGAGGCATACCTTGACTATGCGGTCGATCAGCTGAACAAAGATGAGTATATTCAGGTGACAAAGGTTTCTTCCTATATAATAACAGAACCATATGGCGATGTGGAACAGGATGATTTCTTAAATGGCTGTCTGGAGATTGAGACAATCTATTCTCCACAGGATCTGCTGGCTGTTATCAACGATATTGAACAGGGCGCAGGTAGAAAAAGGCTGATACATTGGGGACCAAGAACCCTTGATATCGATATTTTGCTCTACGATCAGGAGATGATCATGGAAGAGAACCTGAAGGTGCCACATGTGGAGATGGCAAAGCGTGCATTTGTGCTTGAACCACTTGCCGAAATCGCACCATATGCCTACCATCCGGGCTACCACAAGACCATCATCGAACTACAGGAAACACTAAATCATAAGGAAGAATGAAATATTGAAAACTATATTCAAGGGAGCGGCAAATGACATGCGTATGCCATTTGTATTGTAACCGGAAGTATATAAATGAGCAGATAATTATCCGATACAATCGATGTGTAGAAATCATGCGGGACACTGGTATTTATCCTAACGCAGACCATTGGAGCACATCAGCACTTAGCGAGTAACGCATTCATTCGCAGAATGATGTGTTAGGAGCTTAGTGTCTGCTATGTGCGGAAGTGAGCGAGAGCGCGTCTGCGTATGGATAATAGCAGTGTTCTGCATGAGGCATACAGGAAATGTCGGATAATTATCTGCGGATGAAATAGGGAGGTAAAAACTATGGCATACAAAATGTTTGCCGCCATCTACGTCGGAAGCAGCGAGATATCCATGAAGATCTTCCAGGTAAATGGTAGAAAATCATTTCGCCAGATTGACAGTGTCAGCCGGATACTGGAGCTTGGGCGGGACACCTATCGCGAAGGAAAACTGAGCCGGGAGTCAATCAAAATGATCTGCGATGAACTCGAAGGCTTAAAACATAAAATGGAAGAATACAAGATCACGGAATACCGTGCCTATGCAACAAGTGCGGTACGAGAGGCAGATAACATGGATCTGGTACTCGATGTGATCGAACATACCACAGGCATCCGTGTACAGGTACTGAGTAACTCTGAGCAGCGTTATATCAGCTTCAAGGGGCTGGTTGCAAAATACCCGGATTTTCATCAGGTTGTCAGCAAGAATACAGCATTTGTGGATGTCGGCGCCGGAAGCGTGCAGATTTCCCTGTTTGATAAGAACAATCTGGTTGTCACAGAGAATATCCCGATCGGTGCGGTGCGTGTCCGTGATTATCTGGCACTCATCGGGCACAAATCCGGACGACTCGATGAAATCATGGCAGACTATGTAGATAATGATATTGTATCGTTTCGGAATATCTATCTGAAGGATAAAGAGATCAAGAACATTATCGCTGTTGGTGAGGTAGTCAGCTCCCTGAAGAGGATCGTGCCGGAGCTTTCCATTAAGGATGTAATCACACGGGCACAGTTCGATGCAATGTACAAGCGTGTTATCAGTATGCCGGCGCAGGAGCTTGCGGAAAAATACGGTATTCCATATGAGCGTGCGACGCTGATGCTGCCGAATATCACGATTTATCAGTCGTTCCTGAACAACTGTAAGGCAGAAGAAATGTATGTGCCGGATGTGGATTTCTGTGAGTGTATTGTGGCAAATTACATGGACGAAGGAAGCCGTGTCGTGTTCAATCATAATTTTGAGGAAGATATTCTTGCAACGGCGAATAACATTGCGAAGCGGTATCGCTGCAACCGGAATCATGTGGAGCAGACCGCATATTTTGCACTTAAAATCTTTGATGTGGTTCGAAAACCGTTTGGATTGGATAAGATGCAGCGGCTGCAGCTTCAGATTGCGGCGCTTCTGCATGAATGTGGAAACTTCATCAATCTGCATGATGGAGCAAAAAATTCTTATTATATAATTGCGAATACCGAGATCCTTGGACTTTCGCACAAAGAACGTATGGAGGTTGCAAATATTGTCAAGTACAATCCATTGTATCTTCCATCGAAGGATAAGATCTCAGCAGAGCTGGACGGCTGTGATTATATTGTCATTGCAAAGCTTGCTGCAATCCTGCGAATTGCGAATATTCTCGACAAGAGCCATATGCAGAAGATCGAAGATATTTCCGTGACATTGAGGGATGGAAAGCTGATCATTCTGGCAAAGACATACGAAGATATCTCACTGGAGGCGGGACTTTTTGAGGCACGCGCAGATTTCTTCGAGCAGATCTATGGGATCAGACCAGTACTTCGGGTGAAAAGGAGCGTGTAAGGAATGGATAAAAAATTATTGGAAAAACCGGAAAATTATTATAACCGGGAGATGAGCTGGCTGCAGTTCAATTACAGAATCTTGAATGAGGCGAAGGATAAGTCGATTCCGTTGTTTGAACGCCTGAATTTCCTGAGTATCACAGAGTCGAATCTGTCCGAGTTCTTCATGGTGCGTGTGGCATCCCTGGTCGATCTGGTACATGCGGATGTGAAGAAGAAGGATATCGCAGGACTGACACCACAGGGACAGCTTGATCTGATCATTCCGGAGACGAAGAATATGATCGCAAGCCAGTACCGTACATTGAATCGTCAGATCTTTCCGGCGCTGGAAGAAAATGGCCTGAAGCTCGTCAAGCATTATGAAGACTTAAACGAGAAGCAGAGCAAGTTCGTGGACAAATATTTTGAGAAAGAAGTGTATCCGGTACTTACGCCGATGGCGGTTGATTCTTCGAGACCATTCCCACTGATCAGCAACAAGACCTTGAATATCGGTGCGCTGATCCGGGATAAGAAGAAGGACGTTATAGATATTGCAACCGTACAGGTGCCATCGGTATTGCCACGAGTGGTTGAGATTCCGGGCGAGGGTGGATGCAGAGAAATTATCCTGCTAGAGCAGATTATTGAGAAGAACTTGAATCAGCTTTTTCTGAATTATGAGATTATCTGTGCCTATCCATATCGAATTATCCGTAATGCAGACCTTGCAATCGATGAGGATGATGCTTCGGATCTGTTGAAGGAAATCGAAAAGCAGATCAAGAAGCGCGCGTGGGGCGAGGTTATCCGCCTTGATGTGGAAGCAGAGATGGATAAGCGTCTGTTGAAAGAACTGAAGAAACAGTTAAATGTCAACAGTGATTATGTCTATTCGGTTAATGGACCACTTGATCTTACCTTCCTTGGAAAAGTGCGTGGACTGGACGGCTTTGATCATTTGAAGAACAAGAAATACATTCCGCAGCCGGTCAAGGGCTTGGATCTCGATGCGAATATCTTCGACCAGATCAAGAAGAAAGATATCCTGTTGCATCATCCGTATGATGAGTTTACACCAGTCATTGAGTTCATCAAGCAGGCAGCCATTGACCCGGATGTACTTGCGATTAAGCAGACACTGTACCGTGTCAGTGGCAATTCTCCAATCATTGCTGCACTCGCGCTTGCAGCGGAAAATGGCAAGCAGGTAACGGTACTGGTTGAGTTAAAAGCGCGATTTGATGAAGAAAATAATATAAATTGGGCAAAAAAACTGGAAAAAGCGGGTTGTCATGTTATCTATGGTCTGGTAGGATTAAAGACACATTCCAAAATTGCACTCGTTGTCAGACGGGAAGAAGATGGTATCAAACGGTATGTCCATCTTGGAACTGGTAATTATAATGATGTGACAGCGAAGCTATATACGGATATGGGTATGCTGACTGCATCGGATGCCATAGGGGAGGATGCAACTGCAGTCTTTAATATGTTGTCTGGTTATTCGGAACCACCAGCATGGAACAAGCTGCTTGTGGCACCAATCTGGATGAAGGATCGATTCCTTGCACTGATTGACCGGGAGGCAGAGAATGCACGTATGGGTAAGAGTGCCAAGATTATTGCCAAGATGAATTCACTGTGTGATCCGACGATTATCCGTGCGCTGTATGAGGCTAGCAATGCGGGCGTGAAGATCGAGCTGATCGTACGTGGCATCTGCTGTCTGAAGACGGGTATTCCAGGGCTATCCGAGAATATCACGGTTCGTTCCATTGTAGGTAACTTCTTAGAGCATGCGAGAATCTTCTATTTCTATAATGATGGATTCGAGGATGTATATATGGGCAGTGCCGACTGGATGCCTAGAAATCTGGATAAACGTGTGGAGATTACATTCCCGGTTGAGGACGAAGACCTCAAGAAACGTGTGATTGAGATTTTGGAGATTCAGCTTTCGGATACATTGAAAGCGCACATTATGCAGCCGGATGGCTCGTATGCAAAGCAGGATCTGAGGGGGCGTGAAAAGCTGGAGGCACAGAATTATTTCTGCAAACAGGCAATGGGTTCCTTGAAAGAGGGCGACAAAAAGAAAGTATCCCGTATCTTCATTCCGCGCATGAAGATCGGTGATCAATAAAAACAAAAGAGAGGAGACTTAAAAAGTGGAAAAGTTTTTTAAGATCAAAGAGAGAGGATCAACGCTTAAGACTGAGATCTTCGCAGGAATCACAACCTTCTTCGCAATGGCTTACATTATCTTTGTAAACCCGAATCAGGTTGCAGCAGAGGGCGCAAATGGATGGCTTGTTGGATTAGGAGCTGATCCGGGAACAATGGGACAGATTTGGAATTCTGTATACATCGCATCCATCATCGTAGCGATCATCGGTACGTTGTTGATGGCATTTGTTGCAGATATGCCGTTTGCTCAGGCGTGTGGAATGGGACTGAATTCCTTCTTCTGTACAATCTTCGTAGCAGGTTCTTTCTTTGCAGGAGAGGATGTTACGACAGGTTATCAGGCAGGTCTGGTTATCGTATTCCTGTCAGGTATTGTATTCCTGATTCTTTCCGTAACCGGACTGCGTAAATACATTGCGGTATCTATGCCAGAGTGCTTGAAGAAGGCAATTCCTGCTGGTATTGGTTTGTTTATCGCAATGATTGGTTTCAAGAATGCAGGTATCATCGAGGCGAACCAGTATACATTTGTACAGTTCTATGATTTCCATGGTAGAATCAAGCAGATCGGTACAGAGGCTGAAGGCGTGATGGTAACAGGTGTGGATGTATGGCATCAGATTGTACCAGTTGTTGTAGCATTGCTCGGTGTACTTATCATTGCAATCCTTGCTAAGAAGGGTATCAAGTCAAACGTGATTATTGGAATCCTTGCATCGGCAGTTCTTTACTATCTGTTTATGTGGGAAGTACCTTCCTTTGATATGAGCAATATTTCTCAGTCCTTTAAGGATTTTGCCAATGTTGGTTTCCTTGGACTGTTCAATGGCGATGCATGGGATGCAGCCTTTAATAGTTCTTATGTTGGTGGTGTGTTCTCGGGAATTATGTTGATCGTAGCATTCTGCCTGGTAGATATGTTCGATACAATCGGAACCATCTATGGTACAGCCGCTTCTGCAAACATGATGGATGAGAATGGCGACCCAATCAGCATGAATGAGTGTATGCTCTGTGACTCAATCGGTACAGTTTCCGGCGCTCTGCTCGGTACATCTACATGTACAACATTTGTAGAGTCTGCATCTGGTGTAGGTGCCGGTGGTAGAACAGGATTTACAAGTATTATAACAGCACTTTGCTTTGTATTCTGTTTGTTCTTAAGCCCGCTTGCAAGTGTGATCCCGAGCTGTGCAACAGCGCCAGCTTTGATCTATGTAGGTGTTCTTATGGCTAAGAACTTCGCAAAGGTAGATATGGACGATATGCTTTCGGCAGTTCCGGCTTTCCTTGCACTGATCATGATGCCACTTACATACTCTATCTCAAATGGTATTGGTATCGGCGCAATCGCTTATGTTGTAATCGCGCTGTTCACAGGTAATTACAAGAAGAAGGATATCGTGATCACAGTTATCGCTGCATTGTTCGTATGTAAGTTTATCTTCGTCACGATGTAGTGGGAGTGATAAATATATTTCGAAATTTGTATCTGAAATAATAATGGAAACAAATGAGGATCGTACTTGCGGGGTACGGTCCTTTTTTTATGCAGGAATGTATGAAATTTTGTGAGCATCAATCCGGTGGATAATCGTGTAGTATACAATGTTCACAATCTAAATTGTGCAAAATGACGAATAATAAGGAGAAAACAGATTGAAATATTGGATAATATTGCGTGTTGACTAATCTGCTATATGTGTTATAATCCAAATATAACAGAGAAAGAGAGACAAATCCGGAAGGGAGTTGAGAAATATGGATGCTGAAAAGTTTACAAAGAAATCATTAGAGGTTATAGAAAATTGTGAGAAGCTTGCGTATGAGTACAATAATCAGGAACTGACGCAGGCACATTTAATGTATGCACTTATAACAGTGGAAGATAGTCTGATTGCAAAGCTTCTTACGAATATGGGAATCAACATGGACGCATTTAAGAACGAATGCGAGAAACTGGTTGCAAACCGTCCGAAGGTATCAGGCGGACAGCTTTTCACAAGTCCGGAATTTTCCAAGGCGTTGATTCAGGCAGAAAAAGAAGCTAAGCAGATGGGCGATGACTATATTTCCGTCGAGCACATTTTCTTAGGATTGCTGGAGAAAGGAGATAAGGATATCAAACGTGTGATAAATGCGTATGGTATCACAAGAGGAAAATTTCTGGAGGTACTGGCGAGCATACGTGGTAACCGGAAGGTAGAGAGCGATAATCCGGAAGATACTTATGATGTGCTGAATAAATACGGATACAGTCTGGTACAGCGTGCGCGTGAGCAGAAGCTGGATCCGGTCATCGGACGTGACAATGAGATTCGGAATATCATCCGGATCCTGTCCCGTAAGACGAAGAACAATCCGGTCTTAATTGGTGAACCTGGTGTAGGTAAAACGGCCGTAATTGAGGGACTGGCACAGCGAATTGTACGAGGCGATGTTCCAGATTCTCTGAAGAATAAAGATATTTTCGCATTGGATATGGGTGCACTGTTAGCAGGTGCCAAGTATCGAGGTGAGTTTGAGGAACGTCTGAAAGCAGTCCTCGACGAGGTAAAGAATTCGGAAGGTCATCTGATCTTGTTTATCGATGAGATTCACACAATCGTCGGAGCCGGTAAGACAGAAGGATCTATGGATGCAGGCAATATGTTAAAACCTATGCTTGCGCGAGGTGAGCTACATTGTATTGGCGCGACAACTCTGGATGAATACCGGAAATACATCGAAAAGGATGCTGCTTTGGAACGGCGTTTCCAGCCGGTTATGGTGAATGAGCCGACGGTCGAAGATACAATTTCTATCTTACGAGGCATCAAGAATCGTTATGAAGTGTTCCATGGTGTCAAGATCAGTGATGGTGCGCTGGTTAGTGCAGCAACACTTTCAAACCGATATATTACTGACCGTTTCCTTCCGGATAAGGCAATCGATCTGGTCGATGAAGCGTGTGCGATGATTAAGACGGAACTGGATTCCATGCCAGCCGAGTTGGATGAGATATCCAGAAAAATCATGCAGCGGGAAATTGAGGAAGCTGCGCTTAAAAATGAGACAGATCATCTGAGCCAGGATCGTTTGCAGGTGCTTCGGAAAGAGTTGGAGGATTTGCGTGAACAGTCCAAACAGATGAAGGCAACCTGGGAACATGAGAAACAGGATGTCGAACGTGTACGGAAGCTTAGAGAAGAGTTAGAAGATGTGAATAATCAGATTCAGGTTGCACAGCGTGAGTACAATCTGGAAAAAGCGGCGGAACTGCAATATGGTAAACTGCCGCAGATCAAGAAAGAGTTAGAACGTCTGGAAGCACAGGTTAATGAGAAAGACAGAAGTCTGGTTCATGAGTGTGTTACAGAGGAAGAGATTGCGAAGATTGTTGCAAAGTGGACAGGAATTCCGGTTGCAAAGCTGACAGAGAGTGAACGTAACAAGACCTTGCATCTGGGCGATGAATTGCGTAAGCGTGTGGTTGGACAGGATGAGGCAGTGCGATTGGTTAGTGATGCGATTATCCGTTCGAAGGCGGGTATCAAGGATCCGACAAAACCAATTGGGTCATTCCTGTTCCTTGGACCAACGGGTGTAGGTAAGACAGAACTTGCAAAGTCACTTGCCGCTGCATTGTTTGATAATGAAGCGAACATGGTTCGTATCGATATGAGTGAGTACATGGAGAAACACAGTGTGGCACGACTGATCGGAGCGCCTCCGGGATATGTTGGATACGATGAGGGCGGACAGCTCACAGAAGCAGTCAGACGGAAACCATATTCCGTTGTCCTCTTTGATGAGGTAGAAAAGGCACATCCGGATGTATTCAATGTGCTGTTACAGGTACTCGATGATGGACGTATCACAGACTCGAAGGGTAAGACTGTTGATTTCAAGAATACAATCCTGATTATGACATCCAACATTGGTTCGGAGTATCTGCTCGAAGGTATCGATGAGAATGGTGAGATCAAACCTGAGGCATCGGCACAGGTTATGGCAGGCTTGAAGAATCATTTCCGTCCGGAGTTTTTGAACCGTCTGGATGAGATCATTATGTTCAAGCCGCTTGACAAGGCATCAATCAGTGGCATTGTCAATCTGTTACTTGCTGATCTTAATAAGCGGATTGCAGATAAGGAGCTGACACTGAAACTCACTGATGCAGCGATGGATCATGTCATCGAAGCCGGTTACGATCCACATTACGGTGCGCGGCCGCTCAAGCGTTATCTACAGAAGAATGTGGAGACACTGGTTGCGAAGAGTATCCTGTCGAATGAACTTCGAGCAGGTGATACGATCACACTGGATTATGACGGTAACGCGTTGTATATTAAGAAGTAAGAGGATGTTTGGAAAATGGATTGATACTGCAGGTAGAAGTCCATGCCGTTGAAATGAAATTTATAAATACCGTCAATATGGGAGTAATCCTGTATTGGCGGTATTTTTTAGATGTGGTATTATTTAGGATGTTTATTTATAGGGAACTATGTAACGAAGGTGGGAAAATACAGAGAATGAGGAATTTTCACAGATGATTATACACACAGGAATGCGGACGGATATTCCGGCATTTTATGCGGAATGGTTATACAATCGAATCAGGGAAGGTTATGTGGTCGTGCGCAATCCGTACAATGAGCGCCAGGTGACAAAATACAGCTTGTCGCCAGACGTTGTTGATTTGATTGCATTCTGTACGAAGAACCCAGCACCGATGTTTCCGTATATGGATGTGTTAAAGCCATATGGACAATATTGGTTTGTGACAATCACACCATATGGAATTGATGTGGAGCCGCATGTCCCGCCGAAGGAAACAGTCGTGGAAGATTTTAAGAAACTATCTGAAATAGCAGGTGTGGATTCCGTCGGCTGGCGGTATGATCCAATCTTCGTGGATGAAGCACATTCCGTGGAGTGGCATATCACAGAATTTGAGAAGATTGCAAAGACACTTGATGGTTATACACGGACATGCGTGATCAGCTTTCTGGATATTTACAGAAAAGTAGAACACAATTTCCCGGAGGCAAGAGAGGTTGCAAGGAAAGACCGGATCAAGCTCGGCGAGGCTTTGGTTGAAATCGCCAAGCGGTACGGCATGGTGATCCGCCCCTGTGCAGAAGGCGATTGGCTGGCAAAGTACGGAGCCGACTGCAGCGGATGCATGACTGTGCATACATTCGAGACAGCACTACATGCGAACCTGAATGTACCAAAGCAAAAAAACAACCAGCGGAACGGATCGTGCGCCTGCCTGCTCGGTGTCGATATCGGAGCTTATGATACATGCGGACACCTGTGTAAATATTGCTACGCAAATACGAATCCAAGTCTGGTGAAACAGAATATAAAGAGGCACGATCCAAAATCACCATTCCTCATCGGACACCTCCACCCAGACGACAACTTCCATGAAGCAAAACAGGAAAGTTGGCTCGACAACCAACTACGTCTGGACATATTGTGAAGTTTTTAAATTGGAGTAAATATCGGTATTTGAAGATAACTACTCAAACACGAAAAAATGTTATGAGGTTTGTTTGGAGTAGAAAACAAGTAATATTATAGTTTGCACCAATGCTTTTCTACAAGTTTTTCAATAATTTGGAGCAATTGCGAAAGAAAACTGTATTTGCACCAAGATAGATGGAATGACAAGAGAAATCGTTAGGAGCAATTTATCTATAATTACAAAAAAACTCCAAATCTAACTGACAACAGAAATCGACGTTGGAGTATAATTGAGCGTATTGCACATATTGCTCCTAAAAGGTTGTTCAGTCTACAAAAAAATGGTAAAATAGGGAAGGCAAAAGTGATGGGAGTTGCACATGAACAAGTCGGAAAGACGAGGGTTGTGCAGCAATTTGTGGAAGTCGATATCGTATGGGAGTTGTGCAGAAATACCAATTCGTAAGCAGACCATTGGAGCATGTCGGCACTTAATGAGCTGGAACAGCGAATTTAGTACCGCTACATGCGGAAGTGAGCGGGAGCGCGTCTGCGTGGAATTGCGTATTCTGCATAACTCCTGTACAAAATGTAGATATACACAAATTGCGGGAAAACTCCATGAAAGGAGACAAAACTATGTGGGCAAACGAAAGCGTATTTTATCAGATTTATCCGCTTGGCTTCTGTGGCGCACCATTTGAAAATGATGGGAAACTGGTGTCACGAATCAAGAAGGTGGAGGACTGGATTCCTCACATCCAGAAGCTTGGCGCAAATGCAATATATTTTTCACCTGTATTCGAGAGCGATACACACGGCTACAATACGAGAGATTACACAAAGATTGACTGCCGTCTTGGCACGAACGAGGATTTTAAGGAAGTGGTTGATAAGCTGCATGCGGCAGGAATCAAGGTCGTCATAGATGGTGTATTCAATCATGTGGGACGCGGCTTCTGGGCATTTCAGGATGTATTGAAAAACCGTTGGGATTCCCCATACAAAGACTGGTTCCATATCAGCTTCGATGGCAATTCCAACTATAACGATGGACTCTGGTACGAGGGCTGGGAAGGGAACTTTGACCTTGTCAAATTAAACCTTCGGAACGAGGAAGTGATCCAGCACATCTTGTCCTGTGTTAAGGGCTGGATTGATGAGTTCGATATCGACGGTCTCCGACTGGACGTAGCATATTGCTTAGACCACGATTTTATCCGCAGACTGCGCGCACACTGTGACGGACTGAAGCAGGATTTCTTCTTATTAGGAGAACTGTTGCACGGCGATTACAATGTATTTGTAAATGATGGCATGCTGCACAGCGCGACAAACTATATGTGCTATAAGGGACTTTACTCAAGCTTCAACTGCATGAACATGTTTGAGATTATTCACAGTCTCCTGCAGCAGTTTGGACCAGAAGAATGGACTCGATACAAAGGAAAACATTTCCTGTCCTTCGTCGATAATCACGATGTGACAAGAGTGGCAAGTATCCTGACGAATAAGAACCATCTGCCGCTTATTTATGCACTTGCGTTTGGTATGCCGGGTATTCCTTGTGTATACTATGGAAGCGAGTGGGGTGCAGAAGGCAGAAAAGAAGAGGGCGATCCATCCTTGAGATTGAGCTATGAGAAGCCGGAATGGAACGAACTGACCGACTGGATCAGTAAGCTGGCGGAAGCGAAGAAACACAGCGAAGCATTGAATTATGGTGGATTTCGTTCGGTTGTACTTACGAATCATCAGTGTATCTTCGAACGTCGTTCGGAACATGAGCGTGTGCTTGTGGCAATCAATGCAAGCGATCAGCCATACACCGCACATTTTGATGCCGGATGCGGAACCGCGCAGGATCTGATTACCGGACAGCCGCACGACTTCGGCGGCGGCTCTGAACTGCCTCCATACTCCGCGGCATTCTGGAAGATGGAGAACTAATCATCAACAAATAAAAAGTCTCGCATAAACTATACAGAAAGTGTATGTTTGCGAGGCTTTTTTATGGCAGTGAAAATCGTGATCGACGCTGGACATGGCGGATATGATGCCGGCGCTACGTATAATGGAAGAAGAGAGAAGGACGATACGCTGGCACTTGCGCTTGCGGTCGGCGAGATATTGGAGGCACAGGGATACGATGTTGTCTACACACGGACGGACGATGTCTATGATTCTCCAGTGCAGAAGGCGCGGATCGGCAATGAGAGCGGTGCAGATTTCTTTGTATCGATTCACCGGAATTCATCTCCGACACCGAATCAGTACAAGGGCGTGCAGACACTGATCTATAACAACGCCGGACTCAAGGCAACGATGGCGGAAAATGTGAACAAAGAATTGGAACAGGTCGGTTACCGGAATATCAACGTGGTGGAGCGGCCGGATCTTGCGGTACTCCGGCGGACGAGAATGCCGGCAATTTTGGTAGAAGCTGGATTTATCAACAGCGATGTGGACAACAATCTTTTCGATACGAAATTCTCTGAGACGGCAGAGGCGATCGCGCGCGGCATTGATGAGACAATCCGGGATGCGGGATATACAGTGGCACAGGGAGATGTGCGAAGCAAAACGGTACAGGTAAGTGCACCTGCATCGGAGGAAAAGGACTTCAATCAGACAGATGCATCCGGTACGCAGATGGTAAATGAATATTATGGAATATCCCGGACGGTTCCGGTATTTGCGGAAGAAACATCGCAGGAACCAATACTACAGGAACCAACCGGTTATCAGATTCTGGTTGGAATTTACCGGACGTTTGGAACTGCGTCATATCAGGCAAACAGGTTTATCAATGCAGGGTACGATGCAATGGTATATGAGGACGACGGATTGTATCAGGCGCGAGTCGGAAATTATGATTCGATTGAAGATGCGCTTATTGCGCAGCGGGAATTGCGCGACCGCGGATACGATACATTGATTGTGCGTGCATAACATAAAAATATATGAAAGAAGACATACAACTGATAGAAACAAAAATTTACACAAAATATTAAATAGAGTATTGACAACAAAACAAATCCATGTTATATTGACAAACGATGAACTGCCGTAGACAGTAGGTGCCACAAGGCATAAGCAGGAAAACGCCTACCGAGGAAGAATCGTGATGAACGAATTTTAACTCTCATACTGCGGTGTGGGAGTTTTTCTTTTAAGTGCAGTTTCCGTTAATATTATAAGGAGGTGCAAGACTTTGGCTAAGATCGAGTTAAAACAGCCTGTCGTTGAGGAAATCAAAGAGAATATTAAGGACGCTAAGTCAGTAGTATTGGTTGATTACCGTGGACTTACAGTTGATCAGGATACACAGCTTCGTAAGTCAATGAGAGAGGCAGATGTCATTTACAAGGTATACAAGAATACCATGGTAAAGCTTGCTATTGCTGGTACAGAGTTCGAGTCTTTGAAGGACGAGCTCGAAGGACCTACAGCCGTTGTTATCTCTAAGACAGATGCAACAGCTCCTGCAAGATTGGCAGCTAATTTCGCTAAGGCGAACCCGGCGCTTGAGCTTAAGAGCGGTGTTGTTGAGGGTACTCACTACGACACAGAAGGCATTAAGACAATCGCTACAATTCCTTCCAGAGACGAACTTATCTCTAAGTTCCTTGGAAGCATCCAGTCACCAATTACAAACTTTGCCCGTGTTATTAAGCAGATTGCTGAGAGCAAGGAAGCTTAATTGGAATTATTGAGATTGGAAATTACAAAACAAATTTAAATTTATAATGGAGGATTATTATTATGACAACTCAGGAAATTATTGAAGTTATCAAAGGTTTATCAGTATTAGAGTTAAATGACCTTGTAAAGGCATGTGAGGAAGAGTTCGGCGTATCTGCTGCAGCAGGTGTTGTAGTTGCAGCAGCAGGCGGAGACGGTGCTGGCGCAGCTGAGGAGAAGGATTCTTTCGATGTAGAGCTTACAGAAGTAGGTCCTAACAAGGTTAAGGTTATCAAGGTTGTTCGTGACTGTACAGGTCTTGGACTTAAGGAAGCTAAGGACGTTGTTGATGGCGCTCCTAAGGTTCTTAAGGAAGGTGCTTCTAAGGAAGAGGCTAACGAGATCAAGGAGAAGCTTGAGGCTGAAGGCGCTAAGGTTACTCTTAAGTAATTTTAACGTAAACAATAAATGTCCGGTTTGGCAGATGCCAAGCCGGATTTTTTATCTAAGAAATGGTACAAAGAAATCTTTTTTTTGTTTTTCTGCAATTTTTTTCAAAAGTGTGTTGACACAAATTTCCAACCATGATAGTATAGTAAAATGTCATTACTATGGATATGTGTGCTATAAATTCGGATAGTAAAGAAAAAACCAAATAAATTCAAGGGGTGAATGCGTCGATGAAAAAGTACAGAATGCGTCCTGTGAAATCGGGAAGAGGTATGCGAATGAGTTTTTCAACTGAGAAGAGAGTTTTGGACATGCCAAACCTCATCGAAGTGCAGAAGAATTCATATCAGTGGTTCCTTGACGAAGGTTTGAGAGAAGTTTTTAAGGATATTTCTCCAATCGTCGATTACACAGGCAATTTGAGTTTGGAACTGGTTGATTATCAGTTGTGTAAGGAAGACATCAAGTATTCTATCGAAGAATGCAAGGAACGTGATGCAACTTATGCAGCTCCAATCAAGGTCAATGTGCATCTTCGTAATGAAGAGACAGGTGAAATTGCACAGCATGATATCTTCATGGGTGATCTTCCACTTATGACAGAGACAGGTACATTCGTAATCAATGGTGCAGAGCGGGTTATCGTCAGCCAGTTGGTTCGTTCTCCTGGTATCTACTATGCAATCGATCACGATAAATTTGGTAAGACCTTGTACTCATCCACTGTGATTCCAAACCGTGGTGCATGGCTGGAGTATGAGACGGATTCCAATGATGTATTTTACGTACATGTTGATAGAAATAGAAAGGTGCCAATCACAGTTTTGATTCGTGCACTTGGCTTTGGAACAAACCAGGAGATCATTGATCTGTTTGGTGAGGAGCCAAAGATTATGGCGAGCTTGGAGAAGGATGTTTCAAACAGTTTTGAGACAGGTGTCATCGAGCTTTATAAGAGACTTCGTCCGGGCGAGCCCGAGGAAGTAGAAAATGCGACAAATCTCTTCATGGGTATGTTCTTCGATGCAAGAAGATATGACCTGGCGAAGGTTGGCCGTTATAAGTATAATAAGAAGCTTGCATTAAAGAATCGTATTGCAGGTCATGTTTTGGCAGAGGATGTCATTGATCCAAGTACTGGTGAAGTTTTGTTTGCAGCAGGCACTACTCTTACAAGAGAGGATGCAACTGCAATCCAGAACGCAGCAGTTCCTTTTGTGTACATTCAGACAGAAGAGAAGAATGTAAAGGTTCTGTCAAACCTGATGGTAGACCTTTCCGAATATGTAGGTTTCGATCCGAAGGAAGTTGGCATACATGAAGCAGTTTATTATCCGGTATTAGAGAAGCTCTTACAGGAGTACGATGATGAGAACGAGTTAAAGGCGGCCATCGAAGCAAATGTAAGTGAACTTGTACCGAAGCATATTACAAAGGAAGATATCATTGCTTCCATTAACTATAACATTCATCTGGAGTATGGTATCGGTAACGACGATGATATCGACCACTTGGGCAACCGTCGTATCCGTGCAGTTGGTGAATTGCTCCAGAATCAGTATAGAATCGGTCTTTCCCGTATGGAGAGAGTGGTTCGTGAGCGAATGACAACACAGGATAAGGATACTGTTACCCCGCAGTCTCTGATCAACATCAAGCCTGTTACAGCAGCAGTAAAGGAGTTCTTCGGAAGCTCCCAGTTGTCACAGTTCATGGATCAGAACAACCCGCTTTCTGAGCTGACACATAAGAGACGTCTGTCAGCCCTTGGTCCGGGTGGTTTGTCAAGAGATCGTGCCGGATTTGAGGTTCGAGATGTACACTACACACATTATGGTAGAATGTGTCCGATCGAGACACCTGAAGGTCCGAATATCGGTCTGATCAATTCACTTGCTACGTATGCAAGAATCAATGAGTATGGTTTCGTTGAGGCACCATACAGAAAATTGGATAAGTCAGATCCTGTCAATCCGGTTGTCACAGATGAAGTTGTATATCTGACAGCGGACGAAGAGGATAATTATATTGTTGCACAGGCGAATGAGCCATTGGATGAGGAAGGCCACTTCAAGAAGAACAACGTATCTGGCCGTTTCAGAGAAGAGACATCCGAGTTCCCGAAGGCAAATGTTGACTTGATGGACGTATCACCAAAGATGGTATTCTCTGTTGCTACATCCATGATTCCTTTCCTGGAGAACGATGATGCAAACCGTGCCCTCATGGGATCAAACATGCAGCGTCAGGCAGTGCCTCTTCTTCGTACAGAAGCTCCGGTTGTCGGAACAGGTATGGAGGCAAAGGCAGCCGTTGACTCTGGTGTATGTATTGTTGCAAAGCATGACGGTGTTGTTGAGATGTCATCCAGCGAGAAGATCATTGTCAAGTGCGATGATGGTACATTGGATGAGTATCATGTAATCAAGTTCGCCCGAAGCAACCAGGGGAACTGTATGAACCAGCGCCCAATCGTAAAGAAGGGTGACCGTGTAACAAAGGGAATGGTAATCGCAGATGGTGCATCTACATCAAACGGTGAGATCGCACTTGGTAAGAACCCATTGATCGGATTCATGACATGGGAAGGTTACAACTATGAGGATGCTGTTCTTCTGAGTGAGAGACTGGTAAAGGAAGACGTTTATACATCTGTTCATATTGAAGAGTATGAGACAGAAGCAAGAGATACAAAGCTCGGACCAGAAGAGATCACAAAGGAAGTTTCCGGAAACGGTGACAATGCCCTGAAGGATCTGGACGAGAATGGTGTTATCCGTATCGGTGCTGAGGTTCGTGCCGGTGATATCTTAGTTGGTAAGGTAACTCCAAAGGGAGAGACTGAGGCAACAGCCGAGGAGAGACTGCTCCGTGCAATCTTCGGTGAGAAGGCAAAAGAGACAAGAGATACATCACTCAAGGTGCCACATGGTGCTTACGGTGTTGTTATGGATACAAAGATCTTCACAAGAGAAAATGGTGATGAACTGCCACCAGGAGTAAACAAGTCCGTTCGTGTATACATTGCACAGAAGAGAAAGATCTCCGTTGGTGATAAGATGGCTGGTCGTCATGGTAACAAGGGTGTTATCTCGCGTATTCTCCCGGTTGAGGATATGCCGTTCCTGCCAAATGGTCGTCCACTCGATATCGTGTTGAATCCATTGGGCGTACCTTCCCGTATGAATATCGGACAGGTGCTTGAGATTCACTTGAGCCTTGCTGCAAAGGTACTTGGCTTTAATGTATCTACACCAGTCTTCGATGGCGCAAACGAGCATGATATCATGGATGCTCTGGAGATGGCAAACGATTATGCAAACTCCGATTGGGAGACATTCTATGAGAAATATAAGGATGATACAGAGAAGGAAGTTATGGATTATCTGTATGAGCATCGCGACCACCGTGAAGAGTGGAAAGGTGTTCCAATCAACCGTACAGGTAAGGTAAAGGTACGTGATGGTAGAACCGGTGAGGAATTTGATTCACCAGTTACAATCGGATTCATGCATTACCTGAAGCTGCATCATCTGGTTGATGATAAGATTCATGCACGTTCTACAGGTCCTTATGGAATGGTTACACAGCAGCCACTTGGTGGTAAGGCACAGTTTGGTGGACAGCGTTTCGGTGAGATGGAGGTTTGGGCTCTTGAGGCTTACGGTGCATCTCATACATTGCAGGAGATTCTGACTGTGAAGTCCGATGATGTAACAGGACGTCTGAAGACTTACGAAGCAATCATCAAGGGCGAAAATATCCCAGCTCCTGGTATTCCAGAATCCTTCAAGGTATTGCTTAAGGAGTTCCAGTCACTTGGTCTGGATGTTGGAGTTCTCGATGAGAACGGCGAAGAAGTAGAACTCGGAGAGTCTATGGATACCGGAAATGAGAACGTGAAGAAGTACATGGGCGAGGATTTGGATGACTTCAACGAGGATCTTGGAGAGAACGGATACAGCGGAATTAACGAAGATAACGAATTGGAGTCTTTGAATGATGATTATCTGGATGAAGATTTCGGCGGTAATTTCGATGATGATGAATTTTAAGGAAGGAGATTTGTAAGAGATGTTAGCGATGAATAACGAGAAAAATCAAGAGCAGCCTATAAATTTTGATGCCATCAGAATTGGACTTGCATCTCCTGAAAAGATAAGAGAATGGTCTCATGGAGAAGTTACAAAGCCAGAGACAATCAATTATAGAACTTTGAAGCCGGAAAAAGATGGCCTTTTCTGTGAGAGAATCTTTGGACCAAGCAAGGACTGGGAATGTCATTGTGGTAAGTACAAGAAGATTCGTTTTAAGGGTGTTGTCTGTGACCGTTGTGGTGTAGAGGTTACAAAAGCTTCTGTACGTCGTGAGCGTATGGGACATATCGAGCTTGCTGCACCAGTGTCACATATCTGGTACTTCAAGGGTATCCCAAGCCGTATCGGATTGATGCTTGACATTTCTCCAAAGCTTTTGGAGAAGGTGCTTTACTTTGCATCTTACATTGTAATTGATCCGGGAGAGACCAATCTGGAATACAGACAGGTGCTCTCTGAGGCAGAATACAGAAAGGCAGAAGAGGATTTCGGCGGAAAATTCCGTGTAGGAATGGGCGCTGAGGCAATCAAGGAACTTCTTCAGGCAGTTGATCTGGACAAAGAGGCTGAGACTTTGACAGAGGAGCTGCAGACAGCAACTGGACAGAAGCGTGCACGTGTCATTAAGCGTCTGGAGGTTGTAGAAGCATTCCGTAACTCACACAATAAGCCTGAGTGGATGATTCTGGATGCAATTCCAGTTATCCCACCAGATATCCGTCCAATGGTACAGTTGGATGGTGGTAGATTCGCAACTTCCGATCTGAATGATCTGTATCGTCGAATCATCAACCGTAACAACCGTTTGAAGAGACTGTTGGATCTGAAGGCACCTGACATCATCGTTCGTAACGAGAAGCGTATGCTGCAGGAAGCCGTTGATGCATTGATTGATAATGGTAGAAGAGGACGTGCAGTTACTGGTCCTGGTAACCGAGCATTGAAGTCTCTTTCTGATATGTTAAAGGGTAAGCAGGGACGTTTCCGTCAGAACCTTCTTGGTAAGCGTGTTGACTATTCCGGACGTTCCGTTATCGTAGTTGGTCCTGAGCTGAAGATTTATCAGTGTGGTCTTCCGAAAGAAATGGCAATCGAGCTGTTCAAGCCTTTCGTAATGAAAGAACTGACAGCACGTGGTATTGCTACAAACGTAAAGGCAGCAAAGAAGAAGGTTGAGTCTTTGGAACCGGAAGTATGGGATGTACTGGAGGATGTAATCAAAGAGCATCCTGTTATGCTGAACCGTGCCCCGACACTTCACAGACTTGGTATTCAAGCATTTGAGCCAATCCTGGTAGAAGGTAAGGCAATCAAACTTCATCCACTGGTATGTACCGCGTTCAACGCAGACTTCGATGGAGACCAGATGGCTGTTCACCTTCCACTTTCCGTAGAGGCACAGTCTGAGTGTAGATTCCTGCTTCTGTCACCAAACAACTTGCTGAAACCTTCCGATGGTGGTCCGGTAGCCGTGCCTTCTCAGGATATGGTACTTGGTATCTACTATCTGACTATGGAGCGTTATGCAAGTATTTCTGACGAGAAAGCTGCAAATGTAGAGATTAAGAAAGAATATCTTGCAGACGACGAGAAGGGCAATCTGGAGCAGTTGCATACAGATTGTTATGCAGGCAAGTTAGATGCAGATGATTATATCAGAGTTCGTGTTGTTGCAAAGAAGACAAAGGCCGAGACATTCTACAAGAATATTGTAGGAACAGTCAGAAACTTCATGAAGCCGAAGTTCAGCAGCGAGAACCTTGCAATGCTCGCATATGAGAACAAAGAGATTACTTTACATCAGAAGATTGAAGTTGTCCGTACCGTTACGACTCCAGATGGTGAGAAGCATACAGGATTCGTTGAGTGTACACTGGGACGTCTGATCTTCAATGAGATCATTCCGCAGGATCTGGGATTTGTAGATCGTAGCAAGCCAGAAAATGTTTTGGAGCCGGAAATCAACTTCCATGTAGATAAGAAGCAGTTGAAGAAGATCCTTGACAAGTGCATCAATACACATGGTGTTACAAAGACCGCTGAGGTATTGGACGATATCAAGGCAATGGGTTATAAGTACTCAACAAGAGGTGCGATTTCAGTATCTATTTCAGATATGACAGTACCTGCATCCAAGAAGGATATTCTGGAGCATGCACAGGAAATCGTAGATAAAGAGAATATGCTGTTCGGTCGTGGATATCTGACCGATGAAGAACGTTATCACGCAGTAGTTAAGACATGGCAGGATGCCGATGACAAGCTGACAAAGGCTCTGTTGGATGGTCTTGACAAGTACAACAACATTTACATGATGGCAGACTCCGGTGCCCGTGGTAGTGATAAGCAGATCAAGCAGCTGGCCGGTATGCGTGGACTGATGGCAGATACATCAGGACGTACCATCGAGCTCCCAATCAAGTCAAACTTCCGTGAAGGCCTTGACGTATTGGAGTACTTCATCTCTGCACACGGTGCTCGTAAGGGTCTTTCTGATACAGCCCTTCGTACAGCCGATTCCGGATATCTGACACGTCGTCTGGTAGACGTATCACAGGATTTGATCATCCGTGATGTAGATTGTAGTGCAGAACGTGATGAAAAGCCGGGTATGTATGTCGAGGTATTTATGGAAGGTGATCGAGTAGTCGAGAGCCTGAAGGATCGTATCACAGGTCGATATGCGGCTGAAAGCATTTACGATAAAGATGGTAACATGCTTGTTAAGGTAAATCATATGATTACTCCAAAGCGTGCGGAGAACGTTTTGAAGAATGGTGTAGATAAGGATGGCGTTCCATTCACACTCGAAGGCGAGTCAGAACCAAGAAGAGATGCGAAGATCAAGATCCGTACAATTCTCACATGTCGTTCACACCTTGGTGTATGTTCGAAGTGTTACGGTTCGAACATGGCAACCGGACAGGCAGTTCAGGTTGGTGAGGCAGTCGGAATTATCGCTGCCCAGTCAATCGGTGAGCCTGGTACACAGCTTACAATGAGAACATTCCATACAGGTGGTGTGGCCGGTGGAGATATTACACAGGGTCTTCCTAGAGTTGAGGAGTTGTTCGAGGCAAGAAAACCAAAGGGACTTGCAATCATCACAGAGCTTGGTGGTGTGGTTGAGATCCGTGAGACAAAGAGAAAGCGTGAAGTAGTCATTACAAATCAGGAGACAGGCGAAGCAAAGGCTTACCTCATTCCTTATGGCTCACGTTTGAAGGTACAGGATGGACAGGTACTTGAAGCTGGTGATGAACTGACAGAGGGTTCTGTAAATCCGCATGATATCCTGAAGATCAAGGGTGTACGTGCTGTACAGGATTACATGATCCAGGAAGTACAGAAGGTATACCGCCTGCAGGGTGTTGAGATTAACGATAAGCATATCGAAGTTATCGTTCGTCAGATGTTGAAGAAGATTCGTGTTGAGGAAAGCGGAGACAGCGATTACTTACCAGGAATCAACGTAGATGCACTTGAGTTTGCAGAGCTCAACGAGAAACTGGAAGCAGAAGGTAAGGAACCGGCAAAGGGAACACAGATCATGCTTGGTATTACCAAGGCTTCTCTTGCTACAAATTCCTTCTTATCAGCAGCATCCTTCCAGGAGACAACCAAGGTATTGACCGATGCCGCTATCAAGGGCAAGGTTGATCCATTGATCGGTCTGAAGGAGAACGTCCTGATCGGTAAGCTGATTCCTGCTGGTACAGGTATGAAGCGTTATCGTTCTGTAAAGCTTGACACAGGCGATGGAAACATCGACATGTCTGAGGTAACAGGTGAAGAGAAAGGTGATTTTGAGGAAGCAGATGCAACCGTAGAAGAAACTGTTAACACAGAAGAGTAATAAAATAAACACACATGGTTGGTGACAGCCATGTGTGTTTTCTTATAAATAGCTTTATTTTCTAAAAAAATGAAATTTTTTCTTATATTTTGCGGGTTTCCCTGTTGACATCCGACGATTTGAATAATATAATAGTCAAGCATGCGTTTAAGGCATGTAATTTGTGTGCATACTTGTGTATGCATGGTGTAAAATATTTTGAATGGAGGTGAAAACATGCCAACTTTTAACCAGTTAGTTAGAAAGGGAAGACAGACTGTAGAGAAGAAGTCTACTGCACCAGCACTCTTAAGAAGTTATAACTCACTTAAGAAAAAGCCTACTGATACAGCTTCACCACAGAAGAGAGGTGTTTGTACAGCAGTTAAGACAGCTACTCCTAAGAAGCCTAACTCAGCTCTTAGAAAGATCGCCAGAGTTCGTTTGTCAAACGGAATCGAGGTTACATCTTACATCCCAGGAGAAGGTCACAACCTTCAGGAGCACAGCGTTGTTCTGATCCGTGGTGGTAGAGTAAAGGACTTACCTGGTACAAGATACCATATCATCAGAGGTACTCTTGATACAGCAGGTGTTGC
>ERZ808240.1852-NODE-1852-length-24795-cov-8.821099_pt1 | contig 24795 bp, 25 predicted proteins | sample MGYA00521084_ERZ808240 | MGnify/ENA primary metagenome ERZ808240 (study PRJEB31516, sample SAMN03275571) | gut metagenome | biome: mammalia-associated habitat; material: feces | host: Papio cynocephalus | place: Kenya | collected 2012-08-06 ... | reverse complement strand
CTTTTCTCCCCCTTCTTTTCCGGCAAGACGGAAAAGAAGGGGCCGCCGGAGGCATTTCTCTGGACATTCCGGCAATTTTCAGGTAAAATGAAGGTACGGGCGCGGGAGCGCCCGTATTTTGGATTGCGAAAGGAGCTCCTTATGGCACGACCCGGACTCGGTACGCGCTGCGTACAGGCAGGCTACAGCCCCAAAAACGGCGAACCCCGCCAGATCCCCATCATTCAGAGCACCACCTTCAAATACGAGAGCAGCGCCGAGATGGGCAAGCTCTTCGATCTGGAGGCGAGCGGCTATTTCTATTCCCGCCTGCAGAACCCGACGAACGACGCCGTCGCGGCGCGCATCGCCGCGCTCGAGGGCGGCACGGCCGCCATGCTGACGGGCTCCGGGATGTCGGCGATCTTCTTTTCTATCTTCAATATCGTCGGCGCGGGCGACCATCTGGTGAGCTCGTCGAGCATCTACGGCGGCAGCTTCAACCTCTTCTCCGTCACGATGAAGCGCATGGGCGTCGATGTCACGTTCGTCGACCCCGACTGCAGCCCGGAGGAGCTGGACGCCGCCTTCCGCCCCAACACGAAGGCCATGTACGGCGAGACCATCGCCAATCCCGCGCTGAGCGTGCTGGACATTGAGAAATTCGCCGCCGCGGCCCACCGCCACGGCGTACCGCTGATCCTCGACAACACGATCGCCACGCCGATCAACTGCCGCCCGTTCGAATGGGGCGCGGATATCGTCGTCCACTCCACCACAAAATATATGGACGGGCATGCGGGCGCGATCGGCGGCGCGATCGTCGATTCCGGCCGGTTCGACTGGACGAAATACTCCGATAAATACCCCGGCCTGTGCACCCCCGACGAGAGCTATCACGGCGTGACCTATACCGAGCGCTTCGGTCTTGCCGGCGCGTACATCACGAAGGCCACCGTGCAGCTGATGCGCGATCTTGGCGCCGTGCAATCGCCGCAGAACGCGTATTATCTGAACCTGGGGCTGGAAAGCCTGCACGTGCGGATGCAGCGCCACTGCGAAAATGCGCAGAGGGTCGCTGAATTTCTGCAGCAGCACGAAAACGTCTCCTGGGTGCAGTACTGCGGTCTGCCGGGCGACAAATATTACAAGCTCGGGCAGAAATACCTGCCGAACGGCTCGTGCGGCGTCGTGAGCTTCGGCGTCAGGGGCGGCCGGGCCGCCGCGGAGGCCGTGATGAGCAAGCTCCAGGTCGCGGCCATCGAGACGCACGTCGCCGATTCGCACACCTGCTGCCTGCACCCGGCCTCGACGACCCACCGGCAGATGAACGCCGAGGAGCTGCTGGCTGCCGGCGTCCGCGAGGATCTCATCCGCTACTCCTGCGGACTGGAGGACGCAGAGGATCTGATCGCCGATCTCGACCAGGCGCTCCGGTAAGCGCATCCCAAACAGAAAGGAACCCACGCCATGCCTATTATGATCCCGAACGGCCTGCCGGCCGCCGCGACACTGGCAGAAGAGAATATCTTCGTCATGAACGAGACCCGGGCCGTCACGCAGGACATCCGCCCGCTGCAGATCCTCGTGCTGAATCTGATGCCCACGAAGATCGCCACGGAGACGCAGCTGTCGCGCCTGCTCGGCAACACGCCGCTGCAGGTCGAGCTGGAGCTCATCCATACGGACAGCCACGAATCCAAAAACACCTCGCGCGAGCATCTGCTCAAGTTCTACCAGACGTTTGAGGACGTGAAGGACCGCTGGTTCGACGGTCTGATCATCACGGGCGCGCCGGTAGAGCAGATGCCGTTTGAGCAGGTCGAATACTGGCCGGAGCTCTGCCGGATCATGGAATGGAGCCGCACGCATGTCCACAGCACGTTCCACATCTGCTGGGGCGCGCAGGCGGCGCTGTATTACCACTACGGCATCAACAAGACCGATCTGCCCGAAAAGCTCTTCGGCGTCTATCCGCACCGGGTCGAGCGGCGCTCGTCGATGCTCATGCGGGGCTTTGACGATGTGTTCATGGTACCGCATTCGCGGCACACGACCGTCCGGCGCGAGGATATCGAGCGCTGCAGCAAGCTGAAGATCCTCGCTTCGAGCGAGCAAGCGGGCGTCTACGCCATGGCGACCGAGGGCGGCCGGCAGATCTTCATCACCGGCCACTCCGAATATGACGCGAGGACGCTGGAAGCGGAATATCTGCGCGACAAGAACGCGGGACTGCCCATCCACGTGCCGGAAAACTATTACCCGGACAATGACGACACGAAGCCGCCCGTGGTCTCGTGGCGCAGCCACGCGAATCTTCTTTACCAGAACTGGCTCAACTACTTCGTCTACCAGACCACGCCCTATGACCTCTCGGCCATCCGGCCCGTCTGATCTCAGGGCGTTGCCCCAAAACGAAGAAAACACGCCGCAGCGGCTGCTGCGGCGTGTTTTTTTGCGGTCATCGGATAAATTCCGCGGGGTCGATGGTGTCGCCGTTGGCGTAAACGGCGAAGTGCAGATGCGGCTCGTCCGCGATCTCCAGCAGGGCGGTGGCGCCGACGGCGCCGATGGTCTGCCCGGCCTCCACGCTGTCGCCTGCCGAGACGGACGGCATGACGGCGAGGTTGGAATACTGCGAGACGTGCCCGTCGGGGTGGTTGATGATGACGGTCGTGCCGAGATACTCGTCGTCATAGACCGCCGTCACCACGCCGGAGCCGGCCGCGCGGACCGGCGTGCCGATCGCGGCGGCCAGATCCACGCCCGCGTGCGTGCGCCAGTCCTGCGTCGTGGCGTTGTACTGCAGCGCGTCGACGCTGTAGGCCGCCTGCGCCTCGCCGGAGACCGGCCAGACGCGGACGTTCGCGGCCGCTTCACGGACGGTATCGTCCGTCATGGCGGCGGCAGGCGCGGTCTCTTCGGCGGCAGGGGCGGTCGTCGGGGCCGTCTTGCCGCCGGACGGCTTGCCGGTCTGCGGATCCTCCGCGCTCGTGGCGATGGACAGCGTTTCGCTCTGCAGGGATCTCTTTTCGGATACGGCGTTGGATACGAACAGCCAGCCTGAGACCCCTACCGCGCATACGCACAGGCCCAGGACGATGTAGTAGCCCTTTTCCCGGAAAAAGTTCCGGATCCGCCTCCGATTCGGATGGTTTTCGTTGTTTTGCATTTGTTTGCACCTCCGAGGCTAAGTATGATCCAAAGCCCGGCGGTTTAAACAGGAAAACTGGAAAATTATTCGTGCAGGAAGCCGGTCTGCAGGCAGTATTTGAGGATCCGGCTGCGGGTGACGATGCCGATGAAATCGCCCTTGTCGTCGACGACGGGGACAAAGTTCTGGTCGGCAGCCACGGAGATCAGATCCTCCACGCGCGTGTCGACCCGCACGGGCTGCACGGTGCGGCGGTGCTCGATCTCGGAGATGGAATGCTCCTCGGTCTGGCGCAGGTCCATCACGCACAGGCGCTTGATCGTCCACAGCAGATCGCCCTCGGTGACGACGCCGCAGTATTTGCCGCTCTTATCGATCACGGGCAGCGCCGCGTAGCCGGAATGCTCCATCCGCTCCATGGCCTGCCGCAGGGTATCCCCGGCTTCGATATAGGCGCACATCGCCTTCGGCGTCAGAAAAAACAGAATGTTCATGCGTCGGCCTCCTTACTCATACGGATATCATAGCATACCGAGCCGGGCCGGGCATGACGATTTTGTAAACTGCACAGCGGGCGCAGATTTTTTGTCGAGACTGATCAATTTTCTCTTGCATTTTTGTGCAAGTTAGATTATCCTAACATTCAGAAAAAACGACATCGCATCGCTTGGAAAGGAACGACTGCCATGACGCTTGACGAGCTTTCCGTCGGACATTCCGGCGTTATCACGCAGGTCGGCGGCGAGGGGATCCTCCGCTGCCGGCTGCTGGATATGGGACTGATCCCGCACACAAAGATCCGCGTGAATAAGATCGCGCCCATGGGCGACCCCATGGAGCTGTTTCTGCGCGGCTACACGCTGACACTCCGCAAGGAGGACGCACACAACATCACCGTTGAGGAGGACGCCGAATGATCTTCGCCCTGGCCGGCAACCAGAACTGCGGCAAGACGACGCTGTTCAACCAGCTGACAGGCTCCAACCAGCATGTCGGCAATTTCCCCGGCGTCACGGTCGACCAGAAATCCGGCCCCGTCCGCGGGCAGAAGGACTGCACCGTGGTCGATCTGCCGGGCATCTACTCGCTCCGCCCCTACACGGCGGAGGAGATCGTGACCCGCGATTTCATCCTGAAAAACAAGCCAGACGGCATCATCAACATCGTCGACGCGACGAATCTCGAGCGCAATCTCTATCTGACGCTGCAGCTGCTGACGCTGCGCGTGCCGACAGTGCTGGCGCTCAACATGATGGACGAGCTGACCGGCAACGGCGGCAGCATCGACACAGACCGGCTCTCGCAGCAGCTGGGCGTTCCGGTCGTCCCGATCTGCGCCGCCTCCGGCGACGGCGTCGAGGCGCTGATCGAGGCAGCGGTCCGCACGGCCGAAGCCCGGCAGCTGCCGTCCGTTGTCGATTTCTGCGCGCCCGGCCCGGTGCACCGCTGCATCCATGCCGTCTGCCACCAGATCGAGGACCACGCGCAGCGCGCGGGCCTCTCCGCCCGCTTTGCCGCGACCTGGGTCATCGACGGGGACGAGGCCGTGATGGAGCAGCTGCATCTGGATCAGAACGAAAAGGAGCTCATTGAGCACTCGATCGTCCAGATGGAGCTCGAGCGCGGGCTCGACCGCAACGCGGCCATCGCCGACATGCGCTACACCTTCATCGAGGCGCTGGTCAAGACCTGCGTCGTCAAGCCGCACGAGAGCAAGGAGCGGATGCGCTCCGTCCGGGCCGACCGGATCCTGACGGGCAAATATACGGCCATCCCGATCTTCATCGGCGTGATGCTGCTGATCTTCTATCTGACGTTCCACGTCATCGGGCAGGCACTGAGCGATCTGCTGGCCTCCGGCATCGATGCGCTGACCATCGTCGTCGACCGGGCGCTGACGGCCTACGGGCTGAACCCCGTCGTCCACAGTCTGATCATCGACGGCATTTTCCAGGGCGTCGGCTCCGTTCTGAGCTTTTTGCCCATCATCGTGACGCTGTTTTTCTTCCTGTCCATTCTGGAGGATACCGGATACATGGCCCGCGTGGCCTTCGTGATGGACAAGCTGCTGCGGCGCATCGGCCTGTCCGGCAAGTCGATCGTGCCGATGCTCATCGGCTTCGGCTGTACGGTCCCGGCCGTCATGGCGGCGCGGACGCTGCCGTCGGAGCGCGATCGGACGATGACCATCCTCCTCACGCCCTTCATGAGCTGCTCAGCCAAGATCCCGATCTACGCGTTCTTCTCGGCGGCGTTTTTCCCGAAGTACGCCGCGCTCGTGATGATCGGGCTGTATGTGCTCGGGATCCTGTTCGGCATCCTCTCCGCGCTGGTGCTGCGGACGGCATTCCGGGGCCGCCCGGTGCCGTTTGTGATGGAGCTGCCCAACTACCGCCTGCCGAGCCTCAAGAGCGTCGCGCTTTTGCTCTGGGACAAGGCGAAGGACTTTATTGAGCGCGCGTTCACCGTCATCTTCCTCGCCACGATCGTCATCTGGTTCCTGCAGAGCTTTGACGCACGGCTGAACGTTGTGACCAGCAGCGAGCAGAGTCTGCTCGCCATCATCGGCCGCTGGCTCGCGCCCATCTTCGCGCCGCTCGGCTTTGCCGACTGGCGCTGCGCGACGGCGCTGATCTCCGGCTTCATCGCGAAGGAATCCGTCGTCAGTACGCTGCAGATCCTGCTCGGCGCGTCGGTCGTGTCCACGCTCTTTACGACGAAGACCGCGCTGAGCTTCCTCGTCTTCACGCTTCTGTACACGCCCTGCGTCGCGGCCATCGCGGCTATCCGCCGCGAGGTCGGCTCCGCGCTGCGCGCTGCGCTGATCGCCCTCACGCAGTGCTGCGTCGCCTGGCTGGCCGCATTCGTGCTGTATCAGCTGGTGCTGTGCTTTTAAACTGCATAGACATACACCCCCGTCTTTCCGCATAGGGATAGACGGGGGTGTTGTTATGAGACGATTTTTCCGGCAATACGGGCGGCTGGTGCTGGCGCTGGCGGCGGTGCTGGCTCTCTGCGCGGCGCTGCCGGCGCTGTTTCAGCAGAGCCGCGCCATCGAAACAGGTTCCTGGGGGCTGAGCTTCCGCACGGAGGGCAAGGCGCCGGTCGGCAACGCCTCTGCCGAGGCGCTGCGGCGGTACGACGCGGTCTACCTCGGAGACGAGGCGGAGCAGAAGATCTACCTGACCTTTGACGCGGGCTATGAAAACGGCTGCACAGAGCCGATTTTGGACGCGCTGGCAAAGCACAATGTGAAGGCGGCGTTTTTCGTCGTCGGCAATTACATCGAGCAGAACCCGGACCTTGTCCGGCGGATGCTGCGCGAGGGGCACATTGTGGGCAACCACACGTACCACCACTACGACATGTCAAAGCTCTCCGACGAGACCGCGTTCAGCCGGGAGCTGACGAGCCTGGAGGATCTCTACCGCGAGGTGACCGGGGAGCAGATGCAGAAATATTACCGCCCGCCGCAGGGCATCTACAGCGAAAAGAATCTGGAGATGGCGCAGAAGCTCGGCTACCGGACCGTCTTCTGGTCGCTGGCCTACGTCGACTGGTATCAGGACGACCAGCCGACCGACGAGCAGGCGTTTGCCAAGCTGCTGCCGCGCATCCACCCGGGCGCCGTCGTGCTGCTGCACTCGACCTCGCAGACCAACGCGCGGATCCTCGATACGCTGCTGACGAAGTGGGAGGAGATGGGCTATACCTTCGGCACGCTCGACGAGCTGTATGCGTAGGCGTCACCATTTCCGGGCCTCTGCATAACATGGAATGAGCGAGCGAGAACGCGCTACGTTATATTTCAGGAGGTCTTGTTATGTCTTGTAATCAGTCCGGATTCTGCGCCTTCGGCAACAGCTGGTGGTGGATCATCATCCTTCTGCTGATCTTCGGCTCCGGCAACAACGGCTGCGGCAATTCCTGCGGCTGCGACACCGGCTGCGGCTGCTGAAGCTTCGATCTTCGATACATGACGCGCAAAAAGGAGCGGCATACGCCGCTCCTTTTTTATGCTTTCTTCAGTGCGTTTCGTTGTATTTCTGAATGCCGAGGGCAAGAAGGTCCATGGCGCGCGCAAGGTCCTCCTGCTTGAGGACGTAGGCGATGCGGATCTCGTTCAGGCCCTTGCCTTCGGTGGCGTAGAACGGCTCGCCGGCGGAGAACATGACGGTATCGCCGTGGTCTTCAAATTCCTGCAGCAGCCACAGCTGGAATTTCTCCGCGTTGTCGACCGGCAGGGCGGCCATCAGGTAGAACGCGCCGCGCGGGCATTCGCAGATGACGCCGGGGATCTCGTGCAGCTTGCGCACGACCGTATCGCGGCGGCGCTTGTACTCCTGCCGGACCTGCTCGAAATAATCCGGGCCGACGGTATAGAGCGCGGCAGCCGCGATCTGATCGAGCGTGGCGACGGACAGGCGCGCCTGACAGTATTTGAGGGCGTTGGCCATGAAGTCCTTGTTGCGGCTGATGAGACAGCCGATGCGCGCGCCGCAGGCGGAGAAGCGCTTGGAGACGGAGTCGATGAGGATCAGGTTTTCCTGACCGTAGTCAAACTTGCCGAACGAATGCAGCGGCTCGCCGTCGTAGGTGAACTCGCGGTAGACCTCGTCGGCCACGAGATACAGATCGTGCTCCACCGCAACGTCGAGCAGCATCTTCATCTGCTCGATGGTCAGGCAGGTGCCGGTGGGGTTGCCGGGGTTCGTGATCATGATCGCCTTGGTCTTCGGCGTGATGCAGGCCTCGATGCGCGCGCGGTCGGCGTAGAAATAGCCTTCCTCCGGCCGGGTATGCAGCGGGTGGATCACGCCGCCAGCCGTGGTGATGAAGGTATGGTAGTTGGGGTAGAACGGCTCGGGGACGATGACCTCGTCGCCGTCGTCGAGCAGACAGTTGGCCGCGATCTGCAGCGCTTCGCTGCCGCCGGTCGTCACGAGGATGTCGGACTCGCTCAGCTGCACGCCGATGTTCCGGTAATAGCCCTCGATCGCGGAGATCAGCTCCGGAATGCCGGGGGAGGCCGCGTAGGCCAGCACGGGCGTGCGGAAATTGTGGATCGCGTCATAGAGGGCATCCGGCGTGTGGATATCGGGCTGGCCGATATTCAGATGATAGATCTTCTTGCCGGCTGCCGCTGCTGCCACTGCGTACGGATGGAATTTGCGCATGGGGGATTGGCCGCATGCAAGTGCTTTGCTGGACAACTTCATATGAATACCTCCTGTACCCGTATTTTCCGGGATGTCCACCCCGTTTTGTGCATAAAATTTCGCACAAAAATTTCATTTATCATACCACAGGGAAGCCCTAAAAATCAATGATAACTTCTGCGCCGCCGCGGCTTTTTCCGCGAAAATCATACTGTTCGTATGGGTGATTTCCGTTCTGTCCATATGGTTTGTGGGTTCCCTTTTGCGGCGGGCTCTGGTATCATAGCCATATCAGGGAGGGAGACATATGCAGATCAGACTTTCAGAGAATATCCGCGCCCAGCGCCGCCGGCACGGGCTCACGCAGGAGCAGCTGGCCGAGGCGCTGGGCATGACGCCCGGGGCGGTGTATAAATGGGAGGCCGGTTTGTCGCAGCCGGAGCTGGCGGTCATCGTGGAGCTGGCGGACCTGTTCGACACGTCGGTCGACGTGCTGCTGGGCTACGAGATGAAGGACAACCGCCGGCAGACGGCGGCGGAGCGCCTGCAGCGATACCGGACAGAGAAGGACCGCACGGGCCTGGCCGAGGCGGAGAAGGCGCTGCAGAAATATCCGAACGACTTTGCGATCGTCTACCGCAGCGCGGCGCTCTACCGCGTGTTCGGGATAGTGGAGGCAGATGAGGCGCTGCTGCGCCGGGCGCTGACGCTGCTGGACAAGGCGCGGCTGCTGCTGCCGCAGAACACAGACTCCAAGATCAACGAGACCGTGCTCTATGCAGAGACCGCGCAGACGCTTTTGGCGCTCGGCGAGGCGGACAAGGCCGTCTCGCTCTGGAAAACGCACAACGCGGGCGGCTTTTACAGTCATATCATCGGCTCGACGCTCTCGAGCAGCTGTGACCGGCCGCAGGAGGCGCTGCCGTTTCTGTCCGACGCGCTGCTGAACTCGTGCGCGGATCTTGTCAACATCGTGGTGGGCTATCTCAACGTCTATTACAAGCAGCGGGACTTTGCCGCGGTGCAGGCTGTGACGCAGTGGGGGCTGGCCACGCTCGGCGGGCTCCGGGACGGGGACAAGCCGTGCTTTCTGGATAAAGTCAACGCGTCGCTGCTGGCGTGTCTGGCAGCCGCGCAGAAAAACTGCGGAGAGACCGACGCGGCGAGAGCCTCTTTGCGGCAGGCGCAGGCGCTTGCCGCGCAGTTTGACGCCGCGCCGGATTACCGCGGCGACGCGCTCCGCTTTGTAAGCGGCGGCGAGCCCGCCGGGATCTATGACGATCTTGGCGCGACGGCGATGGACGGCGTGCGGAAGATCGTGCGGGATCTGGACGACGCGGAATTGCTGACATGGTGGAAGGAGCTTGATCGGGATGCGGCAGAATAAGACGCTGGAACAGCAGCTGCGGGCGCAGTTTTTCCGCGGCAACCGGGCGATGTTCGCCCTGGCCGCATTCGCCGCGCTGGCGGGCGGCACCCTGAACCTGATCGTAAGCTGGCTCATGCAGCAGCTCATCGACACGGCCTCCGGCGTGGCGGGCGCAAGGCCGCTCGGGCAGCTCGTGTACCTCTCAGGCGGGTTCATCCTGCTGTGCATCACGCTGATGCTGCTCAAATACGCAGCGGAGCCGCGCTTCATCGAGCGGGCCATGCGGCAGTATAAGGACTTCGCGTTTCAGAAGCTCACGGAGAAGAGCATCTCCTCCTTCCGCGCAGAAAGCACTGCGGCCTATCTCTCCGCGCTGACCAACGACGCGGCGAGCGTCGAGGCGGACGATCTGGCCCAGCGGCTGTCGATTTTGACGAAGGCGGTCACGTTCTTCGGGGCGCTGGGGATGATGCTGTGGTGCTCGCCGGTGATGACGGCCATCGCCGCAGCCGTGACTGCGCTGCCGCTCATCGCGTCGCTGTTGACGGGCGGGCAGCTGCAGGCGGCGGAAGCGCGCGTGGCCGACCGCAACCGGGATTTTACCGCCGCGCTGTCCGACTGTCTCGGCGGCTTCTCCGTGGTCAAGACGTTCCGGGCGGAGGCTGAGATCTTCCGCCTGTTCGCCGAGAGCAACCGCGCGCTGGAACAGGAAAAATTCAGCCGCCGGCGCGTCAAGGCGCTGGTCGGCATGATCGGCGCGACCACCGGGATCGTTGCGCAGCTGGGCGTGTTTCTGGCGGGCGCGTATCTGGCGCTGCAGGGAAGCGGTCTGACAGCGGGCGCGGTGATCCTGTTTGTGAATCTGATGAACTTCATGATCGAGCCCATCGCAGAGCTCCCGGCGCTTCTGGCGGCAAGAAAGGCCGCGCACGGGCTGGTCGCCCGGCTGGCAGACGCGCTGGCGCAGGATGCGCCCGCCGCGGGCAGCGGCAAGCCCGCGCAGCTGACGCGGGAGCTCCGGCTGGAGGACGTCCGGTTCAGCTACGACGGGCAGACGCCGGTTTTGCAGGGCGTCAGCGCCGTCTTTGAGGCCGGGAAGGCGTATGCCGTCGTCGGCGCGAGCGGCAGCGGAAAATCGACGCTCCTGCATCTTCTGACCACACCGGGCGCGGCCTGTGAGGGGCGGATCCTGCTGGACGGAACGCCGCTGCAGGAGATCTCGCCGGACGCGCTGTATGAGGCCATGTCCGTCATCGAGCAGAACGTCTTCGTCTTCAACGCCTCCATCCGCGACAACATCACCATGTTCCGCAGCTTCCCGCCTGCGGCGCTGACGCAGGCCATCCATCGCGCCCATCTAGAGCAGCTGCTGGCCGAGCGCGGGGAAGATTATCTCTGCGGCGAAAACGGCAGCGGGCTGTCGGGCGGGGAGAAGCAGCGCATCTCCATCGCGCGGAGTCTTCTGAAGCATGCCTCCGTTCTGCTGGCCGACGAGGCGACCGCCGCGCTCGACGCGCAGACGGCGCATCAGGTCGCGGACGATATTCTGTCCCTGTCCGGCGTCACGCGCATCGTCGTGACGCACACGCTCGAGCAGGCAGCGCTGCGCCGCTACGACGGCATTCTGGTGCTGAAAAACGGGCGCATCGCCGAGTCCGGCACGTTTGACGCGCTGATGGCGCAGAAGGGCTATTTCTACGCACTCTATACGGTCTCGCAGTAAGAAAAACCGTGGCACATCCGATCGGATGTGCCACGGTCTGTTTTTACAGGAGGAACAGCGCCTCGCGCACGACCTCGCCGACGGTGGGGTGCGGGAAGACGATCTTGTCGAGATGCTGGACGGGCAGCCTGGAGTGGACCATCATGGCCGCGCCATAGATGATCTCCGAGGCGTAGGAGCCGACCAGGTGTACACCCACGACGCACCGGTTTTTCCGGTCGTAGAGCAGCTTGCAGAAGCCGTCGCCCTTCGGGTTTTCCGCCAGATACCGGCCGGAGAGCGCCATCGGCGCCTTGACGATCTGCACGTCGAGGCCCTTTTCCTTCGCGCTCTGCTCCGTTTCGCCGACGCAGGCGACCTCCGGCGAGGTGTAGATGACGGAGGGGATGATGGAATAGTCGATGCGGTCCTTTTTGCCGAGCATGTCGTTCACGGCGACCTCCGCCTCGCGGTAGGCCGTGTGGGCCAGCATCAGCTTGCCGTTGCAGTCACCGATGGCCCAGACGCCGGGGACGTTCGTGCGCATGCGCGCATCCGTCACGACCGCGCCGCGCTCAAGCGCGAGGCCGATCGCCTCGGCGCCCAGCCCCGTCACATCCGCGCGGCGGCCGGCGGAGAGCAGGACGCGGTCACACGGGGCCGTATGCTGCCCGGCTGCGTCCGAATAGACGACGCCCGCCGCCGTCACCGCCTCGACCTTCGCGCCCAGGCAGAACTCCATGCCCTGCTTACGGTAGGTCTTCATGAGCAGGTCACAGATCTCCGGGTCGGTATTGCCCGCGATCTTGGGCATCATCTCAACGACGGTCACCTTCGTGCCGATGGAGGCGAAGTAGCAGGCCATCTCCAGCCCGATGACGCCGCCGCCGATGCACACGAGCGACTTCGGCTGCGTCTGCAGGGCAAGGATCTCCCGGTTCGTCATCACGAAGCCGGAGGCCAGCCCCTCCTTCACCCCCGGGATCGGCGGCACCGCTGCGCTCGAGCCCGTGGCGATCACGAGACGCGGGGCCAAAAGGACCTCGCCGCCCGCCGAGACCGTGAAATTTTCCCCGTCCTTGCCGAGGATCTTTCCCTCGGCGGAAAAGACCGTCACGCCGTGCGCCTTCATCGCCGCGCCGACGCCGCGGACGAGCGTGCGGACCACGCCGTCCTTCCGCGCGACGACCTTCGCATGGTCGAACGAGACATTTTCCGCCGTCACGCCGTAATCTGCGCCGTGCAGCGCCGCCTGATACTGCTTGGCGCAGTAGAGCAGGCTCTTGGTGGGGATGCAGCCCTCATTCAGGCACGTGCCGCCGAGGGCGCGTTTTTCGATCAGCACGGGGCGCAGACCCGCCTTTCCCGCGCGCTCCGCGCAAAGATACCCGCCCGGCCCGCCGCCGATCACGATCAAATCAAACTGCTGCATAATAGAACCTCCTGCCGTTTTCTCCAGTCTAGCATGCCCCGCCGCAGTTTTGAAATGCTTTTTTGTGATATTTATATTCTGTTTTTGTTGTTTTATGTTGTTTTTTCAAAAACCAAGCTCCACCGCAAAAAGGTGCAGACCAACAAACTTGGCCTGCACCTTCTATTGTTTGCAATGATTCAACGGCAACTAGCTGCAAATTTGGTCCCTACGTATCAGGCGGCGCGTACCAAGACGCCCGTAAGGTGAGTTTCGAGTGGAACGCCAGACCGAAACATAGGTTCTTGCCTGAATTCAGGGGCAGGAAGCACCTAACGCGTCCAAGCACTCTTTTCTCCCCCATCTTTTCTCTTGCGAGAGAAAAGATGGGGCCGTCGGAGACAACCAGCAGCTGCAAATTTGATACAACCTCTCAGTCTCGGCTTCGCCGAGCCAGCTCCCCTGGGAGGGGAGCCTTCAGGGCTGGATGCCGATGGGGGTCCAGGTGTGGGCTTCGAGGTCGAGCTGGTAGCCGCCGCCGGGGCGGGGCTGCCATTCGTAGCCGTTTTTCTCCTCCTCCGGAAACAGCGCCTGCATGATCGTCAAAACCGTCCCGCCGTGCACAACGGCAAGAATATCCTCCCCCTGCGCCTGCATCCGCGCCAGCCCCGCAAGGATCCGCGCCTGCGCCTGCGCAAAGGACTCGCCCCCCGGCGGCACGTTGCCGAACCAGTCGCCCGCCAGCCAGGCCGCGTAATCCGCCCGGCCGTTCAGCTCGTCATAGGACTTGCCCTCGAAAATGCCGAAGCTGATCTCGCGCAGCTCCGGCCATACCTCGTGCGGCACGTCGCCGTAGATAAGCCGCAGCGTCTGCTCCGTCCGCAGAAGGCCGCTCGTGAGGATCTTCGCCTGCCCGACAGGCGGATAGAGCCCGGCCGCCGCAGCCTCGCGGAGCGCTTCGGCCCCGGCCTCGCACAGGGGCAGGTCCAGCGCGCCGTAGTACCACCGCCGCACGTTTCCCTCGGTCAGCCCGTGGCGGATGAGCGTGAGACGCCTCATCCCTTCAGCTCCATGGGCAGGCCGCAGAAGATCCGCGTGACCCGCTCCGCCCGCGCGGCGAGCATGGCGTTCATGCGGCCGACAGCCTCGCGCCACGCGCGCTGCTCCGGGTCGATGGGCACGACGCCGCAGGAGATATCCTCGCAGAGGAGGATCTTATCCGAAAGCTCGAGCGCCCGCAGCTCGTCCGACGGTTCCTTCCCCGCCTGCACGCAGGCGAGGGCAAAGCGCTCGAGATGCCGGACGCACCGCGCCGCAGGGTCTATTGCAAGGCCCTCGCAGGTGAAAATATCCGCGTCCTGCAGGCCGTAGGTCTGTTTTGCGTATGCAGTCTTTCCCTGATACGCGCCGCCGATGATCAGGATCATATCGTTACCTCTCAGAAGATCGCCAGGATCAGAAGCCCCGAAAGCTCGCCCAGCGTGATGGAAAAGCCCGCGATATCGCCGGACATGCCGCCAAGGTTCCGTCTGGCCAGACGGCAGGCGAGGATCGTCGTCAGCCCCGCCCAGGCGACCGAAAGCGCGCAGCTGGGCTTTGAAAACAGCCATAAAAACACGACGAGCATCACGGCGACGTACATCCCGAGCAGGATCCGGCGCTGCGTCTTCGTCTTCCCGGCCGCAAACGAGCCGGCGTACTGGCTGGTCTGCATGGGCGCGAAGGTCTCCACCGCGACGCCCGCCATGCAGCGCGTCACGACCGGGAGGAGCAGCAGCGCCCGCCAGATCAGCGAAAACGAGCAGTCCGCCAGCGCCGCGAACGACAGCAAAAACAACAAGACCGCGCTCACGACCGCGAACGCGCCCACGCGGGAATCCTTCAGGATCTTCTGCCGGGTGGCTAGATCGCGCCGCGACAAGATCGCGTCGCAGCAGTCCAAAAAACCGTCCAGGTGGAAAAAGCCCGTCACGAGGAAGGGGACCGCCGCAAGAATGGCGGCCGCGAGAAAGCCGGTAAAGCCGAGCTTTGCAAAGATCCCCGCGCAAAGCGCCCAGATCCCGCCGACTACCAGCCCCACGGGCGGCAGACACACGATCTGCCACGGGCGCAGCGCATCGTCCCACACCTTATAGGGGCAGGGGATGGCAAGATAGGTGCCCCAGGCCATCATCAGGGCCGTCAGCGGCTTGCGGAGTTTTTCTTTCACCGGTCAAACCCTCCTTTGTACCAGTACGTCTGCGCGCAGCACAGCTCCGCGGCATTTTCGCACGCCGCGGCGAGCGCCCGGTCGAGCCGGGCAAGGCCGCGGCGGTAGGTCTCTGTCCACGCGTCATACTGCCCGCCGTCGGCGTAGATATAATCGCTGACGAATACGCAGCAGCGCATTTGGCGGGAGAATGCGAGCAGCTCACGCTCCAGCCGTTCGGGCGCGTCCGCGCCCAGCGTCCCGTCCGCGCGGAACATTTCGTTCGAGAGCAGCGCCGTCACACTGTCGAGCAGCACCGCGCCGCCGGGGTCCATCCGGCCCAGCGCGGAGAGGATGTCCGTACCGCACTCGACGGTGGCAAAGCCGAGCCCCGCGCGGTCGTCGATATGCCGCCGGATACGAAGCAGATCCTCATCGTCATGCGGGATCATGGTGGCAAGATAATAGCGCGGGCCGGGCTGGGCGCAGATGATCCGCTGCGCCAGCGAGGATTTTCCGTTCTTCGCGCCGCCGGAAAGAAAGTAATTCATACGGTAAAACTGTCCTTTTCTCGGATCTCGGTCAGGTAGGTATCGTCGATGGCGGCCTCCGGGAAGGTGGCCATGGTGCTGATGACGGCGCAGGCCGCCTCGATCACGCGGAAGGCCAGCGGGCAGCCGCTGCCCTCGCCGAGGCGCATGCCGAGCTGCAGGCAGGGCTGCAGGCCGAGCAGCTGCTCCGCGACCTTGTAGCCGCGCTCATAGGACACGTGCGAGCCAAAGAGGAAGTCCCGGGCGTTTTCGCACAGCCGCGCGGCGCACAGGGCCGCGACGATCGAAATGAACCCGTCGATCACGACGGGCAGCCGCTCGTGCGCCGCGCCGAGGAAGACGCCCGTCATCGCGCACAGGTCGAAGCCGCCGACCTTGCACAGAACGTCGACCGGATCGCCCGCGTCCGGCCGGTTGACGGCCAGCGCCTGCTCGATCACCTGTTTTTTTCTGCCGAATGCCGCGTCGGTCAGCCCGCCGCCGCGGCCGGTCACGGCCCCGACGGATTCTCCGCTGAGCGCGCAGAGGACGGCGGACGAGGTCGTCGTGTTGCCGATGCCCATCTCGCCGACACCGAGCAGGCGGATGCCGTCCCGTTTAGCCTGCGCGGCCAGCTCCATACCGGTCAGGATGCCCTGCACCGCGGCCTGCCGCGGCATGGCGGGGCAGACGGCAATATTGGCAGTCCCCCTGCCGAGGCTCCGGTCCAGAATTTCCGGGCAGGTATAGGGCAGGGCAATGCCCATATCGACGACCACAAGGCCGTCATGAAAGTGCTTCGCCAGACACGACGCGCCGGTCAGGCCGCGCGTCAGGTTGATGGCCTGCGCGCGCGTGACCGACTGCGGCGCGGACGAGACGCCCTCGCTGACCACGCCGTTGTCGGCGGCCAGCACATAGATGCGGGTGGGGGCGGCTTCGTTTTTGACGGCCCCCGTGATGCCCGCAAGGCGGATGGATATCTCTTCAAGCAGCCCAAGGCTGCCGGGCGGCTTGGCCAGCGCGTCCTGCCGGGCTTTGGCCTCGCGCATGGGCGCTTCGTACAGGGGGCCGATCCCGGAAAGCAGGCGCTGCAGCCGCTGTTCATTCTCTGTCATAATCTATCACTCCAATAGCTCCTGTTCTTCGAGCCAGCGAAGGCTCGGGCGGTCCTGCATGAGCTCGAGGGTGCAGGTCGCCTCCGGCGCGAGCTGCGCGAGCAGGCGCAGCAGCGCGGCGCAGTCCATTTTGCCGTCCATGAGCGCCGCGTGCAGGTCGCGGCCGCCCTCGTTATTATGCAGGTGTACGTGGGAAAGGAATGGCGCGCACGCACGCAGCCACGCCTCCGGCGGCTCCTTGGACGCGAACGTGTTCGCGTGGCCAAGATCGAGGCAGATGCGAAGCCGTGGATCGTCCACACCCCGGACGATCTGCGTCAGAAGCGCCGCCTCCGGCTCGAGCACGTTTTCGAGGCACACGGTCAGCCCCTCTGGGACCTCCCGGATGAGCCGCCGCCAGAAGCTGACCGACCGCTCCACAAACCACTCCGGGTAATAGACCAGCGGCAGAAAGCCCGCGTGCAGCACCAGCTTGGGCGCATGCAGCTCCCGCGCCTTTTCGATGGCCTGGCGGTAGCGCGTCTCGGTCACGCGCAGGACCATGGGGTCGATGGCAGCGGGCGTCAGCTCGTTGAACGGGCCGTGGAGCACGAAGCGGTCCGCCGCGGCCAGACACCGGTCCAGCGGGCACTCCCACGGCTCCGGCGGCGCGCCGTCGAGCCGCGCGGCGGTGCAGAACTGGGCAAGCTCGATCCCGACGCCGAAGTCCCGCGCGCTTTCGCAGCAGTCTTCGCCGATGGATGAGACGTAGAGCTGCGCCCGCTTCACGGGAGCTTCCCTTCCTGCAGCATGCACCAGACGCGGAGCGCGGCGGCCTGTGTCTTGGCGTCGGGGATCTCGCCGCGCAGGACGCGGTCCACCAGCTCGCGCAGCGGCAGGCGGAAGACATTGAGGAATTCATCCTCGTCCAGCTCCCGCTCGCCGAAGGTCAGCTGCCGGGCCAGATACATGTGGATGACCTCGGTCGAATACGCGCAGGTGGGGTAGAACCTGCCGAGGTCGATCAGCTCGCCCGCGACCGCGCCGGTCTCTTCGCGCAGCTCGCGCAGGGCGGCGGAGGCAGGATCCTCGCCGATGTAGTCGAGCTTGCCGGCCGGGATCTCGGTGATGACCTCGCCCATGGGATAGCGGAACTGGCGCTCGAGCAGCACGTCGCCGTTTTCCAGCAGCGGGAGGATGCACACCGCGCCGTGATGGACGGTATATTCGCGCGTGGCCTGCCTGCCGTTCGGCAGGCGGATGGTATCCTTGAAGATGTGCAGCACGTCGCCGTCAAAGATCGGCTGGGACGAGAGCTGCGTTTCCTGTAAATTTTTGAAGTCTTCCATAGGATTTTCGCTTCCTTTTTCGTTTTTCTTATCTTACCGTTTTGCGCCTGCAAAGTCAAATCCCGCCTTGTGTATTTTCCCGCGCGCTGCACATACTAGGCCCAGAGAGATCGTTGGCAGTGCTTTTGCAGGATCTGCCGCCGGATGATCCATACGCAGGTGCGCGCAGATCAGCCGCCGCGCTTCGCCGGAGCGGCAGAAGGCAGGCAGGACCCAGGTTCCGCGTCCCGCTGATCCGGGCGGAGTCTGAATCACCGCCCGGTTTCTTTGCAGCCGTCGCCCCGGCGGCACCATTTCACCGGGCAGGCTGTTTTTTCCGGCAGAGGCCGGGAGTGGGGATCCACTCCCGGCCTTTTTCGCGCGCAAAAATTTTTCTTGCAACACTTTCCTGTTTTCTGCGACTATATAGGTGAGACGTCTCAAGACACGCAAGATAGAAGGAGGGTTTCATACGGACGATCAGAAGATCCTGCGGGGACTCAAACGGCAGGACAGCGCCGCGCTGGAGGCTGCCATCCGCCGCTACAGCGGCTACGTTGCCGCCGTGATCGGCAACCAGCTCGGCAGCTTTGCCGCCGGGGAGGATATCGAGGAGCTGGCCTCCGACGTGTTCGTCGCGCTCTGGCAGGCGGGAAAAACACTGCAGACGGAGCATCTGCGCGGCTGGCTCGGCCGCGTCGCGCGCAACCAGGCGATCAGCTTCCTCCGCAAGCAGCGGCTGCAGCTCGTGCCGGACGAGGATTATCTTCTCGTCGATGAGCGCGACGCACAGAAGCTCCTGGAGGCGCAGGAGCGCAGCGAGCTGCTGCGCCGGGCGCTGGCCGGGCTTTGTGAAGAGGACCGGGAGCTGTTTTTGCGCCGGTATTACTATAACCAGACTGCCGAGCAGATCGCGCAGGAAAAACATATGAACGCCAATACGGTCCGCAGCCGGCTCGCCCGCGGGCGGCAGGCGCTGAAGGCCGAATTACAGAAAGGAGCGATCCAGATTGAAGATCTCTGTGCAGAGTCTGTTTGAGGACTATGAAGACGATACCGTCGAGCTGCGCCGCGACGCCGACACGGCCCGCATTCTCGAAAAAACCATGACGAAGCTGCCGCATGCGCGCAAAAAGCGCCCGCTCCGCCTCGTGCTGATCGCGGCGGCCGCCGTGGCGGTGCTGTGCGGGGCGGCAGCGATCGTACATTATGCCTCCGTCGAACCGGCGGAGCAGCCCTATACGCTGAAAAACGTTCTTTATCGCAACGGGTACGGCAAGCTTGTCCGGCAGGACATCGATTTTACGCAGGACGGCGCCGTCACCTTTGACACGGACGGGAAAACAGAAGGCTTTTTCTGCGGCATTTCGCAGATCCCGCAGCAGGCGAACGGCATCGACGCCGGGCTGACCAGCACGCTGTACGAGGCGCTTTCCTATGCCGACCAGTATGAAGGTCAGCACTTCCTGTCTTCGCTTTCCGACGAGGAAAAGCAGCAGGCGAAGGAGCTGATCACCAGGATCAACTACCATGACAAGGTCGGCGACGACGATTGCAGCGTGGAGTGTCTGTCGGTCAACGATGTCGCGGGCGTCGATCTGCTCTTATGGGGGCATGACACCCAGCTCATCAAGGAGGGCACGATCAACGGTCTGTACGCCGCGTGGGTGGAAAATACGACCGACCCGCCCGCGCCGGACGGAAACGGGCGGATCAGCGTGAAACAGCAGTACCTGTTCCTCTATGACCCGGACAAGCTGTGCGTGGTGGTCCTGTGGGGAAAGTGGGAGACCTGCGAAGCGGTGGCCTCGGAGCTTGCGATCGTCCAGACCGACATCCCCACGCCGGAGCGCGACAAGGACTTTATCTGGGTCGGCGCGCTGGGATAAGCGCCGCGGCGGAAGATCTTCCCTTTTTCCTCTTGACATTTTTCGTCTAATGCGTTAGACTCAAAGCATCAAGCGAGGTCTAACGCATTAGACAGGAGGATTGCCCATGGCCACACCGAAGATCTTTGAGAGCGAATACCGTTTCTGCCTGATTTTATGGGAGCGCGAGCCGATATCCAGCGCGGAGCTGGCGAAGATATGTAAGGAAAAGCTCGGCTGGAGCCGGACGACGACGTACACGGTCATCCACCGTTTGTCGGAGCGCGGCGTGGTGAAGAACGAGGGCGGGCTGGTCTCGTCCCTCGTGTCCAAGGACGAGGCGCAGGCGGCGGAGCTCGACGCGCTGGTCGAAAAGACGTTCGAGGGGTCTTTGCCCGCGTTCGTCGCGGCCTTCGCGCGCAAGACGAAGCTGTCGCAGGCCGAGGTCGATCAGCTGCGCGCCATGATCGACAGCTATGAGGAGACGCAGGCATGACGGAGATCTTTCTCGGGTTTCTCAACCGCAGTCTTTCTGCGGCGGTTTTGATCCTCGCGGTCGTGCTCGTGCGGCTGGTGTTCAAAAAGGCGCCGCGGTGGCTGCTGTGCGCGCTGTGGGCGCTGGCGGCGGTGCGGCTGGTGTGCCCGGTGTCGGTCGAGAGCGTGCTGAGCCTCATCCCGAGCGCCGAGCCGGTGCAGCCGGAGATCATCGTCTCCGCGCATCCCGCCATCACGAGCGGCATCCCGGCGGTCGACGCGATCGTCAATCCCCCGCTCGCCGCGGCGTTCACGCCCAGCCCCGCGCAGAGCGCGAATCCCTTACAGATCTGGACGTTCATCGCCGCGTGCGTCTGGCTGGCCGGGATCGCGGCGCTGCTGCTCTACGCGGCCATCTCCGCCCTGCGGCTGCGGCTGCGCGTGCGCACGGCGGTGCGGCTGGAGGGAAATGTGTACCAGTCGGAGTTCGTCTCCTCGCCGTTCATCCTCGGCGTGATCCGGCCGCGCATTTACCTGCCCTTCGGGCTGGAAGCCGGGGCGCAGGAGATGGTGCTCGCGCATGAGCACGCGCATCTGCGGCGCGGCGACCAGCTGTGGAAGCCGCTGGGGTATCTGATCCTGACCGCATACTGGTTCAACCCCGTCTGCTGGCTGGCGTACATCCTGTTCTGCCGCGACATTGAAGCCGCGTGCGACGAAAAGGTCGTGCGCGAGCTGGGCGAAGGCTGCAAGGCGGCCTATTCCCGCGCGCTGCTGGCGTGCAGCGTGCCGCGGAAGCTCATCACGGCCTGCCCGCTCGCCTTCGGCGAGACGGGCGTGAAAGCCCGCATCAAATCGGTCCTGAATTACAAAAAGCCCGCGTTCTGGCTCGTGCTGACGGTGGTGATCGTGTCGGTCGCCGTGGCGGTCTGCTTCCTGACCGACCCGAAGCGCGAGGAGCAGACGGAAGCCGCTCCGGCGGAGACCGCGGACGTCACGCCGGTAGCTACATCCGATCTTCTGGACGCGGATTACCCGTCCATGCGGGCCTTTGCCGACGCGTGGCTCGCACAGGCGACCTCCTCGCAGCAGGTCGAATATGAAGTCCAGACCGAAAGCGGCTCCGAGACGGTGACGGATTCCATTCATGACGCGCAGGCAGTGAGTCTCGAGCGGCTCGCAGAGCTGCCCGATCTTGCGCCGGGCGGTACGCTGCAGCTGTGGAGTTTTCAGGTTGCGGTCTCACCGGAGAACATGGACGCAGATACGGTGCTGCTGTCCACGGATCGCGGGATGTCGATGATCGACGGGCGGGCGTATCTGGTGGATAACAGCCGGTATCTGGCCGTCTGCCTGTACGGCAAGAGCGGATATCAGGTCTTATCCATTCAGCATGATACCGACGGCACGGCGCTCGGCAGCTATGAGACGCTGGATGAGCTTCCGGCCTACCTGCACGATTTCTTCCTCGACTTTGCCCACCAGAGCGGACAGAAGGTGCTCAACGAGGATTTCTTCACCGGCACGGACGGCTACGGCAATTCGGTCACGGTGCCGGCGGTCTTCACCGCCGCCACGGAATCCGGCGGCGGCGATTGGGGCGCGTACATCCCCGTGGAGGGCTGGCTGCGGAATCTGGGCAGCCGGCTGTGGTACAGCGAGAAGACCGGCGCGTCGTTCGAGGTCGTCTATTACCCGTCCGTGCCCGTGTCCTCGCAGATCGCGAGCTACGACGCGGGCGGCTATGACGGGCTGACGATGACGCGCTGCACGGTCTATACACTCAGCCCCGAGTCGGCGGTCTATCTCTACGGCGCGGAGGGCGGCTGCTTTGAGGTGCGCATCCGCTGGGATCAGGGCGAGAATCGGACGGATGCTTCCGGCTATAATTCCTACCTGCAGTCCTGCTTCGAAGAGCCGCTGCTGCGGAAGATGGCGATGAGCTTCTACCCGCTGAACGCCGACGGCACGGCGCAGAAGCGCACGATGCTCGCGCAGGCGGGCGGCTACACGCTCTATGTGCGCACGGAGGCAACCGACTGCCCGTACGGCGACGAGAGCTGCCATCTGCACACGCGGTCGCTTCTGTCCTGCGAGACGGCGGACGGAACGGAGCATCTGCTGGACGGCCCGAGCGCCGATACGACGTACTGGTTCATGCACTATGACCCCAATGGCAGCTTCCTGCGCGTCGGCTGTCTGTCGCAGGACCCGGCGCACGGGCAGCGGTTTTCGACGTGGTTTTTGGATATCTTTGTGCCGGAGCTGCGCGTCGGGTACTCCAGCATTTACGAGAATGTGAGCCTCTCCGGCGAGAATCCCGCCGCACCTGAAGAAGTCGCGGCCGACAGCACCATGCCCATCCAGCCCTGTGAGCTGACGCTGCCGAACGGCGTGTATCTCGGCCTTGACTATGAGACGACGATGCAGCTGGCGCAGGCGTACCGCGGCAGCCGCGTCTACCGCGGGCAGACGATGGGGGATAACTTCACCGTCGACGGCGTGAGCTATTATTTCTCGGCGGACAGCTCGGGCGTTCTGCGGCTGGATTCCTTCTCCGTCAACACAGACGAGCTGGCCGCACCGGGCTTCCTGCGCGGCATCAAGCTCGGCGACAGTCTGCAGAGCGTGCTGGATACGATCCCCACGGCAGACTGGAAGCCGGAGGAGCTGTATTCCCAGCTTCTCTACGGAGAGGATCTGGTCAGCGGCGACCGGGCGGTGCTGGACTGGCGCAGCTCGATCTACCACCCCAGCTATTACACGCTGATCATCAAGTCCGGCGAGGATTCGGCCAATATTGAGTTTGATCATGACGGTTCCGTGTCCCGCATCTACGTTTCCAATTACTAAAGAGAGAGAGGCAGCTATGGACGAATTCTATGAGCAGGAGCATCAGGCGTGGCTCGACGAGCAGAACGCCGTCATCTCCTTCCATGAGATCCCGCAGAGCGAATATTTCCGCGCGCCGGACGGCGTGTTCTGGGTGTACATCCTGTCGCTGCTCGAGCGCGGATACCGCGTGCAGTGACGCAATGGTCTTGCAAATCGCGCACACTGCGGTATAATAGAAAGAAAAACCGCAGGAGGAAACAATTATGATCGCACTTGCATGTGACCACGGCGCGCTGGACCTCAAACAGGCCATCATGGCGCATCTGGACAAGCGTGGGCTTGCCTACAAGGATTTCGGCTGCTACACCAAAGACAGCTGCGACTATCCCGACTTTGCCGGTCCGGCCGCGCAGGCTGTCGCCAGCGGCGAATGTGACCGCGGCATCGTCTGCTGCACGACGGGTATCGGCGTGTCTATCACGGCCAACAAGGTCAAGGGCATCCGCTGCGCGCTGCTCGACAACCCCATGTCCGCCCGCCTCACCCGCGAGCACAACGACACCAACATGATGGCCCTCGGTGCAGCCGTGACGGGCGAGATGCTGGCGCTGGAGATCGTCGACGTGTGGCTGGATACGGAATTTTCCCATGCCGAGCGCCATCAGCGGCGCATCGACAAGGTCATGGCTTACGAGCATGACTGACTGCCTGCGCCTGCGCGCGCAGATCGAAGCGTTCTGCCCGTATAATGAGCAGGAGACCGCCGACCGGCTGCAAATGCTGCAGGACATCGACACCTTCCCGGTGCTGCTGACGCGGGACAACGCCACGGCGCACTTCACGGCCTCGTGCTGGATCGTGAACCCGGACCGGACGAAGGTTTTGATGGCCTATCACAATCTCTATCAGTCCTGGGCCTGGCTCGGCGGACATGCCGACGGGGAGGAGGATCTGCTCGCCGTCAGCACGCGTGAGGCGAACGAGGAATCCGGGATCCGGGCCATGCCCGTTTCCCGGGACATCTTCTCGCTGGAGATCCTGCATGTGGCACCGCATGTGAAGCGCGGGAACTTCGTCTGCGCGCATCTGCACCTGAACGCGACGTATCTGCTCGAGGCCGACGACCAGGCCCCCATCCGCTGCAAGCCCGATGAAAACAGCGCCGTGCGCTGGCTGGACGCGGACAAGGTGCTGTCCGCCGTCTCCGAGCCCGCGATGCTGCCGGTCTACCGCAAGCTGATGGAAAAGGCCGCGCGATAAAGAAAAAACTCCCGTGCCGGACGGCACGGGAGTTTCGTGTTTTTTATTTTGCGTACTCGACCGCTTTGGTCTCGCGGATGACGTTGACCTTGATCTGGCCGGGGTATTCGAGTTCGGACTCGATCTTCTTGGCAAGATCGTGGGCGAGCAGGATCATGTTGTCCTCGGTGACTTCCTCGGGCTTGACCATGACGCGGACCTCGCGGCCGGCCTGGATGGCGTAGGCTTTTTCGACGCCGGGGAAGGAATTGGTCAGCTCTTCGAGCTTTTCGAGCCGGCGGATATAGTTCTCGACGTTCTCACGGCGTGCACCGGGGCGTGCAGCGGAGATGGCGTCGGCCGCCTGCACGAGGCAGGCAATGACGGTCTGCGGCTCGACGTCGCCATGGTGCGCCTCGATGGCGTTGATGACGACGGGATTTTCCTTGTACTTCTTGGCAA
>ERZ808240.1851-NODE-1851-length-24820-cov-5.588290_pt1 | contig 24820 bp, 22 predicted proteins | sample MGYA00521084_ERZ808240 | MGnify/ENA primary metagenome ERZ808240 (study PRJEB31516, sample SAMN03275571) | gut metagenome | biome: mammalia-associated habitat; material: feces | host: Papio cynocephalus | place: Kenya | collected 2012-08-06 ... | reverse complement strand
TCCGTGGTCATGACCGCGGCGGGTATAAGCCCCGTTTCCATCGCGATGGCGATCGTAATTTCCGTGATCGCGACTTCCATGATCACGACGGGGAGCAGATGACCCGCGATTCCGGGCATGAAACCGGACGCGGCGACCGTCGGGACTTCCATAACGATCGTCGTGACGGCAACCGGGACTTCCGCCGCGGCGGGAATCCCCGCTATAACGGCAACGGTCGTTTCGGGCAAGACGATCGTCGCGACAATCGGCATGCTGAGCGTCGTGACGATCATCGCGACTTCAACCGTGACGGTCGTCGCGATGACCGTGGTCCGCGTCGCGACTATGATCGTAACGACCGCAGCCGCGGTCATGTGGACGAGCAAGGCGAATTCCATGAGAATCGCCGTGGCGGCGCACACTGGGACAAGGCCCGTCGCAATTCCGACGGAACCATCTCCTTCCCCTCGCAGAATCCGTATACCGATCCTCGCCCGGGCGAGCCGAAGATGCCCAAGGGCATGGAATGGTACATGCTGTCCAAGGACGAAAAGGAGCGCCTGCGCGGCCTGAGCAAGGAGCATGCCGAGAACATCGGCCTGCATATGCTGGCCGCCTACTCCCTTGAGGAGTCCGATCCCGCGCTGGCGCTTGAACATGCCAAGTGGATCGCCCACCAGGCTTCCCGTATCGACATGGCGCGCGAGACCCTCGCGTTCATCGCCTACCGTCAGGGCAACTACAAGCTGGCGCTGCGTGAGTTCCGCACCGCGTTCCGTATGAATGGGTATTTGGATTATCTGCCGTTCATCGCCGATTGCGAGCGTGGCACCGGCAATCCGAAGAAAGCCGTCGAGGTGGCCACCGGAGACGAGGCCAAGCAGCTGCGCGGCGAGTCCAAGGCGGAGATGTTCCTGGTGTATGCCGGCGCCCTGTCCGATCTGGGCATGTGGGCCAAGGCCGCTGAGATCGCGGGCACCGTGGCCAGGGCCAAGGGGCTGTCGGGCGAGTATCGCATGCGCGCCGTGCAGGCCGAACAGTACTTCCTCGAACAGGATGGACGGCCGGATGACGCCGCCAAGCTCGACACCCTGCTCGACAAGCTGGAGGAGGCCTACGCCGAGGTCGACGAGGATGACGAAAACGCCGAGGACGTGGTCATTGACTATGATCTGGCCGACTTCTCTGATGATCAGCTCGACAAGCTGGGCATCAGCGAAGATGAGGCGCAGTACGCGCCCGACGATGATGACGAGGACGGCTCTGAATCCGAAGATGAGGGTGATTCCGATTCCGAGGACGATCCCGAATCCAACGGCGATGAGGGCGGTCCGGACAATGACGAGGTCGCGGCTTCCGACGGATCCGACGATTCCGATGGATCTGACGGAGCGAACGACTCCGACTCCGCCGCGGCGGCTTCCGAATCCGATGGCGACGAGGACGGTTCCGCATCGTCCGAGTCCGATGCCGAATAGCGACCATAATGACCCGGTTTCTCAAAGGCCTGGCCACTTCGGTGGCCCGGTCCTATGATCTGGCGCTACTGGACCTGGATGGTGTGGTGTATCGCGGCGGCGACGCGGTTCCACATGCGGCCGAGGCGATTCGCGCGGCCGAAGCGGCGGGCATGACCATTGAGTACACCACCAATAACTCGTCGCGTTTTCAACATGTGGTGGCCGACCAGTTGCGCGGCTTCGGTCTGGATGTGGCCGACTGGCAGGTCATCACCTCATCGGTGGTGGCCGCCCGCATGGTTGCGCGGCATGTGCCGCAAGGTGCCAAGGTGCTGACCATCGGATCGTCGCATCTTGCCGAGGAGGTCCGTCGCAACGGGCTTGAACCCGTGACGAGCGTTGACGACGATCCCCGGGCGGTGATTCAGGGCTGGTATCCGGAAATGCCGTGGGCCGCGTTGGCGCAGGCCGCCTATGCCGTTGAGCGGGGCGCCGCATATTTCGTAACCAACCGCGACCTGACGATTCCACGGGCGAAGGGCATTGCCCCGGGTTGCGGGTCGCTGGTGAATGCGGTGATCGAAGCCACGGGCATCCAACCGGTGGGTTCCGCCGGCAAACCCGAGTCCGCCATGTATGACGAGGCCCGTATGCTGCACGCCGGCGGTGCGGCGCCGGTGCCTCAGGAACGCGCCATAGCGATCGGGGATCGGTTGGACACCGATATCGAGGCCGGCAATCGCGGTGGCTATGATTCCATGGTGGTGCTGACCGGCGTCGCCGATCCGCTGCAGCTGATGCTCGCTCCGGCCCATCTGAGGCCGACGTTCATCGCGCGCAATCTCATCGGACTGAATCGCAGCCATCCGGCGCCCCGGCGCCAACGGTCGACGGAACAGCCGGTATGGCGCTGCGGCCGTCAGCAGGCGACGATCCATGCCGATGGGCGCGTGACGGTGAGCGACGAAACCAGCCTAGATGCGCTGCGGGCCGCCTGCTGTCTGGCCTGGGACCTGGCTGATGCCGGTCATGCTCCGGAGGCCGGGGATCTGCCGTCATTCCGCATCGATCCCGGGTCGGGGGAGGAGAACCTGTGAGCGACCAACGGCAACAGGAACCGTCGCGACGCGACCCGCTCGACGTGCGGTATCCGGATCTCGCCGGCATCGACGTCCTGGACGACGAGCATCGCCTCGACGCGCTTGACAGGACGCTGGACACTTTGCGACGCGAACTGAATGATCAACGGCAATCCTGATATGAGCGGCATCGACCATAACACCGCCGGCCGGCTCGATATGATGCTGGTGTCGGCGAGGCTGGTGAGTTCGCGGTCCAAGGCGCAGCGGCTCATCAGGACGGGCAAGGTAACGGTTGACGGCAGAGTCGTCACCAAACCCTCGGCGGTCGTCTCCGGTATGGCGCCGCTTCGCGTGGATAAGGGCGAGGACTATGTGTCGAGGGGCGCATACAAGCTGATCGGCGCGTTCGACACCTTCGGCCCGCTCGGTCTGCCCGAGCCGCGGGGACGGCACTGTCTGGACATTGGCGCGTCCACCGGCGGGTTCACCGATGTGCTCCTGAGGCGCGGCGCCGCGCAGGTTATCGCGCTGGACGTGGGACATGGCCAACTTGATCCCCACATCGCTTCGGATTCCCGCGTCATCGAGATGAGCGGCACGAATATTCGCGACGTGCAGGTCGATGACCTTCCCTATCGGCCCGACTGCATCGTGTCGGATGTGTCGTTCATCTCGCTGACGTATGTGCTGGGCCCCATCGCCCGTCTGGCCGCGCCGCATGCCCAAGTCGTGCTGCTCGTCAAACCGCAGTTCGAGGTGGGACGGCAGGGCCTGGGAAAGAACGGCATCGTCGAGGACGCGTCGTTGCGAGCCAAGGCGCTTGACGATGTGATGCGGTGCGCGCGGTCGCATGGGCTGGCGGTACGCGGTCATACAGTCTCGCCGATCGAAGGCGCGCACGGCAATGTGGAGTACCTGCTGTGGCTCACGATGCGGTGACAGCTCGTCCGGCATGTCAGACGCCGTCCGACGGGCCGTCCCCGGTTTTGCATCGTGGGGGGCGAACTGCTAGTCCGCGTAACGCCGTTCGCATCCGCCTGACACGGCGCCCACGGAGACGCTGCGGTCCAGGACCAGGGTGTCCAGGCACCGGATGCTCCGTACGACGGTGGATCCCAGCAGCGTGGCGTTGCGCGCCGACACCTTGACGCAATCCACGTCCTTGGCGTTGAGCGTCAGACAGCGGATGCTGCCGATGACGCTGCGATGGTTGTAGGGCTGAAAGCACTGCCATCGCAGCATCATGGTGTCGAGAGGGCGGATCAGCACGGTTGTCGTCGCCTGCAGCGCGCCCATTTCGGCATAGCCGGTGACGGTCACCTCGCGGGCGTGGATCCGCTGCGGCTTGCGCAGTACCCCGGCCACATCCAGACAATCCTCGACACGCAGCGACCCTCCGACCTCGAGAATGCCGGTGAACTGCATCCGATTGGCGCGCACGTCGCCGGCGACGCGCATGTCGCCGCTGCCATTGAGGCATGTGACCCCTATCGAACCGGTGGCGGTCACGGCACCGTCCACCGTGAGTATGTTGCCGGTCAGATGGTGGGCGTCAAGCGATCCATGGACCTCCAGCAGGTCGAAGAACACGCCATCCTTGAACGCGGCTTTGCCGATGACTGTGACGCGGCCGTAATGACCGGGTTCGACAACCATGTCGTTGAAGACGCTTAAATCCATGGGACCCCCTACCCCCAGTTTTTCGGATAGTGCCGCCAACATGCAATCCCAGCATATAATCCCCGCGCCACCACCATGTTTCGTGTTTGCGGAAGGTTCCGCGGGAGGGCGCGGCGCGAATGGCGACCCGGGCCGCCTGGTCGTGCGGTTGCGCGGTGCGGACGCGAACCCGCTAGGATTGGTGGGGGAGCCGGACGAAAGGAGCTTTCATGAGCATGCGCCGCGCCGTGGTGGTCACCCATCAGCGTCTTCGGGCCAGCGGCACCATCGTCGCCGAAGTCGTTGCCCAGTTGCGCCAGGTGGGGTTTGACGTGAGCATCGTCGACAACCTCGAAGCCCCTGATTTCGCGGTGACGCCCCCAGTGGTGGCGGACGATACCGAGATCGTGGTGGTGCTGGGCGGCGACGGCACCATTTTGCGCGCGGCGGAATTGGTGCACTGCACCAGCGTGCCGATCCTCGGCATCAATATGGGGCACGTCGGATTCCTCGCCGAATTCGAAAGCTTCCAGCTGGCCGAGGCCATTCGGCGGGTGGCCGAACACGATTACATGATCGACGAGCGCATGATCGCCCATGTGGACGTGTGGCTTCCCGGTGCCACGTCGCCATTGGGGGATTGGGCGTTGAACGACATCACCATCGAGCGCGCCGACAGGGGCAAGATGGTTGAGCTGTCGATCAGGGTGGATGATGTGGAGATGAGCTCGTTCGGCTGCGATGGCGTCATCGTGTCGACGCCAACCGGTTCCACCGCCTACGCGTTCTCCGCCGGGGGGCCTATTATCTGGCCGAACGTCAAGGCGCTGCAATTGGTGCCGCTGGCCGCCCATGCGCTGTTCGCCCGGCCGCTGGTGATTGGCTCCGGCTCGACGTTCAGCCTTGACGTGCTGGAGAATTCCACGTCGGCCGGCTGGATTTGCTGCGACGGGCGGCGTCAGCGCGAATTGCCGCGTGGCACGCGCGTGAACGTGCGCCAGTCACGCGACACCCTGCGGCTGGCGAGGCTGTCCGGCGCGCCGTTCACCGAACGTCTGGTCACGAAATTCGATTTGCCGGTGGTCGGCTGGCGTGAGCAGAGGCAGAGACGGGAGACGGGGGGACGGACCAATGCTTGAGGAACTGGAGATCCACGATCTCGGCCCGATTCGCCGGGCCATGCTCGAACCGTCCGCCGGCATGACCGCCATCACCGGGGAAACCGGCGCGGGAAAATCGATGCTGCTGAACGCCATACGGCTGATTTCCGGCGGGCAAAGCGACGTCGCCCGCATCAGCGCCGGCGCCGACGCCACATGGGTGCAGGGTGTCTTTGACGTCACCGGCAATGAGTCCGCCAGAACGGCGGCGCGGCAGACGGGGGTCGGCGACGATGACGGCGAGCTGTTCCTCACGCGTTCGATCCCTGCGTCGGGACGCTCCCGTGCCATGCTCAATGGTCGCGGCGTGCCGAAGGGTGTGCTGGCCGGCATTGCGGAGGAGCTGGTGACCATCCACGGCCAGATGGATCAGTTGCGCATCGCCTCGCCGTCCCGGCAACGCGACTATCTTGACGCGTATGCCGGCAATGACGCGGCTCGTGCCGACTATGCCGGGGCGTGGCGCGCGCTGCGCGACATGGACGACAGGCTCTCCCGCCTTGAAGGTCAGCTGGCCAGTGCGAATCAGCGCCTCGACTATTTGAAGGACGCGACGTCTCGCATCGACCGCGTGGATCCCCATCACGGCGAGGATGAGGAGCTACGGGCGAAACGCGACCGCGCCCAGCACGCTGAAGCCATCGCACGGGGCATCGGCGAGGCGCTGGGGGCGTTGGATCCCGGTCGGATGGATTTCGACGGCGGCGAGGCCCAGGGTGTCGTCCAGCTGCTCGGACGGGCGGCCACTGCATTGCGGGGCATCGGTTTGGGCGGCGCATTCGACCAGTCGGCCGACCAGCTCGAGGCGATGACCGACGACATCTCCGATATGGTGGTGACCCTGAGCGGACAGTTGGACGACGAGGACGAAGGCGTGGATCTTGACGCGCTGAACGGGCGCATCCATGACCTCGACGAGCTGACGAGGCGCTGGGGGCCGACGCTGGACGACGTGATCGCCTGGCGGGAGCAGGCGCGGCTGGAACTTGAGGATTTGGACGCCAGCCCGGACCGGATCGAGGCGCTGCGACGCGAACGTGCCAAGCTCGCCGCCGCCGCCGTTCGCTCGGCCAAGGCACTGCATGCCTCTCGGCTTGCCGCCGGCAAGGCGCTGGCGGTAACGGTGAACGAGGAGCTGGGCGGGCTGGCGATGGCCGGTGCCGAACTTCGCATCGAGGTGAAGGCGCGCATCGCGACGAAGAGCCAGGATCCGGCCTCGGCGCTGGACGCCCATGGATGCGATGACGTCGCGCTGCTGTTCGCCGCGTTCCCCGGGGCGCCTTGGCTGCCGATGGGCAAAAGCGCGTCGGGGGGCGAACTGAGCCGATTGATGCTGGCGCTGGAACTGGCGATGGCCGAACGTTCCGATCGCGATTGCGAGACGGGGGCCGCGCCTTCGATGACCTTCATATTCGATGAGGTGGACGCCGGTGTGGGGGGCAAGTCGGCGGTTCGTCTAGGCCGTCGGCTTGCCGCGTTGGCGCAGTCCAATCAGGTGATTGTGGTGACGCATCTGGCGCAGGTCGCCTCGTGGGCGGACAAGCAGATCGTGGTGAGCAAGGCCTACGGCGATTCGCGGGACGGTGGCGTCGCCACCGAAGTGCATGAGGTGTCCGGAGAGGACCGTGTCGCCGAGATAGCCCGCATGCTGGCCGGCAGCGAGTCGGCGGCGTCGCTCGACCACGCCCGTGAACTGCTCGAATCATCAAGGACCGCGTCATGACGGAACTGGTTAACGCCGGCAAGGCCGCTATTTTCGATTTGGATGGCACGCTGCTCGACTCGATGGGCGTGTGGGACCAGGTTGACGTCGATTCGCTTGCCAAGCGGGGAGTCGACGTTCCGGACGATTACATGACCGCGGTGTGCGCCATGCAGTTCCGGCAGATCGCCGAATACACCATTGCGCGATTTGGCCTGGACGATACGCCCGAACAGCTGATGGCGGAATGGGATGACATGGCGCGCACCGCCTATGCCACTGTCGTCGAGGCGAAGCCGCATGCCAGGGAATACCTGCGGGATCTCAAGGCGAGAGGCGCCAAGCTTGCCGTGGCCACGTCGCTTCCGCCGAGCCTCAGGGAGCCGGCCATGGAGCATGTGGGCATTCTGGGTTTTTTTGACGTCCAGGTGAGCGTGGACGACGCGGGGGGCGTGGGCAAGGACCGGCCCGACGTCTATATGCTGGCGGCCAGGAGGCTTGGCGTGGATCCTGCGGACTGCACGGTGTTCGAAGACCTGTTGGCGGGTATGCGCTCGGCGAAGTCGGTGGGCATGAGTGTATGGGCCGTGCATGACGACTCCTCGAACCGGGATTGGCCCGCGATCTGCGATCTGGTCGACGGCGTGCTCTTCGATTTCGATCGAGCGCCGCGCAGGCTTTGAGTACCCTTCGTCGTTGCTCCTCGTTCTTCCGGCCGCAGTGACGCGTGGCGTGGATGAGCCGACTCGGCGCCTGTCAGCGCCTCGACAGTCGGTCGGACGGGGCGGTCGGCTCGAACCGCTGCCTTTCGAGCGCCTCGCCCCGCGCGCGGGCGTCGAGCTCGGCGTCGGCGCGGTGGACAAGATCCGCGGTGCGCGCCTGGTAGATCACAGCGTCGTAGACGTGTCCGTCGCGTTCCACGGCGTGTTCGCGGCGGCTGTGCGCGACGAAGCCCAGGGACTCGCACATATGACGCGCGCGGAGGTTGAACGCCCACACGTTGGCGGTGATGGTGGAGGCCCTCAGCTGGCTGTCGGCGAGGCGGATGCCCAGCCGCATGGCGCATGAGCCGTATCCGCGATCCTGGAAGTACGGGCCGATGAGCACGACCAGCGTGGCGTTGCGCTCCGGATCCTTGCATCCGAAACCGGCTATGTGACCGACGGGCAGGCCGCTCGGGTCGATGATGGTGCGCCCGAAGCTTTCGGATGTGTCCTCGTCGCTGAGCCTGTGGAAGGCCTCGTCGATGCGGCTTGCCGGATAGTCCTCCACGGTGGCGCGCAACCCATCGGCGATGATGCGGTCGTTCCACCAGGTTTCAAAATAACGGTAGTCGTCGTCCTCGGTTTTGCGCAGTGAGACAGTCGTTGTCATCGGGAGGCCCCCATAAGTCCATTGAATGAAGTTCCATTTTCAATTGTAGGAAATGGAAGGTGAAGGAAGGCATGACGTCACATTGCGATTCGGTGAATAAATCGGCCTGCGCCCGGGCTTGGGATGCTGCGGGGCGATCCGCGGCGCTTCGAAGGACGGGCGGCTTCTCCGCTTCATCGATCCGGTACGCTGCACGCCGAAAAAGGGGCCAAATATCGCCCTGAGTCGCTTGAGGGCGCTAATCTGAACATGTTTGTGAAGTTCAAGAAGGAGACAAGGTGAGCGATTTTGCAACCCTGCCCATGATGGCCGGCGAGGAGGCTCCCGCTGGGCCCATGGATCCGATTTTCAACCGTCTGCTGAAGGACCGCATCATCTGGCTCGGCGAGGAAGTGGCCGATGCCATGGCCAACCGCATCTGCGCCCAGCTGCTGATGCTGGCGGCCGAGGATCCCAAGAAGGACATCTGGCTGTACATCAACTCCCCAGGCGGTTCGATCACCGCCGGCATGGCCATCTATGACACCATGCAGCTGATCGAGCCCGACGTGGCGACTGTGGGTCTGGGCATGTGCGCCTCGATGGGCCAGTTCCTGCTGAGCTCCGGCACGAAGGGCAAGCGGTTCCTGACCAGCCATGCCCGCGTGCTGATGCATCAGCCGTCCGGCGGCGTGGGCGGCACCACCACCGATGTGCGCATCAATGCCCAGCTCATCATGGACATGAAGAAGACCATGGCCGAGCTGACCGCCGAACAGACCGGCCATACGGTGGAGGAGATCTACCGTGACAACGAATACGACCACTGGTACACCGCTCAGCAGGCGCTGGAGTATGGCTTCGTCGACAAGCTCGTCACCACGGCCGGCTCGATGAGCGCCGAGCAGCAGAACGCCTGAGCGAAGGAAGGGAGCACTATCAATGGCAAGTGAAGAAGCCCGGTTCGTCGCCCGCGCCCAGCGTCTGGCGGGTCCGCAGGCCCGGTACATCCTGCCGCAGTTCGAGGAGAAGACGCCGTACGGCTACAAGCGCCAGGATCCGTACACCCGTCTGTTCGAAGACCGCATCATCTTCATGGGCGTGCAGGTGGACGACACGTCCGCCGACGACATCATGGCCCAGCTGCTGGTGCTTGAGTCGCAGGACCCCAACCGCGACGTGATGATGTACATCAATTCGCCCGGAGGTTCCATGACCGCCATGACCGCCATCTACGACACCATGCAGTACATCAAGCCCGATGTGGCCACCGTCTGCCTCGGCCAGGCGGCTTCCGCCGCGGCGATTCTGCTGGCGGCGGGCGCCAGCGGCAAGCGGCTGATGCTGCCCAACGCGCGTGTGCTGATCCACCAGCCCGCCATGGGGCAGGATTTCGGCAAGGCGACCGAGATCGAATTGCAGGCCAAGGAAATGATTCGTCTGCGTGAATGGCTCGAGAACACACTGGCCAAGCACACCGGGCAGGATCCTGAGAAGATCCGCAAGGACATCGAGGTGGACACCATCCTCACCGCGCAGCAGGCCAAGGACTACGGCATTGTCGACGAGGTGCTCGAGCACCGCAAGTAGCGGCATGCGCCAGGGGCGCGGTCGGCAAGTGCCGGTCCCGCCTCGATATTCGGCGAAACAAGCCGGCCAGTTTTCCTATTGCGTGGAACTGGCCGGCTTGCCTCGTATCGACGGGGTGTCGCGTCCCGGGGCCGAGTCGGCCCTATGCGAGGATTGGGGGTATGGAGACGGCTCATGACACGAGTGATTGATTACGGCGACGATGTGCCGCGTTGCGCGTTCTGCAGTAAAACCGAGCGCCAGGTGAAGAAGCTGGTCACCGGGCCGAATTGCTCCATCTGCGATGAGTGCATTGCGCTGTGCGTCCAGATCATCTCCCAGGCTGGGGCCGACGACGCCCGGTCGCGTCTGATCGACCTGCCGAAGCCCCATGAGATCTTCGACTATCTCAACCGCTTTGTCATAGGGCAGGAGGCCGCCAAGCGAACACTCTCCGTCGCTGTATACAACCACTACAAGCGCGTCAATATGAAGCTGAGCGACGCCTCGGGCTCCGGGCCCGCCGGGCGGACGGGGGAGTTGCGCGACGATTCATTGAAGAACGTCGAGGTCGCCAAATCGAATATCCTGCTCATAGGACCCACCGGTGTGGGCAAAACCTATCTGGCCTCCACGCTGGCCAGAATCCTGCGCGTGCCGTTCGTCGTCGCCGACGCCACTGCTCTGACCGAGGCCGGATATGTGGGCGATGATGTGGAAACCGTGCTGCAGCGGCTGATCGACGCGGCCGACGGCGATGCGGATCGCGCCGGGCACGGCATCGTCTATATCGACGAGATCGACAAGATAGCGCGCAAGAGCGGCGAAAACACCTCCATCACCCGCGACGTGTCCGGCGAGGGCGTCCAGCAGGCGCTGCTGAAGATCCTGGAGGGCACCGTCGCCTCGGTGCCGTTGGAGGGCGCGCGCAAGCACCGCGATCAGGAGTACGCGCGGATCGACACGCATGACATTCTCTTTATCTGCGCCGGTGCGTTTGCCGGGCTGTCGGATGTCGTCCGAACGCGTCTGGGACGGCGCACCAGCGGATTCGGCACACCGTGGGATGACGCGCGGGAGATCGGCGGCCATGATGTCCTGGAGCGTGCCAATGCGGACGATCTGATCGAGTTCGGCCTGCTGCCGGAGTTCGTCGGTCGCCTGCCCGTGGTGAGCGTGCTGGACGATCTGTCCGTCGATGATCTCGCCAGGATCCTCACCGAGCCGGTCAACGCGCTTACCAAACAGTATCGTGCGTTGTTCGCGGTCGACGGCGTGGAGCTGGAGTTTACGCCCGCCGCGGTCCATGCGATTGCGCAGACCGCCGTCGAGCGCGGTGCAGGCGCCCGGGGACTGCGCTCGATCATTGAGCGCGCGCTGGAATCGACGATGTTCACGCTGCCCGACCGTGACGATGTCGACGTCGTGGTGGTTGATGTCGACGCCGTGACGGGTGACGGCGCTCCGAAACTGATGCGGCGCGATCGGTCGGCGCATGTGCCGGCTCGTTCGATGGATCGTATCGCGGATCGTAAAACGGCGTGACACGCCGGGTTGCAGATTCGTGAACAGTGGGTAATATGTACGGAGTTGCCTCAAAGACAACATGCGCCAGTAGCCCAGCGGATTAGAGCAGCTGACTACGGATCAGCAGGTCGCAGGTTCGAATCCTGTCTGGCGCACGCAAGCCCTCGGAAGCAGCAGCTACGAGGGCTTTTCCAATATTGCTTCGATGTCTCGGGACCGCGGTGCTGGCCGGATCGACGGTCGGGGAGCGGGCTGCGCCCGGGGCGGAACGTCCGACGTCAATCGGTACAATTGCACTATATCGAGTGCGACCGGAAAGGATGTCATGGCGGAGCGATCGAAGAATGTGTGGGTAACCGTGAGGCATATTGCCGCATCCGATCGCATATCGGGCCTGATCATGCTGGGCTTCGCCCTGCTGGGCCTGGTCCTGGCCAATGTGCCGCTGACCGCCGACGTGTTTGCCCATATCGCCGAAACCCATGTGGCCGTCCCATACACCAATATCGACCTGCCGGTGGGGCATTGGGCGCAGGACGGCCTGCTCACCGCCTTTTTCCTGGTGGTGGGGCTTGATCTGAAGCAGGAGCTCACCACCGGTTCGCTGTCCAATCCCAAGGCGGCGGCCGTGCCGATGCTGTGCGCGGTGGGAGGCATGCTGGTACCGCCTGTGCTGTTCCTGGGCGTGACCTGGCTGTATTCGGAGTTTGCGCCCCCGGCGCCCGGATATCAGATCATCGCCTCGGGCGAAGTGGTCGACTACGCCACCGTCGCCCAGGGGTGGGCCGTTCCCACGGCCACGGATATCGCCTTCTCGCTGGCCGTGCTCGCCTTGTTCGCCAAGGCCCTGCCTGGATCCATCCGCGCGTTCCTGATGACGCTGGCCACCGTGGATGATCTGCTGGCCATCATTCTGATCGCGGTGTTCTTCTCGTCGCTGTCTGACTGGTACTGGTTCGTGGGCATCGCCGCCTGCGCGGCCGCATGGTCGTATCTGGTCCGCATGAAGCGCGTGCCATGGCTGGTCGCCGGATTCGTCGGCATCCTGGCTTGGATCATGATGTTCGAGGCGGGGGTGCATCCCACACTGGCCGGCGTGCTGGTGGGATTGCTGACCCCGTCGCGCGAGATGCACGGTGAGAAAACCGCGCGCACCGAACGGTATTACAACAAGCTCCAGCCGTTGTCGGCTTTGGTGGCGTTGCCTGTTTTCGCCCTGTTCGCCACCGGCGTGCGCTTCAGCTCGCTGACTCCGGCCCTCATGGTCTCCCCGGTGGTGGTCGGCATTGTGGTGGCCTTGGTGGTGGGCAAACCCGTGGGTATCATCTCCACGGCGTGGATCGCCACCCATGCAGCCGGTTTGAAACTGGCCAAGGGACTGTGTGTTCGTGACTTGGTCCCGGCGGCCTGCGCCTGCGGCATCGGTTTCACGGTGTCGTTCCTGATCGCCTCGCTGGCGTACGCCGATACCGAACTGTCGGCGGAGAGCCGCTTCGGCGTGCTGGTCGCCTCGCTGATTGCGGCCTGCGTATCCGGCATATTGCTCAGTCGCCAGTCCAAGCGATTCGAACGCGAGGCGCGGCGCACCGAACTGGCCGGAGCGGCGCGCCACGGAGACGCGGACGATGATGGGCTGGGCGCCGAACGCGAACATCGTTTGACGGACGGCACGGTCACGATGAGCATGCCCGCGTTCACTCCCGAATTCATCGCCAAATTCCGCGCCGCCCATCCCAGACATCCGAAGCGGACGCTGCCTGACGGCGACGACGCGGCGCAGCCGACGACGGCGAACGAGTCCGCACGGCAATCGTCAGGCGCCAAACCGCGGCGTTTCCGTATTCGCGGTAGGAAACGGTAGCGCGCCGAACACCGGCGGCGACGCGATTTGGTATAACGATGTCTATCGGATTTTTCCGGATACCACGCGGATGCCGTCGGACAAGGAGCGCGCCATGGCCAGGAAACGCACAGGAAAACGCGGAAACAAGAAGAACGCGGTAGCGGCTGCGCCGGACCTGTCCGCCTCGGCCGCCGGGGGCGGGCGGCAAGACGAGCCCTATGACGCCTCCAAGGCGACATTCGGCGACAGGCGGAGGGAAGGCCAGAGCGCCACGTATTTCCGTGGTCCCGTGATGCTTCGCGGGCCGATGGTGCCCGACGACACCACCACAGGCAATTTGCTGGCGGACGAGCAGTCCACCGACTGGCTGCATATGGATCCGTGGCGTGTGCTGCGCATCCAGTCGGAGTTCGTCGACGGTTTCGGGGCGCTTGCCGAGCTTGGCCCGGCCATCAGTATTTTCGGATCGGCTCGCACCCAGCGCGACGATCCCGCGTATCAGGCCGCATACGACATGGGCAAACGGATCGCCGAGGCGGGCGTGGCCGTGATAACCGGCGGCGGACCGGGTATCATGGAGGCCGCCAACAGGGGAGCGGCGCTCGCCGGAGGCAAATCGGTGGGTCTGGGCATCGAACTGCCCCACGAGCAGGGGCTGAACGCCTGGGTCAATCTTGGCATGACGTTCCGCTATTTCTTTGTGCGCAAGACGATGTTTCTGAAGTATTCCTCCGCCGTGATCGTCTGTCCCGGCGGATTCGGCACCCTTGACGAGATGTTCGAGGTGCTGACCATGGTGCAAACGCATAAGGTGGCCCACATGCCGGTGGTGCTGTTCGACTCCGCGTACTGGCGGGGGTTGTTCGCCTGGCTGTTTGACACCGTGCGCGAACGGGGCATGATCTCGGGGTTTGATCCGAAGCTGGTGGTGATCACCGACGATGTGGACCAGGCCGTGGAGGTGGCGCTGTCGGGCGTGAGAGGCGGACGGCGCAAATAGACGGGGACCGGCGATCGGCAGGTGCCGGCCGCTATTGCTTGACGCTCAGCAGCAGGCCGGTGCCGACCGGAATCAGCGTTGTGGTGAAGCGCTCGTCGGATTGCGCCTCCTCGATCAGCGCACGGAGTGTCACCGCCTTGTCGCTGCGATCCGCGGGATTCATCAAACCGCCGTTGGCCTTGCGGGAGGCGAACGCGAGAGCATCGGTGAAGACGATGGTCCCGCCGTGTTTGAGCAGACGCTCGGCCTGTCCAAAGGCCGGCTCGTAGTTGGCCGTGTCGCCGGCCACGACGATGAGATCGTAATCGGAGGCGTTCAGACGCGGCAGAAACTGACCAGCCGCCACGTTGACCACGCGCAGTGTGGTGTCGGTTTCGTCGTCGAGTGCGACGAACAGTTTGCGAATGGCCGCGGCCCCGGCGGCCGAGGAATCCACGGCGGTAAGCTGTCCTCCGCCTTGCAGGCCGTTAATGAGCTGATATGTTTCGCTGACGGAGCCCGTTCCCACGACGATCACGGATTGGGCGCCCGAGAGCCTGACCAGAAGGCGAAGGAAATCCGCCTGGCATGCCGATTCCTGTGGGAATCCCTCCTGCTCGGCAGCTTGGCGCAGGGCTGCGAGCCGTTCGGGCTGCCTGGCCTGCGCGACGGTTTCGGCATATTCCCACGACTTGGCCAGATTCGTGTATGAAGTCTTATCCATAGGTTCTACAATAGCGGGGCGCAAGACCTCGATGAACACGGTGTTGGGTTTGCTCGACGGCGTCGCGTTCAGGCGCGTTCGCGAACTTTGGCGACGATTTGCCACATTTCCTCTCCGACGTCGATGCCGCGCGGGCATTGACGGCCACATGCGCGCACCGACTGGCAAGCCGCCACGCCGTCGGGGGTGTCGATCTGTTCGAGACGTTCCGATGTGGCGCCATCGCGCGAGTCGTTGATAAAACGGGATGCGGCTATCAGCGCGGCCGGTCCGATGAAGGCGTCGCCTCCCGCGAAAACCGGGCAGGAACCTTCGCATACACCGCAGGCGATGCAATTGGTCAGCATCTCGTAGTTGGCGAGCTGCTGGGGATTCTGCAGATACTCGAAGACGTTGATCTTGCCGTCGGCCGTGGTCTTGAGCTCGTTCTTCGCCTGAAGATACGGCTTGAGCCTTCTGATCTGATCGAGCATCGGATCGATGTCCGCGATCAGATCGCGCTGGACGGGGAACCCGGGCAGCGGGGCGAGCTCGATGACGCCGAGATCACCCGTTGCGTTCGGATGGCTGTCGACGGTTCCCCCATGGCCGGGTTGATTGGCGGCGTCATTCGCGCCTGCCTCCGCCTCGTTTGGGATCGGCCCGGTGCGGCGGAACCCATCGTTGCCGGGGCCTTCGTCGGACGGCGCTTCGACGGCGGGATGGGCCCACTGGTCCACCGAAGCCGTGCACAGCAGCGTGGGCGTGCCGTTGATCGACACGGCATCGGAACCGCACATGCCATGGCCGCAGGAATAGCGGAAGGCGAGCGTGGGATCGAGCGTGCGCTTGATAGCGAGCAGACAGTCGAGCACGGTGTCTTCCGGACGCACCTCAAGCGTGTAGTCCTGCGTCCAGTGTTTGCCCCGTGCGCGTCGTGAGGAGGATCCGAACGGCGACGATTTCCTGGCGAAGGGGTTGGATGATTTCGCGCGGCGTCCGGCGCGGTCCGCGCGCGAGGGGCGTTCGGGATGAGGCGTGAACCGATTGACGCGTACTGTCACCGTGACTAGGCCCTGATCACTCATCCGGATTCTCCTTGCGAAACAAATGGCGCGCGATGCGCATATCGGTCAGTTATTGTGCCACAAGGGCGCGTCAGTATGCTCTCGCCTTGGGCTGGTAGTCGGTGACGACGACGGGCCGCCACGATACCGTGCCGGTTTTGTCGGTCATGCTGTGGGCGAGATAGTGCTCGTCGTCGCGTGCGGGGAAGTCCGTGCGCATCAGGGATCCCCTCGATTCGTGGCGGGCATCGGAAGCGGTCAGCACCGCTGTGGCCAGTGTGACGAGGTGGCGCGCCTCCAGAATCGCGACGAGTTCCTGGTTGAAGGCGGCGGTGTCGCTATGGGCGTGCATCCTTGCCGAGCGTGGCTCGAGCTCCTTCGCGATGCGGCTGAGGGCGGTTGCGATCGAATCCCGGTCGCAACGTACCGCCACGGCGCGTTCCATGATGACGCCGAGATCGGCGAGCAGGGCATAGGGGTTGTTCTCCCGTTCGTCGGATGCGGTGGTTTCGTCGGTTTCGCCGGCCGTGTCGGCCGCATTGGCTGTACCGTCTGTACCGGCTGCGTCGGCGAGCAGCGCGGCGATGGCGTCCGCCCGCCGCTTGGCCTCCTGGTCCACTGCGTCGGCGTTGTCGTCCCGCGCCAACGGGTCGGAACCCCCGATATCGTCCTGAGCTACGGGAGCCAGGCGGATCCGCGCGGCGATGGCACGGCCGGCGCGGGTGCCGAACAGGCAGGCGTCGAGCAGCGAATTGCCGCCGAGCCGGTTCGCGCCGTGCACGCTGACGCACGAGCATTCGCCCGCGGCATACAGGCCCTCCACCACGATGCGCCTGCCGTCCGCGCCATCGCCGTCCCACCGGTACACTTCGCCGTCGGTGGTGATGGGGATGCCGCCCATGGTGTAATGCGCGGTCGGCTTGACCGGCACGAGATCGCTGGCCGGGTCGAGATGGGCGTAGTGTCGGATGGTCTCCACCACTTGCGGGAGCACGGCCTGCATGCGATCGGGATCAATGCCGGTCATGTCCAGCCATACGCAATCCCTGGGGCCGTCGGGATCCTTCGGGTCCGTCACCCCTCTGCCGGCGTCGATCTCAGCCATGATCGAACGGCTGACCACGTCGCGGGCGGCCAAGTCGGCGTGGTCCGGGGCGTAGCGGGTCATGAACGCCTCGCCGTCGGCGTTGCGCAGCACCGCGCCCTCGGCACGGGCGGCCTCCGACAGCAGAATGCCGGTGTGCGCGAGCCCGGTGGGATGGAACTGCACGAACTCCACGTCCTCAAGCTGCAAGCCGGCGTCAAGGGCGAGGGCCATGCCGTCGCCGGTGAGATCCCACGAATTCGACGTGGTGTGGAACAGTCGTCCGGCCCCGCCGGTGGCGAGCAGCACATTGCGCGCATGGATGGCGTGCGTGGCGCCGGTGTGCGTGTCCAGCGCCACCAGACCGGAGACGTGCGAGCGGTCGGGGGAGAGCGTTAGATCGGTGACCGTCCACTCCTCGGCGAATTCGACGCCTTCCGCGACGCACTGCTGCCACAGGCTGTGCAGGATCTGGTGGCCCACGCGATCGGCGGCGTAGGCCGCGCGGCGCACCGGACGGCCTCCGAAATCGGCGGTGTGGCCGCCGAAGCGCCGTTGGGCGATATGACCGTCCTCGGTTCTGGAGAAGGCCACGCCGTCATGCTCAAGTCCGATCACCGTCTGCGGGGCCTGCTGGGCGAGCAGTTTGGCGGCGTCCTGGTCGACCAGCCAATCGCCGCCCTTGACGGTGTCGTAATAGTGCCACTGCCAGTCGTCCCTGTCCACGTTGCCCAGGCTGGCCGCAATGCCGCCCTCCGCCGAACCGGTGTGCGAGCGCAGTGGCTGGAGTTTGGAGACGACCAGGATTTTCGGCGCAAGGCCAGCGTCGCTCATCTCGCGGATGGGGTTGGATCGCAGCAATCCGAGGGCCGCGGACAGGCCTGCCGCCCCTGCGCCGACGATTACTGCGTCATACATATCTTCCAGATGCTTGGGACTCATGGTCCCAATTGTCTTGGCAGGGGCGGACCCATGGCCGCCGGCGCGTCCGGGATGTGCGGTCTTATGAGTTTGCGGAGGTGATTCTGAATCCGCCGTCTTCGGCACGGCGGATCAGCCCCTGCGCTTGCATGACGCCGAGTTGTCCGGTGAGCCAGACGATCGTGCGGGTGGCGGATTGGTCGGGGTGTGCGGCTGTCATCGTCTCCAGCAGGGTGTCTTCGTTGGCTTGTTCGCCCCGGGCGCGGCATGATCGGATGGTTTTGAGGATCAGCGCCTGCTGGTCGTCGGCGTGCGGCGCGGGTTGCTCCGTCGTGGCCGGGGGCTGGTGGTCGGGGTGACAGATTTCGCTGACGTCCTCGCTGTCGGGCAGCAGGATGGCCCGGTGCTCGTGGATCAGCATGTTGCAGCCGGCGTTATTGGGGTTGGTGATGTCGCCGGGTACCGCGTATACCTCGCGTCCCAGGTCCGCGGCCCAGTTGGCGGTGTTGAGGGCGCCTGATCGGCGGCGTGCCTGGGCGACCACCACGCTGTGGGCGAGGGCCGCGATGATGCGGTTGCGCAGCAGGAAGCGCCGGGCTTCCGGAATGGTGGACGGGCTCATTTCGCTGATCAGCGCGCCTGACGTATCGATGATGCGGTTGAAGAGCGTCGCGTTGCGTTGTGGGCCTATGTGGCTGAGTCCGCCGGCGAATACCGCAATGGTGCGTCCGGCCCGTTGCGGGTATTGCTCCATGGCGCGGATCGCGCCCCAATGGGCGGCGGCGTCGGCCCCGTAGGCGCCGCCGGAGACGACGCAGTGTCCGCGCAGCGCCACGTGGTGTCCTATGGTGCGGGCCGTGTCGCAGCCGTAGCCGTTGGCGCCACGGGATCCGACAATGGCCACGGGCGCCTCGCAGCTTGCCAGTGCGGCCGGGTCTCCGCGTCCCCACAGGCATAGGGGCGGTGCCCAGTCAGATCGTTCCGACAGGTCGGCCAATTGGCGTGGCCAGCAGGCGTGGCCGGGCGCGATGATCCACATGGATCCGCTGCCGGTGAACACCGTCTGCAGGCTGTCCGGGGCGAGGGACGGCAGCGAGTCGAGGCGTGCAGACCATCGGGCCAGTGCCGCGTGGAACTTTTTGAGTCCGCGGTGATCCACCCTGCGTCCCCATCGTGCGGCGCCCAGCAGGAACATGTCGTCGAGCCCCCGTCCGGCCCCTTGATCCGCCACGCGCCGTTCGCGTCCCGAATGGTGGATGTCGATGATGGCTTCGGCCAGCGTCGCGGCGTCCGGCGCGCCCTTGAGGGTTGCGGTCAGCAGCGCGTCTGGTCCGTCGGCGCAGTGGGCGAGCGTGGCCCTGCCCAGTGTTTCGTTGTTCACAACGGTCCTTTCGTATGCGGCGTCGTGCCGGGCGCCGGCTATTCCCTGGTGCGCAGGGTGATGCCCCGTGCGACGTCGGTTTCGTCGGGGCTGGTCCTGCCGGCCAGGTCGGCGATGGTCCATGCCAGTCGCAGCGCGCGGTCCGCGCCGCGCAGGCTCAGGGTGTTGCGGTCGAGCGCGTCGTTCACCAGGTTGAGCGCGGCCTGCGAGGTGTGGCGTCTGAGCCATTGGCCGCTGGCTTCGGCGTTTGACGCCCAGCCCTGGGTTCTGAAGCGTTCCCGTGCCGTCGCGCGGGCCTGGATGACCCTGCGTCGGACCATGGCGCTGGTTTCGCGCCGTTCGCTGTCGCTCGCCAGCGGCGAGGGGACTTGCGGCACGTCGATTTGGATGTCGATGCGATCGAGAATCGGACCTGACAGGCGGTTCCTGTAGCGGGCCCGCTCCCGCGGGGTGCACTGGCATCGTTCTCCGGTTCCGGTTGAGGCATAGCCGCAGGGGCAGGGGTTCGAGGCCATCGCCAGCAGGAACCGGGCGGGATAGTATGCGGTTCCCCTGGTGCGGGCGATGGCCACATATCCCGTTTCCAGCGGTTCCCGTAGCGTCTGCAGCGTGCGTGGTTGGAATTCGGGCGCCTCGTCCATGAAGAGCACGCCCCGGTGGGCGCGTGTGACGGCGCCCGGCTGGGCGATGCCGACTCCGCCGCCCACCAGCGAGGCGGTGGTGGCCGTATGGTGCGGCGCCTCGAACGGTGGTTCCTCGCGGATGCCGTACATGGGCAGCGTGCCGCACAACGATCGGATCGAGGCGACTTCGAGCTGCTCCGCGTCGTTCAGCGGGGGCATAATGCTGGGCAGCCGCATGGCCAGCATGGTTTTCCCCGATCCCGGCGGACCGGTCATCAGCATGTGGTGCCCTCCGGCGGCTGCGACCTCCAACGCCCATTTGGCGGTTCGCTGACCCACTACCTGCGCCATGTCGAGGTCCTCGCGCGGGGGTGCGGCGTCGGGGCCGATTTCCGGGTCCATGATCTGTTCCGGTGCATGGGTGGCATCAAGACGGTACTTGGGGCGGCCCCCCATGCGTTCGATGAGCTCGCCGAGATGACGCAGTCCGACGGCGTCGATCGAACCGACCAGCGACGCCTCCTCGAGATTGGCGTACGGCACGAATGCTCGTGTGATGTGGTGGGACGCCGCGTTGAGCAGCATGGGCAGGATCCCGTTGACCGGCAGGATCGTGCCGTCGAGGTTCAGCTCGCCAAGCACCAGGGTGTTGGATAGGCAGCCGGGCGGGATCATATTGCCCGCCGCAAGTACCGAAGCGGCGATGGCCAGGTCGTGCGTCGCGCCGCGCTTCGGCAGCGAGGCCGGTGACAGGTTGACGGTCACGCGTGTCTGCGGCCAGTGGAATCCGCAGGACGAGCACGCTGATTTCACCCGCTCGCGCGCCTCGCTCACGGAGGCGTCAGGCAGCCCGATGATCGCGAAATACGGCAGCCCGGGGGAGATATAGGCCTGCATCTGGACGACGAAGGCCTTCAATCCAATCAGTCCGATGGACATGGCGGTGCCGATGGCCATCAGAAAGCCTCCGGTATATGGGCGATCGTCGGCTCGCCGGCGGACACCCGGATGGCTATGACGTCGAAACGGGTGCCGCGGTGCGCGACGTAGCGGCTTTCGTCAAGCAGCCATTCCATGGCTGCCTTGCGCAGATTGGCCCGCTTGCGCGCGTCGACGGCCTCCTGCGGCAATCCCTGGGCGTTCGAACGTCTGGTTTTCACCTCGACGAATGCGATGTCCCGGCTCGGGTCCAGCGCCACCATGTCGATCTCGCCGTAGCGGCAGCGGAAATTCCTCTCGAGGATGCGCCAGCCACGTCGGGCGAGCCATTGCGCGGCGTAGTCCTCGCCGGCCTGGCCGAGCTGCCTCGGGGTCAGACCGGCGCAGGCGAAGGCGGCGCGGCGCCCCCGCTCGCGGTTCGGCCCGGCGGATGCTACCGGTGCGGCGGGTGAAAGGTTTGTTGGGTGGATCAGTGCTGTGCTCATGCCTCCAGCACAGCACCGGTGACGTGCCGGAGACAAGCCGCACCGGGCATTGTGCGCGGATGTGGCGCTCGCCGGCGTCTTCCGGGCGTGTCGTCGCCTTCGCCGGCGGTGGCGGGGCGGCGGGTCGCCGTTTCAGCTCTCCCTCACGAGGCCGGTCAGCATGCCAAGGCTCAGCTCGAAGCTGACGCCGCGCTCGGCGTGCCCGGGTTGGTCGGGTGTGTGCTCCATGGCAGAACGGACGAATTCACCGGCGATGCGCGCGGCCTCGACCAGCGGCCGGCCCGCCATCACCGCCCCGACCAATGCGGAAGCGAAGGTGTCCCCGGTGCCGGGTGCCATGAACGGCAGCTTGCGGTGGGATATCTCGGTGCAGGCTGAGGCGCCCCGCTCCCGCGAGGCGACGTAGTTGCGAATCAGGCCGTCGTCGCGGTCGACGCCCTTGAGGACCACATTGCGGGCGCCGAGGTCCAGCAGCGCCCCGACGAGATCGCGCACGGCGGCGTCGGGCAGATCCGATCCGGCCCATTGCCGGCCGGTGAGGATCGAGGCCTCCGTGAGATTGGGCATCAGCACGTCGGCCTTCCGCGCCAGGCGGACCACCGCCCGGCACATGTCAGGCGTGTACGTCGGATAGGTCCGGCCGTCGTCGCCCATCACCGGGTCGACCAGACGCAGTGCCTTCGGATAGTCGCGATACAGCCGTTCAATGATCGAAACCTGGGCCGCGCTGCCCAGAAAACCCGAGTACACGCCGTCGAGGTCCACGCGCTCCTCGCGCCACGCGTCCAGGTAGTCGTCGAGCAGATCGGTGGTGTCGTGGAAGGTGAACACCGGGAACATGGTGTGGGCGGAGAACAGGGCGGTCGGCACCGGGCAGACGTCGCAGCCGCAGGCCGACAGGATCGGAATCGCGCAGGTCAGCGAACAGGTGCCGTATCCGCACATGTCGTGTACCGCCGCCACCCGGGGAATGTACCGTGGATCCCGCTCGTAAAGACTGTGCTCTTCGCTCATAGGGAAGACTCTAGCGACACGCCGGAGACAAAGAATCTCGCGAACCGCGGTTTCGGCCTTCGGATCGGTGCGTGCGCGCCGCATGTTTCATATCCGGGACGTCGCGTGGGCAAAGTGCCGGGAATCGAAAGACGTCCGTTCGATCGACGAGCCATTTTGCCGCGCCTGTGCAATCCGCCGCGGCCGGGTTCTGGCCGGCCAATGATTTTTCCCATCGGACGCCGGAGGGTGTTCCGCCATCGGGCAACAAGATGCCCGTAGCATATGCACTGTCAAACGCAATACCGTTCCACAACCGAAGGGATATGACATGGCGGAGAACAGGGCCGAACTCAACAGAAACCTGGCGCAGATGCTCAAGGGCGGCGTCATCATGGACGTCACGACGCCCGAGCAGGCGAAAATCGCGCAGGACGCCGGCGCGTGCGCGGTGATGGCGCTTGAGCGGATCCCCGCGGACATCCGCGCCGCTGGCGGTGTGTCCCGCATGTCGGACCCGGCCATGATTCGGGGCATTCAGGAAGCCGTGTCCATTCCGGTGATGGCCAAGGTGCGCATCGGGCACATCGCCGAGGCCCGGATCCTGCAGGCCATCGACATCGACTACATCGACGAGTCCGAAGTGCTTTCCCCGGCCGACGATGTCTACCACATCGACAAGAACCAGTTCGACGTGCCGTTCGTCTGCGGCGCCAAGAACCTCGGCGAGGCGCTGCGTCGCATCGCCGAAGGCGCGGCGATGATCCGCACCAAGGGTGAGCCCGGCACCGGCGACGTGATCCAGGCGGTGCGTCACATGCGCACCATGAACAAGCAGATCCGCGAGCTGGCCGGTCTGCGCGACGACGAGGTGTACGAGGCCGCCAAGCAGCTGGCCGTGCCCTACGACCTCGCCAAGTACGTGCATGACAACGGCCGCTTGCCCGTGGTGAACTTCGCGGCCGGCGGCGTGGCGACCCCCGCCGACGCCGCGCTGATGATGGAACTTGGCGCCGAGGGTGTGTTCGTAGGCTCCGGCATCTTCAAGTCCGGGGACCCGGCCAAGCGCGCCGCGGCCATCGTGCAGGCCACGGCCAACTGGCAGGATGCCGATCTGCTGGCCCGCCTGTCCTCCAATCTGGGCGAGGCCATGGTCGGCATCAACGAGGACGAGATCCAGACCATCATGGCCGCGCGGGGTGAGTGAGCATGGTCGTCGCCGTTGAATACATCTCCAAGGAGCAGTCCGACGACGTCGCCGCGGGGCGGGATTCCGCGCGTCACGGTGTCACCGGGATCCTCGCGGTGCAGGGCGCCTTCGCCGAGCATGCGGCCATGCTCGACAGGCTGGGCGCGCCGTGGAAGCTGCTGCGCCAGGCGTCGGATTTCGACGGGTCCGTCGATCGCGTGATCCTGCCCGGCGGGGAATCCACCACGCAGGGCAAGCTGCTCAGATCCACCGGATTGTTCCAGCCCATCGCCGATCATCTGGCCGCCGGCAAACCCGTGCTCGGCACCTGCGCGGGCATGATCCTACTCGCCCGGAGGCTGGAGAATGATCCGAACGTCTATTTCGGCGCGCTGGACGCCACCGTGCGCCGCAACGCCTACGGACGCCAGCTCGGCAGCTTCGACGCGGTGGCCGACTTCGGGCAGGCGGGCGACGGTGACGTCATCCGCGACTTCCCGCTGGTGTTCATCCGCGGTCCGTATGTGGTGTCGGTCGGCGACAAGGCGCGCGTGGCAACCGTGGTGGACGGCCATCCCGTGGCCCTGCGCCAGGGGCGGATCGTCGCCACCGCGTTCCATCCGGAACTCACCGGCGACACGCGCATCCACGAGCTGTTCCTGGGCCTGTGACCGGTCGGGGCGCGGTGCCATCGGCGTGTCGCGCCCCGTCTCCGGTGCTCCCGACGATTTCGCCCCGCCCTTCATCCTTACTGCCGACTGGGATGTTAAGAGGCTATAGGTAACCCCGATAACGTCTGGCTTGCGCGCGGGGCCGGCATACCCGTAGGGTCGTAGACATCACCTCGCCAACCGCCTCACGACCGGCGGGTGGCGAACCAGCACAGTCCGATCGTTGAAGGAGCGCATCATGACAGAAGCCAACAAGAACTACCGTTTCGAAACCCTGCAGCTGCACGTCGGCCAGGAGCAGGCCGACCCGGTGACTGATTCCCGCGCCGTGCCGATCTACCAGACCACCAGCTACGTCTTCCACAACTTCGACCACGCCGAGGCCCGCTTCGGACTGGCCGACCCCGGCAACATCTACGGCCGTCTGACCAACTCCACCCAGGCTGTG
>ERZ808240.1850-NODE-1850-length-24822-cov-6.190334_pt1 | contig 24822 bp, 16 predicted proteins | sample MGYA00521084_ERZ808240 | MGnify/ENA primary metagenome ERZ808240 (study PRJEB31516, sample SAMN03275571) | gut metagenome | biome: mammalia-associated habitat; material: feces | host: Papio cynocephalus | place: Kenya | collected 2012-08-06 ... | reverse complement strand
ATGCGGACGATCCTGAACTCCTCCTGCTTGACGAGCTGATATGCGGTTGTGCGGCCAATGTTGAGCATGGCCGCAATCTGTTCCACGGTATATGTGCGCGGTTCCGGCAGTGACTTTTTCTCTTTCTTGTCCATAGTAACCTCCATGTGTTTGCCTTGTCATTTTGAATAAAGGGGTGTAGAATGATAGTAGTTACCTATTTCGCAAGTTATGTTCTTGCTAAGAGTTTGCTAATAGGACCATCCAACGGACGCATAAAAGCGCGTCAGAATAGGGGTTTTGCACCATAAAGTTCGTTTACTACAAGTCATTCTGCGTAAGGGATGATATTGGAAGTTACATCCGAACCGTGTATCACATGGTAAGCCATACTCCTAAGCGAAGGGTCGGACGTTCGAATCGTCTCTGGGGTGCCACGTCGCTGCGGACTGCATATCGTTCGCAGCGACTTTTTATGCTACGCATGAAAAGTCACTTCTCACTCATTCCGTCGCAGCTCCTCTCAACAGCGTAACCACTTCGTTGGGTTACGCTGTTGTTTTTCTCTAATTACGATAAGCGCTCAGCAAAGGCCTTTCTTCGTTCAACATCGCAACCGCTCCGCTGGGCTGCGATGTTGTTTTTGCGAAAAAACAGCCGGACAGGATCCGGCTGTTTTACATAATATCGGGTTTTTGGTAAAAGCTATCCTGACTTGAATGGAAGGCAGGGATCTGTAAATGAAGGGCTTTGCGATGCTGGAGATCGGGAAGGTCGGATGGGTGGAGAAGCCGAAGCCGGTCTGTGGGCCGATGGATGCGATCTGCCGGCCGCTGGCTGCGGCGGTCTGCACCTCAGACGTACACACGGTCTGGGAGGGCGCCGTCGGCGAGCGGCATGAGATGATCCTGGGGCACGAGTGCTGCGCGGAGGTCGTTTCCGTGGGCGAGCTCGTGCGGGATTTTCAGCCCGGCGACCGGGTGCTTGTGCCCGCCATCACGCCGGACTGGAGCTCGCTGGAGGCGCAGGCCGGGTTTGCCATGCACTCCGGCGGGATGCTGGCGGGCTGGAAGTTCTCCAACATCAAAAACGGTGTGTTTTCTGAGTTTTTCCACGTCAACGACGCAGATGGGAACCTGGCGCATCTGCCGGAGGGGATGGACATCACGGAAGCATGCATGCTCTCCGACATGGTGCCGACCGGCTTCCACGGCGCGGAGCTGGCGGACGTGCAGTTCGGCGATACAGTGCTCGTCGTCGGTATCGGGCCGGTCGGGCTCATGGCGGTAGCCGGTGCGGCGCTGCGGGGCGCGGCGAGGATCCTCGCGGTCGGCACGCGGCTGGTCTGCGTGGAGGCGGCGCGGAAATACGGCGCAACCGACTTCATCAGCTACAAAAAAGGCCCGATCGACGAACAGGTACTTGCGCTGACCGACGGAAAGGGCGTCGACTGCGCGATCATTGCGGGCGGCGGCGTAGACACATTCATCCCCGTCGTAAGGGTCCTGAAGCCCGGCGGGCGGATCGGCAACGTCAACTATCTCGGCAGCGGAGACTATGTGAAGATCCCGCGCGCGGACTGGGGCGTCGGCATGGGCAACAAGCTGATCAACGGCGGGCTCATGCCCGGCGGACGGCTGCGGATGGAGAAGCTCGCCGCGCTCATGACGAGCGGGCGGCTGGACGTGAAGCCGCTCATCACCCACGTATTTGACGGCTGGGACAAGCTGCCGCAGGCGCTGCAGCTCATGAAGGACAAGCCGCAGGACCTCATCAAGCCCGTCGTGCGGTTATGACTCCCCGGCCGCAGCTGACAGATTGAGATAGTAATATTCGGTCTCCGCGGACAGCGGGACGGCGCTTCCCTGCTCCGCAAACCCGAAATTCTGCCCGTAGATCGTGACCAGACCGTGCGTATCCAGACGCGCGGTCTGGTTTTTCAGTGTCAGTATGCTTTCAGTTGTCATAATTCCATAACCGTCAACTGCATTGTCATAGAAGCCAAAGAAATCGAAGCTGTGCGGTTTCCGGGAGCCGACTTCAACGCAGACCATCCCGCCGGCCGGGATAGTCACCTCTGCTGCGGCATAGCAGACGCGCCGCACGACGTACGCATCCTGAAACAGAGCATCCAGCATTCCCTCGCTGTAACGCTCGGCAGGTGCGGCGGAGCAGGCACCGTATCCAATCAGAAGTTCTGCGGCAGCATTTGCAAGCTGGTCGATGGATTCCTCGGAAGCACCTTCGCCGAGCTGTGCGGCGGCGATCTGGCGAAGCAATTCCGCAAGCGTCATTTCCGTGCGTGTTGCGGTTCCTTCGAGCGCATCCAGCTCCTTCCCCGGCTCGCAGCTTCCGTCGGTATAGCCCTGCATGGCGCAGCCGGACAGATCCTGCCCGAGCACGGCAATCAGATGCAGAGACTGATCATGTACCTTTGTAAAAAAACTGTACTGCGAATGGCCTGTCGCTTCGATTTGCCCATAGCCGTTGATCCCGTAGGTCAGGATCGTCGTCTGTTCCGGGTCTGCGTCGACTGTGATCGCAAGCGTCGCCGCGCTTGCCGTTGTATCGCCCGAGGCGGCGAAGGAATAGACATAGACGGTCTGGTCGGGCAGCGGTTTCGGTGCGAGCGCGTCAGCCTGATAGCCGCCGGAGAGCAGCGTCTGATATTCCGTCCAGCTTTCCGCGTGACGGATATTCCAGCGTTCCTCCGCGTCCTCCGGTTCCGGGCTGGCCGGGCCGAACCAGCCGGGGAATGCGCCGGGATAGACGGCAGTCTCTGCGCCGGTCCCATCCACGGTCAGCTGCGGCTGGAGCGTCTCCAGATCGCTGAGGCTGGAGACGAAGGGATAGAGCACCGTCGCCGTACAGGCTTCCCCGGAGCTGTTTTGGATCGTATAGCGGTCCGTCACGGTAACTGCGGCTTCAGACTCCGCATAGGGCGCACAGTCCAGCAGGATCTCCCGGTCGGCGGAAAGCGCCGGGGCGGCCTGCGCCAGCGTCAGTGGGAAGACCGGGCCCGCGTAAGACATAAAATCTGTCGCGTCCGCCGGTTTGACAGAATCGCTACCGGACGTACCGGCATGCCCGGCGTCCGAACCGGGAGCCGCGCAGCCGTAAAGTGCGGCAGTCAAAAGGAACGTAAGAAGCAGCGCCAGGATCTTTCGGATATTTCGCATCGTTTTCCCTCCTGTTTTTCTCTGATATGATAAAAGACGGATTACGGGAGCGTTGGTTGCACGAATTGGAAGATTCAGATCAAAAAAACGCCCTTGCAGGGACTCTGCAAGGGCGCTTTGGTATCAGCAATAGAAATCCTTGATCTTCTTCGCCCGGGACGGGTGACGGAGCTTGCGGATGGCTTTGTTTTCGATCTGGCGGATGCGTTCACGGGTGACGCCGAAGATCTGGCCGACCTCCTCGAGCGTATGCGTCCGGCCGTCATACATGCCGAAGCGCATGCGCAGCACATCGGCCTCACGCTCGGTCAGCGTACCGAGGATCTCGGTCAGCGCTTCGGAGAGCATCGCGTTGGACGTGGCGTCGACGGGGCCGGGGGTATTGTCGTCCTCGACGAAGGAGCCGATGGTCGTATCCTCCTCGTCACCGACCGGCATGTCCAGAGACAGGGTGTCGGCGGCGGTGCGATTGGCCTCGATGATCTTCTCGATGGGCAGATTCAGCTCCGCGGCGATCTCCTCGAGCGTCGGCTCGCGGCCAAGCTCCTGCACAAGCTTGCGGTTGCAGCGGGTCGCCTTGTTGATGACCTCGACCATATGCACCGGGACGCGGATGGTCCGCGCCTGATCGGCGATCGCGCGGGTAATGGCCTGCCGGATCCACCAGGTTGCATATGTAGAGAATTTGTTTCCCTTTGTATAGTCGAACTTGTCGACGGCGCGGATAAGGCCGGTGTTGCCCTCCTGGATGAGATCCAGAATGTGCAGACCGCGGCCGGAATATTTCTTGGCGATGGATACGACCAGACGCAGGTTGGCCTCCGTCAGACGGTCCTTGGCGGCCTTATCTCCCTCGGAGACGCGCTTGGCCAGCTCGATCTCCTCGTCGGCGGTCAGCAGCTTGACCTGGCCGATCTCCTTGAGATACATGCGCACCGGATCATCTAGATTGTATTCCGCAGCGAGCTCCAGCGGGTCGACGAGCTCTTCGTCGTCACTCTCGGGGACCTCGTCCATGTCCATGCCGAGATCGTCGGACACGTCCAGCTCCAGCTCCGGGCTCACGATCTGGATGCCCATGGCGTCAAAGGTATCATAAATATGCTCAATTTTCTCGACCGGCAGATCCAGCTTTTCCAGCTCTGCGGTCAGTTCCGTCGCCTGAATGCTCCCGTCCCGCTTTGCTCTTGCGATCAATGCGGATACCGCAGCCATTGCATCCTCGGTCGAGGGCTTCGGATTCTTCGTATTAGCCATTCTATCGCTCATCCTCATTTATCTGGTAACATTGCTGCGCATCGGCGCAACTGTGTTATTATAACCCCATCCTGCCTGTTTTGACAAGGCCAATTTGACATTTTTTCTGTTTTTTCTTGACCCTTGCCCGTATCTTTCTGCCGTTCTGCTCAGATCTCCATGATGACAGGCAGGATCATCGGGTTGCGCTTGGTCGTTTTGAACAGGTAGCCGGACAGATCGTTCTTGATGTTGGCCTTCAGCACGCTCCAGTCGCTGCGTCCGTTCTGGCTGCAGCGGTCGATGGCATGCGCGGCGATGACGCGCAGCTCTTCCATCAGGTTTTCCGACTCCTTGACATAGACGAAGCCGCGCGTGATGATATCCGGCCCGCTGATGACGCTGCCGTCCTCGCTCGAAATGTTGACGACCACGACCAGCATGCCGTCCTGCGCCAGATGCTTGCGGTCACGCAGCACGACGCTGCCGACGTCGCCGACGCCGGTGCCGTCGACCAGGATCTTGCCGGACGGGACGGTACCGCCCCACTTGCAGGTGGTCTTAGTGAGCTCGAGTACCTTGCCGATGTCGGAGATGAAGATGTTCTTGGGATCCATGCCCATCGACTGGGCCAGACGGGAATGCGCCTGCAGATGGCGCTGCTCGCCGTGGACGGGGATGAAGAAGCGGGGCTTCAGAAGCCCGTGGATGATCTTCAGCTCCTCCTGGCATGCGTGGCCGGAGACGTGCAGGCCCTCGAGCTTGTCATAAATGACCTCCGCGCCCTTACGGTAGAGCTCATTGATGATCTTACCGATGGATTTTTCGTTGCCGGGGATAGCGGAAGCAGAGATGATGACGCGGTCAGAGGCCGTGATCTCCACCTGCCGGTGGCCGGAGAAGGCCATGCGGTAGAGGGCGGACATATTTTCGCCCTGCGAGCCGGTCGAGACGATAACGAGCTTGTTGTTGGGGATCTGCTTGATCTGCGTGATGTCGACGAGCGTGCCTGCCGGGATCTTCAGATAGCCGAGCTCCGTGGAGACCTTCAGGATGTTTTCCATGCTGCGGCCGGTCACGGCGACCTTGCGGCCGAATTTCTTCGCCGTGGCGATCAGGCTCTGCAGCCGGAAGGCGTTCGAGGCGAAGGTCGTGACGATGATGCGCTTGTTGCAGCCGGAGAACTGGCGCTCAAAATTGGCCGCGACAGTCTTTTCCGACGGCGTATAGCCCTGCCGTTCGACGTTCGTCGAGTCGCACAGAAGCGCCAGCACACCTTCTTTGCCGAGCGCGCCGAAGCGGGCCAGGTCGATCATGCCGTCTTCCGCGGTGGCGTCGATCTTGAAGTCGCCCGTCATGACAATGGTGCCGACCGGCGTTTTGATGGCGAACGCAACGGCATCTGCGATGGAATGGTTCACGTGGATGAACTCCACGGTGAAGCAGCCGGACTTGACCTTCTCCCCTGCTTCATGGGTAAACAGGTGGACGGTATTCTGCAGCTGATGCTCCTCGAGCTTCAGCTGGACGATGCCGGCGGTCAGGCGCGTGGCGTGGATGGGGCAGTTGAACTGCTCCATGGCGTACGGGATGCCGCCGATATGGTCCTCATGCCCGTGGGTCAGGAACATGCCGCGGATCTTGTCTTTGTTTTTGACCAGATACGTCATATCGGCAATGACCAGGTCGACGCCGTACATTTCCTCATCCGGGAAGCCAAGGCCGCAGTCGACGATGATGATATCCTTGCCGTATTCGAGTACGGTCATATTTTTGCCGATCTCATTAATACCGCCAAGGGGAATGATCTTTAATTTTTCTGCCAAATGATTTCACTCTTTCCTAAAATAATATAAGTATGGATGCAGCTGCGCAGAGAGAACCTCTGCGCGGAACAAATGCAAAAAGGACGCAGGAACGCATGCCCATGCAGCTGGCCGGACAGTGCCCCGTCTCGCTCTGCCCATCGCCAATGCCGCCTGCGCTCTATACCGTATGCAGTTGATCTATTTGATGCGCCTGCGCGGCGCACGATCCCAATCAAAAAGCCATGGAAGGTCATAGCTGATACATAGTATAACACACTTTCCATGGAAAGTACACCTTTTTTTTGTTCTTTTATCCATATTACAAATGAAATAAATAAAGAATGATAGATTATAATTGATTCCTTCGGCAAAATTTGATATAGTAAACTTGATTACACAGAGACAGGAGGCGGCGGTCTATGAAAAAGCCGGTCGGGCGTCTGCTTTATCCGAATACGGGCTGGTACTTCGCGGCCATGCTGCTGTTTACCGCTGCGGCCGCCGCGGTCAGGCAGTATATCCTCGCGGGCGGCGCGCTGTTCGTTACGCTCATCATGTTCATCATCAGCCGTGCCCGGCTTTCCCGGCGCAAGCGGCAGCTGATGAGCTACGTGCAGACGGCGACGGATTCCGTCGGCATTTCCGTTCACGCGGGCTCTGCGTTCCCGATGGCGGTCATCCGGCTGCCGGAAAATGAGATCATCTGGGGCAACCCCAGCTTCTTTACCATCACCGGTCTTTCCGATACCGCCAGCTATCAAACGCTCGACGCGGTCATCCCCGGCTTCTCCACCAGCTGGCTGCGTGAGGGCCGCTCCGAGCTGCCGGGCGACCAGATCATCGGCGGCCGCCGCTACCGCATCTACGGCAACTACGTCAAATCCGAGGACGACGCGACGACCGTGCAGCTGGCGACTATCTATTTTGCCGACATGACCGAGATGTTCAACGTCCGCGACGAATTCCTCCGCACGCGACCGATCGTCTCGATCATCCTGATCGATAACTACGATGAGCTGACCGCCAACCTCTCCGACTCCGCCATCTCCACGCTCGACGCGCAGCTCAACGACGTCGTCGCCAACTGGACGGCGGGGCTGGAAGCGCTGTGCCGCAAGATCGAGCGGAACCGCTATCTGCTGATCTTTGAGAGCAAGGACCTTGCCCGCTTGCAGGACGGTCGGTTCAGCATTCTGGAGGATGTGCGGCACGTCACGACCTCCGGCGGCATGTCCGCGACGATCTCGCTCGGCATCGGCAAGGACGGCGGGAGCTTTGCGGAGAATTACCGGTTTGCGTCCCTTGCCATCGAGATGTCGCTTTCCCGCGGCGGCGATCAGGCCGTCATTAAGGACCGGTTCAACTTCACCTTCTACGGCGGCCGCACCAAGGAAACGGAGCGGCATACGCGCGTCAAGTCCCGCGTGATGGCCAGTTCGCTATCTGAACTCATTGGGCAGTCGAGCACGGTCTATATCATGGGGCACCGGATGGCGGATCTGGACGCGCTCGGCTCGGCCGTGGGTCTTCTGTGCCTGTGCCGGGTGAAGGAGCGTCCGGCCCGGATCGTGATCGACCTGCAGAAAAACGCCTGCCAGAGCTTGATCGCCGAACTCAAGGCCACGCCCGGCTATGAAGATCTGTTCATTTCCGGGCAGGATGCGCTGGTCGAGGCGGACAACCGGAGCCTTCTTATCGTCGTCGACACCAACCGGCCGGAGCAGGTCGAATGTCGCCCGCTGCTCGAGTCCATCTCCCGCGTCGCGGTCATCGACCACCACCGCCGGGCGGCGGATTATATCGAGCAGCCGGTCCTCAATCTGCACGAGCCGTATGCGTCCTCCGCGTCGGAGCTCGTGACGGAGCTTCTGCAGTACGCCGTCAGCCAGCGGGATGTGCGGCCGATCGAAGCGCAGGCGCTGCTGGCCGGTATCGTGCTGGACACGAAGAATTTCTCCGTCCGCACCGGCTCGCGCACGTTTGAGTCCGCGGCCTATCTGCGCAAGGCAGGCGCCGACCCGGTCGAGGTCAAAAAGCTGTTCCAGACGGATCTGGATGATACGCTCACCCGCTACCGCGTCGTGCAGGCTGCCCGGCTCTACCGCGGCGAGCTCGCCATCGCCTGTCTGGACGAGACCATCACCCGCACCATCGCCGCGCAGGCGGCCGATGAGCTCATCAACATCTCCGGCATCACTGCCTCGTTCGTCCTCTTCCCTGACGGTGATCAGGTCATCATCAGCGCGCGTTCCATCGGCTCGTGCAATGTGCAGGTGGTGCTCGAAAAGCTCGGCGGCGGCGGCAACGGCGCGACGGCCGGCGCGCAGATCAAGGGCAAGCCGCTGCGGCAGGTCCTGCAGGAGCTTGTCGCGGCGATCGACGCATTTTATGCATAAGACGCGATTTTCAAAAATTTCTCTCTGAAAGGAGTCACTACCATGAAGGTTATTTTGGCACAGGATGTAAGAGGCCAGGGCAAGCGCGGCCAGATGATCGAGGTCTCCGATGGCTACGCCCGCAATTTCCTGCTGCCGCGCAAGCTCGCGCAGGAAGCGACCGCCGATAACGTGAACACCATGAAAATGAACGACAAGGCCGCGCAGGAGCGTCAGGCCAAGGAGCGCGCAGAGGCGCTCGAGATCCGCAACCGGATGAAGGACATGACCGTCGTCGTCACCGCCAAGGGCGGCGGCGCGGGCCGTCTGTTCGGCTCGGTCACGAACACCGAAGTTGCCGACGCGCTGGCAAAGCAGGCCGACATCAAGCTTGACAAGCGCAAGATCGTGCTCGACGAGCCGATCAAGGCCGTCGGCGTGTACACGGTCAAGTGCAAGCTCGGCTATGAGATCAACGCCGACCTCAAGGTCGAGGTCAAGGAAGGCTGAGACAGCGCCGCGCGCCGGCGCGGCAGCTCTGCAATCTTCTGCATTCTGATACACCGGAAGGATGAAAACACGTATGGAAGACGAATTGCTCGCCCGGCAGACGCCACAGGCGCTGGAAGCGGAGCAGTCTGTGCTCGGCTCCATGCTCATCGACGAGCGCTGCGTACCGGACGTCGTCGGTATGCTGCAGCCGGAGGATTTTTACCTGCGGCAGAACCGCGAGATCTACGAGACCATCTATACGATGTTCAACTTCTCGGAGAAGATCGACCCCGTTACCGTCCTCAATAAAATGAAAGAGCGCGGCGTGTACGACGAGGAACGCAGCTACGACTATCTCGCCCAGCTGCTGAAGATCACGCCGACCGCCGCCAACGTCAAGCAATACTGCACGATCGTGCATGACAAGTCGCTGCTGCGCGCGCTGGCCGCCGCTTCGTCGGAGATCACGGATATGGTCTACGAGGGCGTCGGCACGGCGCAGGAGATGCTGGAGGTCTCGGAAAAGAAGATCTATTCCCTGCGCCGCGGCAACACCGGCGACAGTCTGCAGCACATCGGCAAGGTCATGATCAACGTTTACGACCGGCTGGAAGAGCTGGCTGCCTCCGGCAGCGAGATCCCGGGCCTGTCCACGGGCCTGCACGACCTTGACCGCAAGATCAACGGCCTCAACAAGACCGACCTGATCCTGATCGCGGCCCGCCCCGGCATGGGCAAAACGGCGATCGCGCTCAACATCTGTCTGAACGTCGCGAAGACGTATGAGAAGACCGTCGCCTTTTTCTCGCTCGAGATGTCGCGCGAGCAGCTGGTCATGCGTCTTTTGTCCACGGAAAGCTTCGTGGAAAACCAGAAGCTCACCACCGGCCATCTGGAAGACGACGACTGGAGCAAGCTCTCTATCGCCTCCTCCGCGCTCAGCCAGACGGATATCCGCGTGGACGACAACCCCGCCATCACCGTCGCGGAGATCAACGCCAAGTGCCGCCGGCTCGATAACCTCGGGCTGGTCCTGATCGACTATCTGCAGCTCATGACCGCCGCGGCTCCCGGCAAATCCGGCGACAACCGCGTGACGATCGTCAGCGATATCTCCCGCGCGCTCAAAATCATGGCCAAGGAGCTGAATGTGCCGGTCATCTGCCTGAGCCAGCTCTCGCGTGCCAACGAATCGAGAACCGACAAGCGTCCGATGCTCTCGGACCTTCGTGAATCCGGCGCCATCGAGCAGGACGCCGACTCCGTCCTGTTCCTCTACCGCGACGAATATTATAACCCCAACACGCAGGACAAGAATATTGCCGAGTGCATCATCGCCAAAAACCGCCACGGCGAGACCGGCACGGTCAAGCTGCAGTGGCGGCCGCAGTTCTTTACCTTCTCTGATCTGGAGTGGAAGCATGAGGGCTGAGGTCCTCGCCTGGATGCAGGCGCAGCAGATGACGAAGCCCGGCGATACGGTCGTATGCGCAGTGTCGGGCGGCGCGGATTCTGTGAGCATGCTGCACGTGCTGCTGTCACTGCAGGATGCGCTCGGCATCCGGGTGGAGGCCGCGCACTTCAACCATCACCTGCGCGGCGCGGAATCCGACCGCGACGAGGCCTTTGTCCGGCAGCTGTGCGTCTCGCTCGGCGTGCCGCTGCACACGGGCGGCGGCGACGTGCAGGCGCGGGCGGCGCAGACGCATGAATCTCTGGAAGAGGCTGCGCGCAAGCTCCGCTACGCGTTCTTTGATACCCTTCCCGGCCTTGTCGCCACGGCGCACACGCAGGATGATAACCTCGAGACCGTGCTTCTGAATCTCACGCGCGGGACCGGCCTTGCCGGACTGACCGGCATTCCGCCGAAGCGCGGACGGCTCATCCGGCCGATGCTGGTCTGCACGCGGGCGCAGATCGAGGCGTATCTTGCTGAAAACGGATGCTCCTACGTGACCGACAGCACCAATCTCCTGCCGGACGCCCGGCGCAACCGGCTGCGCCAGCGCGTGATCCCGCTTCTGCGGGAGGAAAACCCCGCCGTCGCACAGACCGTCTTCCGAACCTGCACGCTGCTCCGTAAGGATGACGCATATCTTGACGCGCAGGCGCGCGAGGCACTGCAGGCCGCCCAGCTGCCAAATGGCGTCAGCCGCAGCGCGCTTTCCACCTGGCCGGAGGCCGTGCGCACCCGCGCGGTCCGTCTGCTGCTCGGAACGATCCATGCGCCCAAGCTGACGCAGCGGCATATCGACGCGGTCGACCGGCTGCTGTTCGCTTCGTGCCCCTCCGCTTCTGTCTCGCTGCCGGGCGGCTTTGCCGCGCGGCTGGAATACGACCGGCTGTACCTGACGGACCGCTTCCCTGCCGCTTCCTTTTCACCCGTGACACTTTTGCCGGGCGAGACAGTGCTGATCCCGGCGCTCGGGCTGCGCGTCGAATGCCGGATCGAAGAAAATTTTCAGGAAAAAGCAAAAACCCTCTCCACTTTTGCAGTCAAATATGATACCATAGAGCAAACTCCCCGGATCACGATCCGTCCGCGTCAGGCGCATGACGTCATGCACACGGCAGGCGGCACGAAGACGCTCAAAAAGCTGCTGATCGACCGCAAGGTCCCCGCAGCACGACGTGCGCTCGTGCCGGTGGCCGCTGACGCATCCGGTGTTCTGGGCGTTTATGGGATCGGCGTCGATCTGGGCCGCGCCGCGGCTCCGGGCGATTGCGCGGTCATCATCACGATCGAAGAAACAGAGAAAGAGGATAAGATGTATGATTAACAAGTCTGACATGCTGCAGGACATTGAGCGCGTGCTGGTCTCCGAAGAAGAGATCCACGTGCGGATCAAGGAAGTCGGCGCACAGATCGCAGACGACTATCGCGGCAAGTGCCCGATCCTGGTCGGCGTTCTCAAGGGCGTCGTTCCGTTTTTCGCGGAAATGGCGAATGCCATCAGCATCCCCGTGCAGGAGGATTTCATGTGCATCACATCCTTTGAGGGCGGCACGGAATCCACCGGCAAGCTGACGTTCCGCAAGGATATCGACCATGATATCGAGGGCCGCCATGTGCTCATTCTGGAGGATATCATCGATTCCGGCAGCACGCTCAAGATGATCTGCGAGATGTTCCACGAGCGCAAGCCTGCATCCGTCAAGATCTGCACGCTGCTTGACAAGCCCACCGGCCGCAAGGTCGAACTGAAGCCGGACTACACCTGCTTCACTGTCCCGCCCGCGTTCGTCGTCGGCTTCGGTCTGGACTATGAGGATTACTACCGTAACCTGCCGTTCGTCGGCGTGCTGAAGCCCTCTGTGTATCAGGACCGCTGAAAAACCGTCTATTCCACATAAAGGAGAACCTCCGTGAACCAACAGCCCAAAACCCTGCAGACCATTCTGCTCGTTGCGGTCCTGGCGCTGGTGCTTGTGGTGCTCTCTTCGTCCCTGCTCACGCAAAACGGCAGCAGGCTTGCATATTCTGACGTGCTCGACCTGTTTGAAAACGAACGGGTCGAGTCGTTCGTTCTGCAGGGCGATACGCTGACGCTGACGCTCTACGGAAGCGAAGCAGAGCAGGCCGGCACCGCGACCGCGAAGATCGGCGACATCGAGACCTTCCACAAGGACCTGGACGAGACCATCGCTGCGCAGAGCGCCGCAGGCGTTCTCAAGTCCTACAACTATCTGCCCGCCGCCAATTCCATCTGGAAGACGGCGCTGCCGTATCTGCTCGTCGGCATCGCGCTTCTGTTCGTGTGGTTCATTCTGATGAACCGCTCCAACAGCGGCCCGAACGCCATGGCGCAGTTCACGCGTGCCAACGCGCGCTTCGGCGTCCCGTCCGGCGAGTCCGTGACCTTCCAGGACGTCGCCGGTGCGGATGAGGAAAAAGAAGAGCTCTCGGAGATCGTGGAGTTCCTCCGCGATCCGGACCGCTTCAAGCAGCTCGGCGCGAAGATCCCGAAGGGCGTGCTGCTCGTCGGCCCGCCGGGCACCGGCAAGACACTGCTGGCCCGCGCGGTCGCCGGAGAGGCGAATGTCGCATTCCTATCCATTTCCGGCTCTGACTTCGTCGAGCTCTATGTCGGCGTCGGCGCGAGCCGTGTCCGCGACCTCTTTGAACAGGCCAAGCGGGTGGCTCCGGCCATCGTCTTCATCGATGAGATCGACGCGGTCGGCCGTCAGCGCGGCGCAGGTCTCGGCGGCGGGCATGACGAGCGTGAACAGACGCTCAACCAGCTGCTCGTCGAGATGGACGGCTTCTCGGCCAATGAGGGCGTCATCGTCATCGCCGCAACCAACCGTAAGGATATCCTCGACCCCGCCCTGCTCCGCCCGGGCCGGTTCGACCGGCAGATCTACGTCGGTGCGCCCGACTGGCGCGGACGGCTTGCGATCCTGCAAGTCCACGCGCGAAAGAAGCCGCTGGCAGATAATGTCGATCTCCCCGCCGTCGCCAAGGCGACCGCCGGCTTCACCGGCGCGGATCTGGCCAACCTTCTGAACGAGGGTGCGCTCCTCGCCGCGCGGCGCGGCAAGGCCGCGATCAGCCAGCAGGATCTGGAGACGGCGATGATCAAGGTCATTGCAGGCCCCGAAAAGAAGAGCCGCGTGGTCAGCCACGCGGAAAAGATGCTCACCGCCGTCCACGAGGCCGGACACGCGATCTGCATGTACTGCCTCGACTCGCAGGACCCGGTGCATCTCATCACCATCATCCCCCGCGCCCAGGCCGGCGGCATGACCATCAGCCTGCCGCAGGACGACCGCTCCTATTCCTCGCGCAACGAGATGTTTGAGACCATCGTCTCCTTCCTCGGCGGCCGCGTGGCAGAGGCGCAGAAGCTCTGCGATATCTCCACCGGCGCGTCGAATGATCTGCAGCGCGCTACCGCCATTGCCCGCGACATGGTCGCAAAATACGGCATGTCCGACAGCATCGGCCCCGTCAGCTACGCGGGCGGGCAGGAGGTCTTTATCGGGCGGGACTATGAGAAGACCAAGCCCTATTCCGAGCAGACCGCCGGGCAGATCGACGCACAGGTCCAGAAGATCATGCGCGAAGCCTATCAGCGCTGCGAGCAGATCCTGCGCGATCATGCCGAGCGGCTCGATAAGATCGCCGGGTTCCTGATGGAGAACGAAAATATGAGCCGCGCACAGTTTGAAGCTGTGATGCAGGACGAAACGCTTGACCGACCCAAGGCCTGAATTTTATGCGCACCGCGTTCTGTGGTGCGCATAAATTATGGGAACTGACAGGAGGCTCCATGTATTATCGCAGTCTGAACGCCTATCTGCGCGAGACCTTTGGCTGCAAGGTCTATAAGCTGGCGCTCTCCGCCGGCTGCACCTGCCCGAACCGAGACGGGACGATCGGCACGCGCGGCTGCATCTTCTGCAGCGGCAGCGGGGAATTTGCCGCGTCCGCTTCCCTGTCCATTCCGGAGCAGCTGGCACAGGCCAAACGTCTGGTCGCCGCCAAGGCCGGGCCGGACGCACGCTATATCGCCTACTTTCAGGACTTTACCAATACCTACGCCCCGGCGGAGGTCCTGCGGCCGCTGTTTACGGCTGCGATCCGCCAGCCGGAAGTCTGCGCGCTCTCCATCGCCACGCGGCCGGACTGCCTGCCGCCGGAGATCTTATCGCTGCTCGCCGAGCTCCGGACGGAAAAGCCCGTCTGGGTCGAGCTCGGGCTGCAGACCATCCACGCGTCGACGGCCGCCTATATCCGCCGCGGCTATCCCCTTTCCGTCTACGATGAGGCAGTGCAGGCGCTGCACGCGCGCGGCATCAGCGTCATCACGCATCAGATCCTGGGCCTGCCCGGCGAGACGCCGGAGATGATGGTAGAGACGGCCCGCTATATCGGCCGCAGCGGCGCGGATGGCATCAAGCTGCACCTGCTGCATGTTCTGGCCAGGACGGATCTGGCGGCGGACTATGCGGCGGGCGCCTTTGAGACGCTGACGCTGGACGCGTATATCACGCTGCTGGAGGCGTGCCTGCGTGTGCTGCCGCGGGAGATGGTCATCCACCGGCTGACCGGCGACGGGGCCAAGCGCGATCTGCTCGCGCCCGGCTGGAGCGGCGATAAAAAGTGCATCATCAATGAGATCCGCCGCCGCTTTCTGGCCGACGATCTCGAACAGGGCTCCGATATTTCCGTCACGCTCTGAATTCTTCGGTTTATTTCGACATCGTCGGACAGAATACGGATTGACATTCGGAAAAACTCGTGTTATTCTTGATTACAGATAACGAATACGGGCTGAAATGCCCGTATTTGCTGCGTTTTCGATATTCTTGTTCCAGAATATCGAAAACGATCGAAAACAATTCGACAATATCGGAGGAAAGAGAACATGAAAAAAGAGAATCTGTTCGTCATTCTGACCGGCGTTGTCATCGGCATCGCGGCACTTGTGCTGACGGCGCTCGGCAACCCGGCCAACATGGGCTTCTGCATCGCCTGCTTTGAGCGTGATATCGCGGGCGCTGTCGGTCTGCATTCGGCAGCCAAGGTGCAGTATGTCCGTCCGGAGATCATCGGTCTGGTCCTCGGCAGCTTCCTGATGGCCATCGCCACGAAGGAATGGAAAGCCAAGGCCGGTTCCTCGCCCGCCCTGCGGTTCGTGCTCGGCGCTTTCGTCATGATCGGCGCGCTGGCCTTTTTGGGCTGCCCGCTGCGCATGGTCCTGCGTCTGGCCGGCGGTGACCTCAACGCGCTTGTCGGTCTTGCCGGTTTCGGTGCCGGTATCTTCCTCGGCACGATCTTCATCCGCAAGGGCTTCACGCTCCAGCGCAACTACACCACCAAGACGCTCGATGGCACGGTCCTCCCCGCTGTGATGACCGGCCTGCTGATCCTGTTCATCGCTGTCCCCACCCTCTTCAAGCTCTCGGAAGAAGGCCCCGGCTCCAAGCATGCACCCTTTTTCATCGCGCTCGTCATCGCCCTCGTCGTTGGTGCGCTGGCGCAGAAGTCCCGGATGTGCATGGTCGGCGGTCTGCGTGACACGATGATGTTCAAGGACATGCACCTGCTGTGGGGCTTCATCGCCATCTTCGTCACGGTCCTGATCGGCAACCTCATCGGCGGCAGCTTCAAGCTCGGCTTCACCTCGCAGCCCGTTGCGCACTCCAGCCACGTCTGGAACTTCCTCGGCATGCTGCTCGCCGGTTGGGGTTCCGTCCTGCTCGGCGGCTGCCCGCTGCGTCAGCTCATTCTGGCCGGCAGCGGCAACGCGGATTCCGCTGTTACGGTGTTCGGCATGATCGTCGGCGCTGCGTTCGCGCATAACTTCGGTCTGGCCGGCAACGCCGACTCCGTCAGCGAGGCCGGCGAGTATGTCGTCGGCGGCATCTCCACGAAGGGCAAGGTCGCGGTCATTCTCGGCATCGTGATCGTGCTGGTCGTATCTTATGTAAACAGCATGAAGAAGCAGGAGGCGAAAACGAATGGTTGACGCAAGAGGATATCTCTGCCCCATGCCCGTCGTCATGGTCCAGAAGGCGCTCGAAGCGGAGCACCCCGCAACGCTCGAGGTCCTGGTCGACAATGAGACCGCCGTGGAAAACATCAAACGCTTTGCCGCGCACAGCGGCTATCAGGCCACGGCCGTTGAAGACGGCGAAGACTACCGCCTGACGCTCAAAAAGTAAAGAATAGAAAAAGGACGTACCGATATCGGTACGTCCTTTTTTCGTCTGATCTTTATTTGCGCTCCATCGCGCAGAAGCCGCCCTGCCAGAGCGTGACCGTCTCGCCGGTGTACTCCCCAATCCCGCCGCCAAGCAGGATCGTGCCGCTGTGCGGCAGCGTCCAAGGCTCCGGCGACTGGTTGCAGCAGACCGCGACGCTTCCCTCTGCCGACTGCCGCAGCAGCAGGAGCCGGCCGCCGCCGGCCTCCAGCACGAGGACGGTCCCGCTGCGCAGCGCGGGCGCGTTTTTTTTCACGCGGGCCAGCGAGCGGTAGAACGAGACCAGGTCTCCGTCTTCCCTGCCCCAGGGATAGAATTTCCGGTTGAACGGGTCCCGGTAGCCGGTCATCCCGGCCTCGTCGCCATAATAGATGCAGGGCATGCCCGGCAGCATGAACTGCAGGAAGGCCGCCAGCTTGAGGCGTTTTTTGCCCTCGCGCAGCTGCTCCTGCGTGAAGTGCCGCTGGGCAAGGTCCGCTCGGTCGCCGTCGCGCGGGTCGAGAATGGCGTTGATCGCGCGCGGCGTGTCGTGCGTGGAGAGGATATTCATGACTGCCTGCAGCACGTCCGGCGGGTAATTCTCCGCAAGCGTCCGGATAGCGTCGCCGAGTGCCGTGCCGTCGTCTTCTCCGCGGACATAGCGCAAGATCGCTTTCTGCCATGGATAGTTCATGACGGAGTCGAGCTGCCGGTCGGTAAAGTACCGGCGGCGCTGGTCGTAAGCGATCTTGTTGGACGCATCCTCCCAGACCTCGCCGATCAGCAGCGCGTCCGGCTTGTACGCGCGGATGCGCGCGCGTAGGCGCGCAAGGAACGCGTCCGGCAGCTCGTCGACCACGTCCAACCGCCAGCCGTCGGCGCCGAGCTTCAGCCAGTGCACTGCGACGCTGTCTTCGTCGTCGATCATGTAACGGATGAAATCCGGATTCATCTTGTCGACGCACGGGAGCGTCGTGATGCCCCACCAGCTGTCGTAGACGTCCGGATAGTGCTGGAACCGGAACCAGCCGCGGTAGGGCGAGGACGGATCATGGATGGCCTGCTGGAAATATGCGCTGCGGCTGCCGACGTGGCTGAACACGCCGTCCAGAATGACCTTCATGCCATGCGCGTGCGCCTCGGCGCAGAGCGCGCGGAAATCCTCCTCCGTGCCGAGCATGGGGTCGATCCGCTTATAGTCGCAGGTGTCATACCGGTGTGTCGACCAGGCGTAGAAGATCGGGTTCAGATACAGGATCTCCACGCCAAGCTCCTGCAGGTACGGCAGCTTTTCCCGGATGCCGTTCAGATTGCCGCCGTAAAAATCGTTGTTCAGGACCTCGCCGTTGGCGTCCGGCAGGTAGACCGGTACATCGTCCTTGTTTTCGTGCACCCAGTAGGGCGTGATCTTCCCGGTCAGATCGCAGCTGCCGCTCTGGCAGAAGCGGTCCGGGAAGATCTGGTACATGACCGCGCCCGTACAGCCAGCCGGGACGGGATATTTGTCCGCCAGCACGCTCAGCTGCCAGAGGCTGCCCGCCTCCATGTTCGTGTCGCTCTGCCCCTGCTTAAAGAGGCGGAATGCGCCGTCCTGCGTGGTGATATGGAAGTAGTAGAAGTAGAGCCCGGCCTCGCGGACGGCCATTTCCCCGCCCCAAGTATCGTAAAGCGTGTCGTCCGACTGCTTGGCAAGCGGCACGCGCCGCAGCTCCTGCCCATTTTCGGCCTGCAGGACGAGTGCGGCCGCCGTGGTCCGGCAGCTGCACGGGATCAGGATATGAAACGTGCAGGTCTCGTTCTCCTGCAGCGTGCCGAAGGGCGTTTTGAACTGCGAAAGCTTGCTGTCATATAGAATTCTCATATGGGTTACCATCCATAAATGCAAAGTAAAAGGGGCGGACAGGGTCGTCCGCCCCTACAAATACATGGGAAACCTTACAGGTCCCAGATCTCCTTCGCGTACTGCTCGACCGAGCGGTCCGAGGAGAAGATGCCGGCTCTGGCGATATTGGTGAGGGACATCTGCGCAAAGCGCGTCCGGTCCTGATAGACCTCGACCGCGCGCTTCTTCGCGGCCTTGTAGCTTTCAAAGTCAGCGACCGTCATATAGCTGTCGGCAGCGCCGAAGCGCGGCGTGAGCAAAGATGCCGCCACATCGTCAAACCGCTGGCCGAGCGCGCCGGAGGTGAGCATCTGCAGCACGCGGTCAAGCTCAGGCGTCAGGAACTGGTGCGGGTCATAGCCCCGCTGCCACAGCGCCTGCACCTCGTCCGCGGTCATGCCAAAGAGGAACATGTTGTCGTCGCCGACCCGGTCGCGGATCTCGACGTTCGCACCGTCGAGCGTGCCGAGGGTGACTGCGCCGTTGATCATGAGCTTCATGTTGCTCGTGCCGGAGGCCTCTTTGCCCGCGACGGAGATCTGCTCGGAGAGGTCTGCGGCGGGGATGATAATCTCCGCGAGCGAGACCTTGTAGTCCTCGATGAAGACGACCTTGAGCTTGCCCTGCACCTGCGGGTCAGAATTGACCAGATTCGAGACGGCCACGATCAGCGAGATGATCTGCTTGGCCAGATAATAACCCGCCGAGGCCTTGGCCGCAAAGATGAACGTCTGCGGGAAGACAGGCCTTTCGGGATGATCCTTGATCTCGTTGTAGAGCGTCAGGATGTAGAGCACGTTCAGCAGCTGCCGCTTGTACTCATGCAGGCGCTTGACCTGCACGTCGAAGATCGAGTCCGGGTCGACGTTGACGCCGTTGTGCTCGGCGATGTAAGCCGCCAGACGGACCTTGTTCTTGCGCTTGATGGCCCGCAGATTTTCCAGTACGTCCAGATCGCCGCGGTACTGTTCGAGCGCCTCGAGCGCGTTGGCGTCCTTGAGGAAGCCGTCGCCGATGAGCGTCTGCAGATAGCCGGAGAGTGCCGGGTTCGACTGGCACAGCCAGCGTCGGTAGGCGATGCCGTTGGTGATGTTGAGGAAGCGGCTGTGGTCGAGGTTGTAATAGTCGCGGAAAATGGTCTTTTCCAGAATGTCCGTATGCAGCTGCGAAACGCCGTTGATCTTATGGCAGCAGGTCAGGCAGAGGTTCGCCATGCGGACCTCGTCGTTGGCGATGACGGCCATATAGTTCCACTTGCCGGGGTCGTTCGGGTAGACGCGCTGCAGCTTTTCCATGAGACGGCGGTTGATCTCCTGGCAGATCGAGTAGATCCGCGGCAGCTGCTCCTGGAACAGGCTGACCGGCCAGCGCTCGAGCGCTTCGGCCATGACGGTATGGTTGGTGTAAGAGAGCGTGGCGCAGGTGATCTCCCACGCGCGGTCCCAGCCGTAGTCGTGCTCGTCGACGAGCAGGCGCATCAGCTCCGGCACGCACAGGGCCGGATGGGTGTCGTTGATGTGGACGGCGACCTTGTCGGAAAGATTGTCGAGCGTGTGATAGTTCTTCAGATGCTCGTTCAGGATCGACTGCAGCGAGCTTGAGACCAGCAGATACTGCTGGCGCAGGCGCAGGCGCTTGCCGTTGATGTGGTCGTCCGCCGGATAGAGGACCTTGGAGATCGCCTCGGCCATGGTGTTCTGCTCGAGCGCGCGGACATAGTCGCCGCGCGAGAAGGCGTTCATGTCGAAGCTCTGCGGCATGCTTGCGCTCCAGAGCGTGAGCTTGTTGACGGCCTTGGAGTTATAGCCGGATATGTACAGATCGTGCGGCACGGCGATGACGGATTGGTAGCCGGTCTGGGCCGTCTTGAACTTGTCGCCGTCCATCCATTCGTGGACCTGGCCGCCGAAACGGACCTCCACTGCGTCATCCTTGCGGGGGTGGAGCCAGACGTCGCCCATCTCGAGCCAGTTGTCCGGGAATTCCATCTGCCAACCGTCGACGATCTTCTGGCGGAAGATGCCGAACTCATAGCGGATGGAAAAGCCCGTGACCGGGTAGCCGAGGCCCGTCGCCGCGTCCATATAGCACGAGGCGAGCCGCCCGAGGCCGCCGTTGCCGAGACCAGCGTCCGGCTCGAGCGCACACAGACGTTCGAGGCTGAAGCCGAGCTCGTTCAGGATCTCCCCTGCCGACTCCAGAAGCCCCATATTGAACAGGTTGTTGCGCAGGCTCGTGCCGACCAGAAATTCCATCGACATATAATAGACCTGTTTGCGCTCTTTCGCGAGGTTCTCCTCGACGAACGCGCGGCGCTCATCCTCCAGAAGCTCCCGGACTGCCACACAGACAGCGCGGTAGACCTGCTTTTCCGTGGCCATTTCCAGCGAGCAGCCGAACATACGGTCGCAGCATTCCTGCAGATGCTGCAGAAGATTCTCTTTTGTCATTGATCTTTGTTATCCTTTTTCTGTCTATATTATCGTGTTACTGGCCGCAGACGTTCTGGAACAGCGCCATGTATTTCTGGGCCGGGACGTCCCAGCTCGAATCGACGGCCATGTCGTTCTGTGCCAGACGCAGCCATTTTTCAGGCTCGTTGTAGTAAAGGGCGAGCGCACGGTCGATCGCGGCGAGAAAATCGTCGGCGTTGTAGCTCTGGAAGGTGAAGCCGCGGCCGGTCTCATCCGCTTCGTTGTAGGGCCAGACCGTATCCTTGAGCCCGCCCGTGGCGTTGACGACCGGGACGGAGCCCATGCGCATCGCAATGAGCTGCGACAGGCCGCAGGGCTCAGACTTCGACGGCATGAGATACAGATCCGACGCCGCGTAGACCAGATTCGCCAGTCCCCCGTCAAAGAGCAGATTGACGGAGACCTTGTCGCCGAAGCGGTCACGCAGGGTACCCAGATACCACTCGTATTTTTCCTCGCCCGTGCCGATGATCACGAGCTGCACGCGCCGCTGCAGCAGCCGCTCGGCAATGTAGCACAACAGATCGATGCCCTTGTGGCCGACAAGGCGCGTCACCATGGCGAGCACCGCTACGTCCTTATCCTCCGGCAATCCGACGCGCTGCTGCAGGGCAAGCTTGTTGGCAGTCTTGCCCTCGCGCAGGGTCTTTGCTGTATAATTTTTGGCGAGCAGCTCCATGTGCTCCGGGTCGATCACCTGCATGTCGATGCCGTTGGTGATGCCGGAAAAATCGCTGCCGCGGCTCTGCAACACGCCGTCGAGTCCGTGGGCGTAGTATGGATACCGCAGCTCCTGCGCATAGGTCTCGGAGACGGTCGTGACGCGGTCAGCCATGACGATGGCGGATTTCATGAAGTTCGTGCAGTCGTCAAACCGCAGGATCTCGTCGCAGCCTGCGCCGAGGCCCAGCACATCATAGTTGAACTGCAGGTTGCACTTGCCCTGATACTCGATGTTGTGGATGGTAAAGACGCTTTTCGTCTCCGGGAAACAGCCGTGGTACTCGGTCTTGAGCAGCAGCGGAATGAGGGCGGCCTGCCAGTCATGGCAGCTGACCACGTCAGGCCGGAGTTCGAGATAGTTCATGGCCGCAAGCACGGCCTTGCTGAAATAGGCATAGCGCTCGCCGTCGTCGGCGAAGCCGTAGATGCCGCCGCGGTTAAAGTAGTGTTCGTTGTCGATGAAGTAGATCTGCAGCTTCTTCCGGCGGGTCTTCAGGCGGAAAATGCCGACGTATTCACGCCGCCAGGCCAGCGGCACATCGAACGCGCCCAAAAATTCCACCGGCCATTTCTCGGAATACTTGATCTGGCTGTAGTACGGAAGAAAGAGGCTGACATAGGTATTTTTCTGCTTGGAAAGCGCAAGCGGGAGCGCCTGCATCACGTCGCCGAGGCCGCCGGTCTTGACGAACGGCGCGGCCTCAGAGGCAACAACTGCGATTTTCATACGGTATCTCCTTTGTCGACCACCAGCGGATGGTCTTTTGAGCCGAGCAGCTTGGTGCCCGGGCGGATGGTCACATTTTTGTCCAGAATGCAGTAACGGATGGACGCGCCCGCGCCGATCCTGCTGCCCTGCATGACGATCGAGTTGCGGACCTCCGCGCCCTCTTCAATGTCGACCTCGCGGAAGATGACAGAGTTTTCCGCCTTGCCGAACAGATGGCAGCCGTCGGCGATGAGGCAGTTGGCCGCCTGACCATGGTAACCGAAAAGCGTCGGGACGGCGTCGCGGACCTTGGTGTAGATGGGAATCTCGCTGCGGAAGAGGCTGCGGCGCACGTCGGCGTCGAGCAGCTTCATGTTGTTGACGAAATACTCATCCACGCTCTGGTTGAACAGCGCTACATTGTGGAACGGGTAGACATTGACCTTCAGATTGCCCGCGTTATACTCCGGCAGGATGAAATCCCGCTCGAAGTGGTACTTGCCGTGCGGCACCATCTCACGGATGATCTGGATGAGCTTGTCGCGGCGCATGATGAACATGCTCATGCCGACAAGGTAATCGGACGGCGCGCAGTAGTCCACGGCCAGATCGACGATCTTGCCGTCCTCGCCGAGCTTCACGGCCAGCGGCTGCCGCCGTTTGCCGTCGGCGTAGCCGGCCTTGGCGATCACGGTGATGTCACAGCCGGAGGCGATATGCTCGTCGAGCACGGCAGCAAAATTGATGGCGCACAGGACCGTGGTGTCCGACAGCACGACATACTCCGCGTCGCAGCGGCCAAGGACCGGCATGGCGGTCTGCAGCGCCTCGAGCTTGCCGCGGTAGGCCCCGGTATGGCCGGTCGCGTACGGCGGCAGGAAGCGCACGCCCTCGCCGAGCTTCAGGTCCCACTCCTCGCAGGTGCCGAGGTGGTCCATCAGCGACTGGTAGTTGTATTTTGTGACGATGCCGATATTGCTGATCTTGGAGTTTGCCATGTTGGACAGGGCAAAGTCAATCTGGCGGTAGCGGCTGCCGAACGGGATGGAGGCCGAAGTCCGCTCGCGGGTGAGCTCGCCCATGTTGTTGTCATAGATATTGGAGAAAATAATGCCCATTGCTTCCATGTCGGTATCCTCCTCTCTTATACGATCGCGCCGGCATCGATCACGGTGCCCTCTGCGATGATCTTATCCTTGCCGATGACGCTGATCTTCCGCTCTTCGCCCTCCACATAGTCGCCGACGCGGGCGCCGGCCTTGATGTGGCAGCCCTCGGCGATGATCGCGCTGCGGATGACGGCGCCGTTCTCGATCACGACGTCCGGCATGATGACGCTGTCGGTGATCTCCGCGCCCTTGCCGACGGAGCAGCCGGTGGAGATGATGGAATGGTTGATTGATCCTTCGATGCTGCAGCCTTCGGCGACGAAGCTCTCGCGGATCTCCGCAGATCTGGAAATGAAGCTCGACGGCATGGCCTGATTTCTGGCGTAGATCTTATGGCCGACAGTCCCGTAGATGTCGAAGGCCGGATGCTTGCCGAGCAGGTCCATATTGGCCTCCCACAGGCTCGAGATCGTGCCGACGTCCTTCCAATAGCCCTCAAAGCGGTAGGCGTAGAGCTTGTGGCCCGCGTTCAGGATGGCGGGGATGATATTCTTGCCGAAGTCGTTCTCGCTCGTGCGGTCGGCCTCGTCGGCCTCCAGGAAGGCGCGCAGCACGCTCCACTTGAAGACGTAGATGCCCATCGACGCGTTGGTGCTCTTGGGCTTTTTGGGCTTCTCCTCAAATTCATAGATGGAGCCGTCTTCGCGGGTATTCATGATGCCGAAGCGGGAGGCCTCCTTGAGCGGGACCTCGCGGACGGCGATGGTGCAGTCGGAATCGCGCTGCTCGTGGAAGCGGAGCATGGCGGCATAGTCCATTTTATAGATATGGTCGCCGGAAAGGATCAGCACGTTGTCCGGGTTATAGCGCTCGATGAACGGGATATTCTGATAGATGGCGTTGGCCGTGCCCTTGTACCACTCGGAGTTTTTGCTCTTGGCGTAGGGCGGCAGGACCTGTACGCCGCCGTGCGAGGAGTTGAGACCCCACGGCTGGCCGTTGCCGATGTACTCGTTGAGCTCCAGCGGCTGATACTGGGTCAGAATGCCGACCGTGTCGATCTTGGAGTTTACGCAGTTGGAAAGCGGGAAATCAATGATGCGGTATTTGCCGCCGAACGGAACGGCGGGCTTGGTGGGGGTTTTCGTCCGGGACCCCCACCGGGTA
>ERZ808240.1849-NODE-1849-length-24826-cov-14.895684_pt1 | contig 24826 bp, 28 predicted proteins | sample MGYA00521084_ERZ808240 | MGnify/ENA primary metagenome ERZ808240 (study PRJEB31516, sample SAMN03275571) | gut metagenome | biome: mammalia-associated habitat; material: feces | host: Papio cynocephalus | place: Kenya | collected 2012-08-06 ... | reverse complement strand
TTTTAGCCTTGTCAAAGGCGGGAAAGAACACGAAGTGTTCGAAATGCGAATGTGCTGGGATGGGTGTCCTGAATAGTTACAGTAATTCTTCTATTGTTTCCACCACTTTTGCCGAGGCATTTCCGTCGTCCCAGCAATTGTATTTTTTGCGGAAATTTTCATAACGCTCCTCGTATTCGGAAGCATTGTAGTTTTTGATATCACGGATCAATTCGTCGGTATCCATCGAAATCGGTCCCGGCATTTCCCCGCGGTAATCAAAATAAAAACCACGCAGATCATTTTTGTATTTATCCAGATCGTACGCATAAAAGAACATTGGACGGTGTAATATGCTATAGTCAAACATGACGGATGAATAATCCGTGATCAGCATATCGGACACCAAAAATAACTCCGCGATGTCATTACTCTGATCAAAATGATAGATAAATCCTTTGTGCTGAAACCAGTCAATGTAATCCATGATGAGATAATGATATTTGACGATCAAAATGTACTCATCCTGCAGCGCCTCTTTCAATTTCTGAAACGACAGCTTCGGACTGAATTTGTAACTCGAATTTTCATTAAACTCATCATCGCGGAACGTCGGTGCATACAGCAGGATCTTCTTATCCAGCGGCAGTCCCAGACGGCGTTTTAACCGCACGATATCTTCCTCATTGTTCTTCTTAAATAAAATGTCATTTCGCGGATATCCGATCTCCAGCATACATTTATTGAAATCAAACGCGCGCCGGAATGTCGTCGTGGAAAACGGATTCTGGGAAATAAGGTAATCCCAGCTCTGCACATTTTTCACAAATCCCCTCTGATAGGACTCGATATCCGTCTCATTTACCATAAACACATCTTCCATGTCAAGAACCAGTTTTTTCAGCGGTGTTCCATGCCATGTCTGAATGTAATAGCAGCCCTTCCGCTTGATCAGCCATTCCGGCTGGCGGCAGTCAAACACCCACACTTTCGCAGTTGCCATATAATATAAGTATCGCAATCGTCCATATCGGAACTGATAGCCATCCCCCGGTATCGGATACGGCTCATTTTCGTAAAACCACGTGCATTCCCATTTTTCCTGGTAACCATTTTCTACCATATATTCAAAGATATGCCGCGGATTTCCCGAATAGCTTTTTCCGAGACTGGAGTCAAATACAATACGCTTTTTATTGACCGGTATGATCACACACATAATCCGGTACAACAGGATAACCAGCTTTTTTACGATATATCGAATTACGGTTCTCACATCATTCCTCCGTTTCTGCAAAAGTAGGCTTTGCCCCTTCGAACACAATATCAATCGCACGTTTTGACGCGTGTCCGTCATCTACATGACAGAATTTATCATAGAAGCGGTCATAACGCTCTTTGTATTTCTCCGAAATTTCATCGATATGGTGCAGGGCATCCACAAGTTCGTCATTGGTTTGTACAATCGGTCCCGGAAGTTCGGTATTCATGTCAAAATACATTCCGCGGATCTCGTCTTTATAATCTTCATAATCATACGCAAAGAACAGCATCGGACGACGCAGGTTCGCATAGTCAAAAAATACGGATGAATAATCCGTGATACAAATATCACTTGCCAGATACAAACGGGATACATCGTTGTAGGTGCTTCCGTTGTATACAAAATCTTCCAGTCCAGTCAAGTCCAGACTGTCCGCGATATAATAATGCGTACGAAGCAGAATGACACTGTCTTTTCCAAATTCTTTCCGCATACGCTCCAGATCCATCGCCAGTGTGAATTTGTATTTTCCTTTTCCATAAAACTGGTTGTCACGCCATGTCGGCGCATACAGGATAACGCGCTTATCTTCCGGAATGCCAAATTCTTTCTTCACTTGTTTCGCGATCTCGTCTGCCCGCTCCGAATACAAAATGTCATTTCTTGGATATCCGACCTCAATGATCTTCTCGCGTGGCACGCAGAATGCGCGCTCAAATACATCCGTCGAAAAACGGTTTGCAGAGATCAGATAATTCCAAGCCTTGCCTTGACGGTAAAACATCGTCTTATGATTCTGGCTTGCCGCATGAATATCATCCAAGTCAAACGCAAGTTTTTTCAGCGGTGTACCATGCCACGTCTCCAAAAACATCACTTCCTCGCGCTTTTTAAACCACGCCGGCTGTCTCGTATTACAGATAATGTACTTCGAACGGGACAGATAATATACATAGCGGAGGGTATGCCGCTTACAGATCGGCGGGTGTCCCTTCATCTCCTTGGCGCGCTTATTGAGGCACCAGATGTAATGATATTTATCTCCGTATGTATCATATAAATATTCATACAAATATTTCGGACTGTCCGAATAACTTTTTCCAAAGAAACTTTCAACAAATACCCAGTTTTCTTTGACTGGCATTTTCTGGAAAATATGTTTATCAAGAAACCGCCAGTACTGGATCGGTTTTCCAAACAGACCACGCTTTTTCTGCATCACGTGCGCCAGTCTCTCAAACGGCTTCGCTGTACGGTATTTTCCTTTTACAATGTATCCCAGTTCGATTCCATGGAAGAAGGTCAGTTCTCTCTTAATCTTCTTCAACTGATCTTTCGGAATCTTCCGCAGGTTTTTCGTATAACGTACACTCTTAGCGCCCTTCAGGCGGTTCGGAAATTTGCTGATCGTAAACCGGCACAAACGACGGTTTAACGCAAACTGCAAAGACTCTTCCGCATCTTTGATCTCTTCTTTTGCTTTCTCATAACTTTCGATATAATCATCCGTTCTGCGTTTTCTCTTCTTCTGGCTGAGTGCCGGCAGATGGATCGGATCGTTGCGGCGGCGCCATACATAAATACTGCTGCCGTCTACCCACATTTTTCCTTTTGCACCGGCGAGCAGTTTTGCGATGACCGGAACATCCGAATAAAATGTGATCATCTCATCAAACGATACGCCCTGCGCGTCATAGTACGACTTACGGATCAGAAAATGCTGCATCGTAAAGCGCGTTGACAATACCGCCTCCAATGTCTCACCTTCAAGTGGCACAATTCCCTCGATTTCCGAGTCTGCCTTTGCCTTTTCGAAGTCAAAACTGATCGGACGGAACCAGGAAGCATAACGGTTTCCGGTTACGATGTCCGCCTGTTTCTCTTCGGCAAGACGGTATAATTTGGGAAGCGCATCCTCTAACAGATAATCATCCGCATCCAGAAAATACAGATACGTACCGGTCGCATATTTTACACCGGTATTTCTCGCTGCTGCCACGCCAAATGGTCGAAGTGGCAGTTCCAATTCACCCTCGACCGGATTTTCTACATTTGCATCATCCGCTTCCTCTTCTTCCTCTTTCTCCTGTTCTTTTTGCAGCAGATAAGCAGCATATTCTTCTTTATTCATCCCCAGACGTTTCCGTCTGCGTTCTTCCAAAAAAGCACCTTTTCTTTCATAAAATTCATCGACATCTTTTTCGTCTTCCATGCGGACATATTTGACAAAACTCTTCTGCAAAATCGTTTCCGGCACCTCATGTCCGTCCTTGTCATCCACAAGGATCACTTCGATGTCATCCATTTTCTGATCTTCGATACTCTGAATACAATCTTCTAAGTACGCTGGTCCTTTCAAATAAGGAACAATGATACTAATCTTAGCCATTTCTTTTAAACCTTCTATCTTATATTATTTGTTACTTTTGTCTGAAAACACGGCATCCACGACTTTTTTCGCCGCCGTTCCGTCTTCCCAGGCGCAATATTTTTCGCAAAACGCAGTATACTTATCGCTATACTCTGTTATCACGTTTTCAATGTTCTGCAATGCTCCGATCACTTCATCCGTCGTCATCAGCATCGGTCCCGGAAGTTCTTCTTCCACATCGATGTAAAATCCGCGGAGCACACTGCGGTACTTCTCCAGATCATACGTAAAGAAAAGCATCGGGCGGCGCAGATTCGCATAATCGAAAAATACGGACGAATAATCCGTGATCAGCACATCCGAGATGAGATACAGCCGCGCAATGTCATCGTATTTGCTCAGATTGTACGCAAATCCCTCGTATTCTGACAGATCGAGCACATCGGCGATAAAATAATGCGTCCGCAGCAAAATGATGTATTCATCCCCAAGCTCTTTCTGCATTTTTGCAAGGTCTAACTGCAACGTAAATTTGTATTTGGCATGCCCGTAAAATTCGTCGTCACGCCATGTCGGCGCATACAGAATAATTTTTTTATCCTGCGGCAAATGCAGTTCTTCCTTGATCTCACGCATCCGTTTTTCCTTATCCTGACAATACAAAATGTCATTTCTCGGATACCCCGTCTCAAGCATTTTACCGTCGTACATGAACGCATGTCGGAAAACGTCCTCAGAAAACTGGTTCGGTGCGACAAGATAATCCCACGACCGTGTCTGGATATAGAACTGCTCTTTGTAAAGCGGCGATGCCGTCGTCACATCTTCCATATCAAATACCAGTTTCTTCAATGGCGTTCCGTGCCACGTCTCCAAAAAGACATTGCCTTTCCGCTTGATAAAATACTGCGGCTGTCTGCCATTAAATACGATGTATTTGGCTCTTGCCATATAAAAGAAATATTTAAAACTGAACCGCTTCATCTGCTTTGACGGATACGGCAGATTCAGTTTCTTTCCTGCATTTACCCACATATACCGGTACTTTCCCGGATACGTTTCATTCATATATTCAAAAATGTACTTTGGACTGTCCGAATAACTTTTTCCAAAGAAACTCTCGAAAATCACCATGTCGTCGAGCATTTTCATCTTACTGAAAACTTTTTCATACAAATAACGCTTGCATTTTGCGCGGCTCGTACATACGCGGAACAACGTCTGCCGTCTCGCATGATTTCGCGTCTTTTTCACAATCTTGTCCGCGTCTCCGGCAAGACCATACGCGATCAGCTTTCTCGGATGATGCTTCAATGAGATCTCCGCCCATCCATCTTTTCCAAGAATTTCCAGCGCCTGTTTTAATTCCTTAGCGGTCTCTTTTCTCTCTGCCGCTTTGCTCTCGATCATAAATGGCGCGATCATCGTCACAAGGCACATTGCAAAGCGATAATGAAATGCTCTGCCGTTTTCTTTATCCACAGACCGACTTGCCATCTCATAACTCTTCATCGCCTCTGCCACTTTTTTGGCAGGATCCTTTTTCTGTAAAAGCGATGGCAGATTGATCGGATCGTTATGCTTTCTCTTTATATAAGTTCCTTTTTCCTGATAAACCGTCTTTGGTGCCTTTGCCAATATCTCCATCAGCACTGGAATATCGGAATCGTATTCCAATTCTTCACAGAAATGAATCGGATTTTCTATCAAAAGTCTGCGCGGGATCAACAATCCCAGCGTCGATATATTTTGCCAGCTTTTGGTATTTATAATGAGATACTCATACGGATTCTCCGGATCAGCAACCGCCTCTCCTCCCTCGTCGCCATTGGTATCATTTTGTTCGTCTAATTTTTCCCCATTGTCCTGATATACCTTGCGGCTGTACCATGTCTCGGTTTTGGAAATGTAAACCACCGTTTCCGGTTCTGCTTTCTCTGCCAATGCCTCCAGCGTATCCTCTGTCAGATAATCGTCGGCATCCAAAAACATTACATATTCTCCCTGTGCCTTTTCTATTCCCGCGTTTCTCGCCCCCGCGACACCCTTTTCTTCCTGCATCACGGTGACAATGTTCAGCTTCTCCGGAATCCCCTCTTCCGGTGCCCCACATCCATCACAAACAAGAATCACTTCAAAGTCCTGAAATGTCTGCTCTGCCAGGCTCGCCAAACAATCTTTTATATACTGTTTTTCATCATGATAAGCAATAACCACACTTATCTTCATGTAACATTCCTCCATCTCTTTTCATGCGTTTATGCACACATAATTTATTATACCACAGACGCCTCAGGAATGGCAAGTTAAAAAAATCTCCCCGCCTTGGTGCCACCGCGCCAAAACAGGGAGATTTCATAATTTTCAATCAGAACCAGGACGATACCGTCTCGGCAATTTTCTTAAAGAATGATACGATCTTGTCAAGCCAGCCCTGCGCCTCATCTACGGTCAATCCCAAATCCTGGAGTTTGTTGTAGATGCTTTCTGCCTGCTGTTTCAGCTTGTCGACATCAAGATCCAATTTACTGATTTTGTCAAACAATTGTGCGAGTTTCTGCTTCTGCGCATCCGTCAGGCTGACACCAAGTTCATCGGCCGATTCTTCGATCGCTTTCTGGAGATCGTCCGCATCTTTGATATCGCCATTTGCCACTTTTTCTTTCACAAGTGCCATCAGCTTCTCTGCATCGTCGGAGCCAATGCTCTGTGCCAGTTCACTGGTCAGCACAAGTTCATTCGTAGCGGCATCCTCACGGTCATCACTTAATGTCTCGCCGGTCATTGCCTCATAGGCTTTCATTGCCCCGACAAGCGCTGCCGTACCAGAAAGTTCAAACGGACCGGCGACGATCACATCCGCATCCGTGATACCGGCGGTGATCAATGCATTGGTGTACATTCCGCTCGTACAATAGGTGATATTTTTTGTCTCTACATGAATGCCTTTTCCCTCTTCCCCTTTTTCGATACGGACGGACGAAAGTGCTTTCGTTCCAATGACCGAAGCGGAGAGATAGTCGTCAAGATATTCATGTTCGTCTTTGTTTGTTACCTGTAAAACTTCGTAATTGTCAAGGTCTGACTCGGTCACGCCAAGGAGACTTAAGACAATGTCTTTCTGCTGTGCGTTCAAGTCTGCTCCCAATGAGATATAAGGAGAAACCTCTACGGATGCATCATCCGAATTTCCTGTGGAATCTGCCTTCACAACCGTGGTCGGCAGGGCACAGATCAGCAATGCCAAACTAAGCAGCACTGCGGTTACTTTACTACGTTTCTTCATATAGACCTCCATTCTGAGACGACATGACACGAATTTATTTTACGATACGCTCCATCGCCTCTTTGGTATTCTCTAAAGAGCCAAATGCAGTCAGTCGGAAATATCCTTCTCCGCTTGGTCCGAAACCGCTTCCCGGTGTTCCGACGATGTTCAGGTTCTCCAGCAAATAATCGAAGAAATCCCAGGATGTCATATTGTCCGGTGTCTTCAACCAGATATATGGTGCGTTTACACCGCCAAATACGGTATATCCTGCATTTGTCAATCCCTCGCGGATGATCTTTGCATTGTTCATGTAATATGCAATCTGCTCTTTTGTCTGTTTCTTTCCTTCCGGACTATATACTGCTTCGCCGGCGCGCTGGATGATATAAGGTGCTCCGTTGAACTTGGTTCCGTGTCTTCTTGCCCAGAGACTGTTCAGTGACACACCGTCACAGGTAAGCTCTTTCGGAATCACGGTAAATCCAAGACGAGTTCCGGTAAATCCGGCATTTTTGGAGAAACTTCTCATCTCGATCGCACATTTCTTCGCTCCATCGCATTCGTAAATGCTGTGTGGTACGTCGTCCTCGGAAATGTATGCTTCATAAGCTGCATCATAAATAATAACAGAACCTTTTGTCAAAGCAAAGTCAACCCACTTCTGAAGCTGATCTTTATTTAATGTTGTTCCGGTCGGATTATTTGGGCAGCAGATGTAAATGATATCCGGTGTCTCTTTTGGAAGTTCCGGTACAAAATTATTTTCTGCGGTACATGGCATATAAATTACATTTGACCATGCTTCTTTCTCTTTCACGTAGTCTCCGGTTCTACCTGCCATGGCATTGGTATCTACATAAACCGGGTAAACCGGATCACATACTGCGATACGGTTATTCTGTGCGAAAATGTCTCCGATGTTTCCGGAATCACTCTTTGCTCCGTCACTTACGAAGATCTCGTCGATAGCAATGTCCACGCCACGTGCTTTGTAATCGTTTTCTACGATCGCACTGCGCAGAAATTCGTAACCAAGATCCGGCGCATAACCGTGAAATGTCTCAGCATGAGCCATTTCATCAACGGCTTTGTGCATTGCGTCAATGACTGCCGGCGCAAGAGGAAGTGTTACGTCTCCGATTCCGAGACGGATCACTTTTTTGTCCGGATTTGCTTCTGTATACGCATTTACTTTCTTCGCAATCGTCGAAAAAAGGTAACTTCCAGGTAATTTCAAATAGTTGTCGTTAATTTTATACATGTCATTCCTCCATACAAATTTATGTTCGTTTATCTGCGGATTATCGCTGTACACGAGCTCCTGCACCACCCATGATGGCTTCTACTTCTTTCTTGCTTGCCATCGTAGTATCACCAGGAGTTGTCATTGCCAATGCACCGTGAGCTGCTCCATAATTTACAGCAAGTTCTGCATTTTCTGTTGTCATCAAACCATAGATCAAACCGGAAGCAAAGGAATCTCCGCCGCCGACACGGTCCATGATCTCAAGTCCTTTATAATCTTTGGCTTTAAAGATCTCGCCATCTGCCCAGCAGATTGCACTCCAGTCATTGACTGTCGCTGTCTTTACTTCACGAAGTGTCGTTGCTACCGCTTTAAAGTTTGGATATGTCTTCGCTGCCTCGTTGATCATTTTCTTGTATCCGTCCAAATTCAATTCTTTCAGATTGGCATCATTTCCCTCGATCTCAAATCCAAGACAAGCCGTGAAATCTTCTTCATTTCCGATCATTACGTCTACGTATTTCGCGATTTCTTTATTTACTTCCTGTGCTTTCTCGATACCACCGATCGCGCTCCACATGGATGGACGGTAGTTGAGGTCATAAGAAACGATAGTTCCGTACTTCTTCGCTGCCTTGATGGCTGCCAATACGGTCTCGCATGACTGCTCGGACAAAGCGGCATAAATTCCACCGGTATGTAACCAGCGTGCACCCAATTCGCCAAAGATATAATCAAAATCGAAATCTTCCGGTTTTGCCTTAGAAATGGCTGTGTTAGCACGGTCGGAACATCCTACGGCACCACGGATACCAAATCCGCGCTCGGTAAAGTTTAAACCGTTACGACATACACGTCCGATTCCGTCGGTCTCCATCCATTTGATCAAAGAAGTGTCGACACCGCCCTGCAAAATGAAGTCTTCCATCAATTTACCTACTTCATTGTCCGCAAATGCTGTGATCACACCTGTGTTCATGCCAAAGCATCTTCTCAAGCCACGAACTACATTGTACTCACCGCCGCCTTCCCAGGCACGAAACGATCTTGCGGTACGGATGCGTCCTTCGCCCGGATCCAGACGAAGCATTACTTCGCCAAGCGAAACAGCATCATATTTACATTCTTCTGCGGGTCTTAAATTTAAGTTCATTTTTTCTTCCTCCAAACTGAATATTTTTCTGCATACCATTATACAACGAAAAATTCGATGGGGCAAGTGTTTCTTTTTAGGGAAAGTTTGCAGAATTTGGCGATATTTTCTCGATAGGGGAGGGGGCGGCTTTGGTGTTGTGTGGGGCTCTGGTGTTATGGGGCGAGGGGACGTGGGGCAAGCATCCACTATGGGAAATGGGGGCGCAGGGCGCCACGGACGTGGGACAAGCATCGATTACGGAAAATGGGATCTCAGGGCACCACAGACGTGGGGTAACCATCCATTACGGGCAAAACATGAAAAAATGTGGAATTTTACCGTAATTTCCTGCAACTTTCTTCCATATTTTTACATTCTTTGGCGGTTTTACGGTATTTTTGTGTTGTTTTTGTCTTTTTGACCGTAATAATTGTTAATTTTTAACATCAGTTTCCTTATTTTACCAATTTTTACGGTATTTTTTGATGTTTTTCCTCTTTTTTGCCCGTAATGGTTCATTAGCGAACTGGGAAAATGGAGGATTGGTCATGCCACAGGAGAAAAAACATTGTTTGGCATGACTTTCACAAGACAGGTGGTCATGCCGCAGGAGAAAAAGTGCTGTTTGGCATGACCTTCACAAGATAGGCGGTCATGCCGGAAGGCCTGAAAACGTTATTTGGCATGACTTTCACAAGACAAGCGGTCATGCCGCAGAAGAAAATTTGTTGTTTGGCATGACTTTCACAAGACAAGCAGTCATGCCGGAAAGCCTGAAAACGTTGTTTGGCATGACGTAAAACAAAAGAGGCCGGCCCCACCAATTTTAAGTTATCAGCCACCGCTTCAAGTGGTGCTTTACGCCCAAAAGGATGGTACCGCAAGCGTTGTTGCCGGCCACTATAAAGCGGTACCTCTTGAAGATAGTTGCATCTTTTTATTTTCTAAAGACGGAGCTTGGAATCAATTTTCCGCTCCGTCCTCTTTTTCTTCATTAAGCAGGCTCTCTGGCTCTCCTTTTATACGCTTCCAAGTAATAAGCTCTTTTTCATTCAAATCTCCTTCCAAAACGATTGGAATTTCCCCAGATGTATGGATCTTCCAAAACAAGGTATCACTCATCTGACAATTTCCACATTTCCGTGGTCCAAGAAGCAATCCAAACACGCCCATTTTCGGCGGATAATCCCATCCGTCACGAAACGCCTCTTCGGCCGTCAAAAATTCTCTTTTCCCGCACACTTCACAATAATGCCAAAATGGGCGTGTTTTCATACTCTCCAATAAAGCTTTCCGTTTTCTTGATTTGGCATCTTCATTTTCTATTTGCTCTTTTTCATCTGCAATCTCCTTCCTTGCATCTATCAGAAACTGCTCATTCAGAGGGGGATCCATCCTCAAATTAATGTCGCCATCGGACACCTCATAAATGGAATCAAATCCCTCCCGCGGATTCGGGAATTCTATCTCTGCGGTATTCATTTCAAAAGAGCCCTGCCATTCTTCACCTTTTCTTATTCTGACATTTTCCTGCCATCTCTCATCACTTGGGCACATAACATATATTTCAATTTCCGCATCAACCGCTTCACGTATTGCATCAACATAAACAATTCGACGTTTTGCTTTAAAAAATGTCTGTTCTGCGACAACATCTCTTCCGCATTTCAGTTTTTCTATGATATCACTAAGCAGCCTGTCATTTGCTTTCATTAGGCATCGGATTTGAACTCCCAGCGGCATCATTTTTTCAAATCCAGTTTCTTTATATGCCTTTTGTTGATAATCAAAAACATTTAAAACATCCACATTTTTTTCAGCAAAAAAATGTTCTATAAAATGTGTCTTACCGGAAGCCGTGGCTCCCATTACAAAAGATATTTTCGGCATCTCTTTCACTCTCCTTCTATATTTCTTCATCATATGGTGCTATCAAATAATTTCCATTTTCAGTTACCCGATAATATTTGTCTTCCTCTGTATCGACTAAAAGAACCGGAATAATACCACTCTCCAAAACTGTACCATCAATATAATAATGGGATTCGCCATCAAAATATATGTCATAATATTCCGGATTTCCAGAAATTTCCGCTGTGCTCACGTGGCCGGCGACAACTTTCATATCAAGGCCATCGATTTTTCCAATTTCGGCGGGATATTTGCCTACAAATATAGAATCTCCCGTCTCCCATTTCCATAAAGCACCCGCTTCTTCATTAATGCCAGCATGCACAAAGCATCTTCAAACTGCTCCAGACATCCATGTATATCACTCATACAATATATTTTCATCGCATTTTTCTCCTTTTAATCAGAAAACATATCCCCATTTGAGGACGAATAGAACTCTTGTCCGGAATCCAAACAATATGCTGCCAGTCTTCCGCCTTGATAAGGTGCTCCACAATCGATAGCAATATGATTATTATGTTTGTATATAGCACCAGGAACAGGATTTTCTTTGATACTCTGGGTCGGTGTATGTCCTGTTACGAGATATTTATCCCGGTAATACATCCTTTCATAATCGGCCTGACCCCATACCAAATCATGCAGAGAATACTCTCGAATATCTTTTTCCGGTTTAAAATTATCAAGTCCGGCATGAACCAATAGAAAATTTTTGTTTCCCACCGTTACCTCTTCATAATTTGAAAAGCCCTTTATAAATTTTATGATTGCATTTTGGGTTTCTAAGCTCTGTTTTCTAAATTCATGTATCGTTGTTTTGCTGCCATTATACTGCCAGGTCACCAAATTATTTAACATTTTTTCATCCATTTTGTCCAATGATATGTTTAAAACGTCTCCCATCAAAAATTCGAGACATTCCTGTGCCATCACTTCATGATTCCCAGCTATGCAGATACAATTTTGTAATTCCATAAGTTTTAAAATAGTCTTGATTGGATGCGGCCCCCGATCAAGAACATCACCTAAAACATATAATGTATCTGTTTCCTTCAGTTCTATTTGCTTCAATAATTCCTGAAACATGTCATATTCTCCGTGGATATCGGACATTACATAGTTCGCCATTTTAAGTCACTCCCTTTCAAAAATTTTTTTAAATCTCCACCTTTAATAACGGTTTCATTATATTTATATCCATCCGGATCAAATGTTTTATCTAACAAAGCCAAGCATGGTTCAAACTCAGGCTCACCCTCCATTCTCTCCAGCAAAATCTTTAGCTGCTGCTTAGACTCAACAATTACGTAATCAGCAAGAGCATCCCCCGCACAAATTGATTTATTATATAAAATACCACATATTCTATCTTGTTCTTCTCTCCCATCAAAACAACTATGTTCACTGGTTAAACTCTTCATAATGTTCTCTTTGCCTAAACGTAATAGCTGATCATTTTTATATTGCTCTCCATTCTCCTTTAAAGCGGGGCACCCAAGAACATCTGTCAAAAACTCATTGCCTTTCAAAACAATTTTTTCAGCTTTTCTATTATTTAAATTCTCAATCCAATAATCCCATTCTCCGATAAACACATCTAGAAATCCCTGACTATTTCCTCGCTTTTTATACCGTTCCTCATATTCTCCCTTAAGAGATATATCCGGAACGACAACGGTATACGGAATGTGATCCCTATCCAAAAAATCCATAATGATGCCAATAGTTGGAATTACAATATATTTTTCCGGGCAGTATCTTATTAAACATTTAATTACCCAATAATAGTACAAGAACCAATCTTTCCGAAGTTTTAGTTCCTCATGCGCCTTAATACTCTCATTGGCACCTATCTTTCTTGACACGTCAAAAAAATTACTGTATTTAAAAGGCATGCAAATCACATCAATCGCATGCGGATTTTGCTGACAAAACGTTGTTTTTCCTACTCCTGAGAATCCTGCTATGATCATAATTCTCCTCCATTCCATCTTTTCCATTGCATATTATCATTTTTCTCCGGCGATATGTATTCAATCTCTAACATGGGGTTAAACCCGTCAAAGAAATAGCCGTTATTATTAACAAAAATTGTTCCAGCTAAGCTCTCCGGAATACCCTCTTTCTTCTCGATAAAAATCCCCTGTGGTTCTATCGTCCATCTTCCCATCTCCTGCGCAATCAAATCTGCAAACGAAATAACTACGCTTTCTTCCCTGCGCATGTTAGTAAGCTTGAACCTAAAATCTTTTAGTTCTAATTCAGGATAATCACAATACGAATAATCAGGGGCGTATTTAACAAGTAACTCATTATTGCATGCTCCCGATCTGCGGGTACAATTATGACTTACCAACATACCTTGCCAAAATTTAGGAATATAATGTTCTTTCCCTTTCGGATGATCCTCGTTGTATCGAACCAAAATACCGCTATTATCCCCCATAGGGTCAAGGTATCCATATAAATCATTGAAACTCAGAGCGAGTTCATTTTTTGTTTGCTTATCGATCAGTACAAATTGAAATTCATCTAATCTCATTTTTTATTTCTCCAATCTCTCTTTATTAAAGTAATAGCCTTCTCAACCGTTATTTCCTTCGTTAGTAAAAGAAATATCGGAAGAGACAATTTAGACATAAGCTCTGGAATAGTGGCTGTGCAGTAATCTTCTGTTTCCATGGGTGCCATCTCATAGTGATCATAATCAATGACTGTCGTCGCCGTCAGATCATAGCATCCATCTTCTGTAATATAAAAGCGCGGTGTCTGCAAATGATGTGGGGCATATAACTTCCCTCCAATTCCATCATGCGAAAACGGCCATATTCTTGCATTGAGAAAATTCATAAATCTATACATGTCTGACAAATCTTCTGATCTTTCTTTAATCCAACCTGATGCGTTCTCAGAAAAGTAAACCCTGCTTTCCATACAAGTATCCCAAAAATAAATACTAGATTCCAGTATGCTATTCGGGCATGCTGTATAGCCTTCAAAGACCATTACGATACAACTACCTCCATCATGTAAATGCTCAAAAAATGTAATATTCCTTTTCTTAAGATAGGCGATCATTTTTCGTCTTGCTTCAGTTTTATTCATTTTCAACATCTCCTTTATTCATTATCTCTGCCCTGTTTTCACGCAGTTCCGCAATAGTCATAGGTCTGTGATGTGATTGCACAAAAGCCACTGCCCTCTTTATCCCTTTCACCATTTGGATTTCCTGTTCTGAATATTCACTGTAGTCCGTCACAATATCTGTATGTTCCGGATTATGCAAAATCTCAACTAGGACATCTTCAAACCTATGGGCGTGATCCATCTCACCATTATGTATGAAATGATATATTAACCCCGTTCCGGAGAACTCCGCTGCAATATAATTTGCATCTCCACTTTCAAAACCATATCCCATCTGAACACACCAAAGACCGGAAGTATCATCTTGAACCGGAATATACTTATCAAGATATCTTTGCTCTAATAAATCATCTGAACCACCTGTATATTCAGGCTTATTATCGGTTTCAATCATCATAGTTTTCTTTCTGCTGTAAAGATTCGTGAGATAGTTGAGATATGACCTTCTTTCATCTTTTTCATTCAAAGTCATACGCTCAATATATATTGGATTAATATGCTCATGTTCAAACTCTCCCTGATAAGCTACTCCGTCAAATTTAATATCTACACAAACCTGAACATCTGAATAATCCCCTTTAAGCTTTTTATAAAACTCATAGTCCTTATCAGAATAATTGAGTATTATTCCTACTTTTTCACAAAACTCAGTTGTATTCCAATCTCCATAGAGACTTCTTACTATGTCACCATGCCTGAAATCGTGTGGAATAAATATAAAGTCAAACAGTGATTCATTATAATGCAAAGCCCCTAATGCAGTATTACACTTTCTGGAATACTTCCTATCCTTTTTAATCTGAACTAATGCCTTTGATATCCTATCCTTTAATGCGTCATCAGATATTTTGTTCATAAAAACATTTAGCCACTTTACTTTTTCTTCATATGTAATCATAATGTGATTTGCAACAATCGTAGCCTTCTCCAAGTCCGTGAATTCATGATGTATGCTATGCAGGTAAGCCCTTGTATCTTTTGATGGAATAAATTCATCAATAAAATCTTTTTCCATTTTATCCTCTCTATACTTTCTTATTTATTTTGCACAAAAAAGCTTGTATTTAAGCCATTTGTACAATGGTTAACTCTCTAACTGATTCAAGTCGCGCAGAATTATTTCAGGAAAATACTTTATTTGATTCATAGCCTTTTGTAGGTCTTCTGCAAATTCTTTTCTTCCTTCTATCGAAAATGCTCTTACTCGCATATCAATGATTGCACTAGCTTGAATGTCTGAAAATCCAAGCTGATTCATAATTTGCAATTTTGCATCAGAACCATCCTGAGAATGCTCAACTACATAATAGACTTGATTTAGATGTTCCTGGACCCAACAAAGAGCTTCAAGTTGACTAATTCTATCACGCAATTTACCAATATACTCAATAATGTATTCTGCGAAATCTCCTAATACATGCCTATCATTTCCTAGTGCAACTCGCCATGGAATCATCCTATCTCCAGTTATTTCTTCTACTAGGCCAGACAAGGCATTAATATTTGATATAAAAATATCATGACTCATCGACCGCTTCTCATTTAGCAATCCTAACATATCTACAGACAATTGATTCCAATTTTTCTGATAAAAGTAATACTGATTTGCACTTCCTATAAGTTGGTCAAACATTATTTTTATCTTTTCATCTATTTCTGTATCTTTCATAATGCTTTGAAGAATTGCATAAAAGTTTATTTCTTCTATCTTACTCATTGTTATAATCCGCCTTTCTGCTTCGCGAAAGTTACCAATAGAACCATGAAAATATTAGTTGCTCTCGCTTCGCTCGTTTCTATTTTCCCTTCCGCTTGATATTTGATATAATTCTTTTATAAGACTGACACACTACAGAACACGTGGAGGTGAGTGGCGGGGCTGTATAGCGGCGACCTCGTATTGTTATATGTTGTCGGTCATCCGTTAAGGCATCAATGAATGGCGCATAACAGTAGCCCGCAAACTTATCTCTTCCAAAGTCGACTCGTTTTTGCCGGATGACCAGTCACTGTCATCTTTTTAGTAAGATACCGTTTCAAACTCACTTGTATGATTACCGGTGAGAAGAATCGTGCTCATACAGGCACCTAATCTGATCAAACAACGAGGCTACATTATCAAGGATGATACTGTTGTTCCTGTTACCTGATTAGGTGTTGCGTCTATATTTACTATGCCCTTTGTTTCTTGGTTGTCTAAAATTTCTTTTTTTCAAACTTTCTCCTCTAAAAAAGAAATATGCTCCATAAGATGTTCTAGTTCAACTTTCTTTTTTTCCTTAGCGGTACGAGTGAAATCATTTATAGACATATACTGAAAATACTTGCATTGTTTAAATGACAATCCATATTTTTCATTCATATTCTCAGCAAATGTGTGAAAGTCTGAAGCATTTTCCATTATCTGAATCATATCTGAATAATTATCGACTATTACGAAATATGCATCGAGTTCTTCTTTTGTGCTTCTTGCTTTTGCAAGCCTTCTTCTCACATCCCTTTGATAGCCTTCATCACTTGTATTAAAAGTATTATTTTTATTGTTTTTCTTCTTTTCTCTCCACACTTCTATCTGCTCTATTTTATTCAAACATCTCGTATATTCTTCCTTAGTCATCATCTCCATGCGAATCTGTGAAAGCTTTCTTATTTGATAATCCGAAAGATTATATTTTTCTTTTAGTGCGATAATCATATCATCACGTTTTTCCGCTGTTTTGATTAACTCCACAACCTCAGTACTATGTTCGTAAAGCCAAATATAGTCCTTACAAAGTTCATAATCCGTGTCGTAATACTTCGACGCCGTATCATCTTCGTATTTTCTTCCCTTTTTTATTGTTCCATGCATCACTTTATAATCACTATATGAAAATTCGTTTGTTCTCACATCAGCTCTACACCCAATAGTTTCATACTCTGCCAATTCATTTATTGCCATGGCATATGCTTTCGAAAGAGCTGCATAAATACTATTGAAATCATCAACATACACACTAATACGCTGCACTTCACCTGGATATGATTCGGGTACAGACTTGCCAAATCTTTCTATAAAAATACTACATTGATTAGTTCTCAATTTTACCACTCCTTTTGTTCTTAAAAATTACTTAGTGTCCCCATTACCCCATTAATGCCCTTATTCTTTCAAAGTCGTACTCCCTTATTATTTCAGCACCATCGGAACACGCTGTCTCATGATTTACCACAACAATCTCGGCATCAAGGGGATCCTCAACCATCTCTTCCGCCATCATTTCGAAGAAATCATACACACTAAAGATTTCTGTGACATGCAAATAATCCAGCAAAAAGGCAAGAGGTGTATTTCCTGCCACCTGCGCATTGCTGTTTCTCGCCAAATTCAACCAAATAAATTCATTTTTCAACAGATCTATGCCAAACAAATATGCAAATGTGCTCTCACAGTCCACAAGAAAAGCTGATTCTACAGTTTTTGGCTCGTATATTTCTCCACTGTCATCCTCATCTCTTAGCATATAGCCAGCTTTACAAAAACACTGGTTAAAGTTCACTCCTGAGAAAACATTGTCGCAAAATATAAGATACCGGTATTCCGGATACCGTGCTTTAAACTCTGGAAGATTAATATCAAAGTATTCAGAGCCACCATTATAACCGCTTGTTTCATCACCGGAATATGTAATCGCATCAGATTGTTGTGCAGCCATTGTCCTCCACGAAAACTCCCTGATCACGCCTTCTTCTGTAAGCGCAAACGCAGAAAGGTCAATATCATTTACTTTTTCCCAATAAGTAAATGCCCGCAGCTTTTTGCCATCATCAAAAGGAAGCCGCGACCCTTTTGAAAGAACTCCGAATCCGCCCTGACTGGTATTTTCCGCAAGCGGAAGTGCGTAATTTTTCATTTCCGGATCAACATATACCTTGCCAAGTCTATTCTTCAATCGTTCTTTCAACCTTGACCGTATAACACTCTTAAGCACCTCAATCCGATCTTCAGAAAGCTTACTTTTCCTTTTATCCTGCTCCTCATTTGTTTCAGTATGAACCTTCAAAAGATTGTGTCTGGAAAACTTGAAAGTCCGCCCACCGTCTCTTACTATCGATTCATATCGAAATAACAGTTGCAGCAAAATCAGAACACTACAATCCTCCGGAAAATCAGAAAGAAAGGTCTCTGCTTCTTCACTATCCATACGGCTTAAAATATAATTCAGATTTCTAAACAAGGCCGCGGTACCCTTTTTTTCACGCAATAGACCGTCTGCTTCCTTCCGCCTGTTTTCACGCATCAGCTTTTCAAACTCACTGTATACGGACTCATTTCCTTTTTCTCTCATAGCACGCACAAAAACTGATGCTGCTTCGTTTTTAGGCTGATAATGAATATGATGCAAAAAGCCGTTCCATAGTTGCTTTTTCTCATAACAAGTACGGATATCGCACCTGTTTCTCTTAAACATCCTGTCTAAAATCTCCGTCAAGAATTTTCTGTCCTGATTTTTGAAATTAAGCTTCTTGGGATTGCTATTGTTGTAATTACGGTAATTCAGTTCATCCACAACCTTCATTACATCCGATAGATTCATTTTATCGACCAAAGAAAACATTTTTGTGTCAATTAAAAGTCGTACCAATGTGCTTTTAGATGAAATCTCCGGCATTTCATCATAGTCAAGAATGTATGCCAACACCAGTGCATATTGCCTGTCATTGAGTGGACGCGATCCCAGCAGAAGGTTCTTAACAATAGTTTTTATAGTCACCTCCGCATCTTCTTCCGTCTGCACTTCAAATTCCTTTACCTTAGCATCTTCCTGAAATGCAGCATGTTCAAAGTCTTTTTCCAACACAGAGTGTCCGGGATCATCAAAATACCCCACTCCATATGTCGTAAAGTAATGTAAGAGTTGATCAAATAGCAGTTCCTCTGTAGTAAGTTCCCGTACACTCTTCGGAAAGCCTCGATAAAACGGCTCCGGAACATTTTCTCCTAACCTTTTTTCAAGTTCGCAAATCATTTCATGATTAACATATTTCCCACCCTTTACAATTCTTATATTAAAAAAATGCGCCAGTGCAAACAATGTCTCAAAGACATTTTTTTCTTCGTATTTTCCATCACTGACTAAAATATGCTTTTCAAACAGATAATCCTTATATATTTCCTTCATATCTTCCTCCGCTATAGTTTTAGTTTTCACAGGAAGCCGACGAATCTTGCCGCTATCATCCCCTTGAAGCAGTAAGCAGCAATAGCTGTCGGCACATAATCTGGCGATATTATCGAATTAATAACATGCGCTCTAACCACTGAGCCACAGAACGTTTCCGTCCTGGTAGGATTCGAACCCACGACAACATGTCCCCAGAAGAAGTAAACTCGATTAGCTGCCATAATTGCGTCTGGATTCATTGCTATTTTACAATATAAAAATCTGTGAATCGCCTTCAATTTGCTTTTTGAAGTACTCATAATCAATCATATATATATTTTTCTTGTTTACCTCCCCCCATCCTGCCATCTCATTTCTTATGCTAGCAGCCTCCTTTGCCTTTTCTAAATTTTTATATGAACGTACAAATTTTCCTGTTTCCTCATCTTTCACATAATTAAAATAAATATTTTCAAGATCATTAAACAACTCAGGATCCATATTTTCATATTTTTGTATAAACAAATTGTAACACTCAATAGGCCCATTTAACTTAGGAAAACCTTCCTCGCCTTCCTCGTCGTCCTCTTTCTGTTCCTGAATGAGCCATCGAAATGCAGAAAGCGTTCCATCTCTATTTCTTCGAACCAAAAATTTAATATACCCATCCCGTAAGATATTGTTATACTTTATCCACGGCACATCAGTATCTGATAAACGATTCTTTTCTGCATCCCAGCATTCCTGGTTCTTTACATACACCATCCTTTCCTTCGGTGCAGAAGGATCTCTTCCAAAGAGTAATCTGGCTATGCAAAGAGGAAGGTTTTTCCTTGATTCACTTGCCGCCTGATACTCAGGGTAAAATTTCTCAAAATAGTCCACTCTTACAAGAAAATCCCCTGCAAAGACAGGTATTATTTTCCAGCTATTGATAACTGTAAAACCATATTCATCCTTGGCACCATTTTTTTATTCTTCACTACTTCATACACCTCCGGAAAAAGTTGTACCATGTCAATAATATTCCAGTGTGTTCCTTCTTGGCTAATTATGTATTCGTCACCACTTTTAGTGATAAATATCATGCACCCCGGCTCTCCCATTCCAGGATAAGAAATGTCAAAAAACACGATTTCATTTATCAATGTTTCATTTATATCCTCTAAATCAAAAGTTCCTGATTTCCACATCGTTTTTCCGCTCCTTTCTAAGTAAAAAAACTCTCGAATGTATATTCAAATAATTTACAATTCTTGCCGCTCTAATATAACTGTTCTTTTCATAAAATAGCTCCTTTTACATGCTTGTTATCTCGTTTATAAAGTCATATATATGTTTTTGCCAAGAACAATAAATCTCAACCGAACTTTCGTATTCGGAAATGTATTTATTGAAAATAGGGAAGTAACTATCTTTAATAAGCAAATGATTTCCACAACCGGTGTAAATATGTTTCCATCCATTCGCAACTTTTGTTATGTTACAGTTCTTTTCATCGCCGTTTGCAAATAGAACTATCTCTCCATCAGTCCTTTCATCACGCATAGGACCGTTCCAAAAACACCCTTCCAATGCTGAAAAATTACTTTTTATATCGGAATAAGTAAATTCATCACCGTAAAATAGAGAAAAGCATTCACCATTTTCTTTGACAAATTCCATTAAACGAGGGGCGCCCATTGCACCGGGTTCTGCAATGGTGTATATAACAACACCCTCAAATAATTCAGCTGATATTTTTTCAATCTCCTTAAATTTTGGCATTTCTATATCCTCCTAATTTTTCACTCGTTATTTTGCTTATCTGTGCTATGTAATTCTTCACTTAAATCTTTTAATTGTTCTAACCGTTTTTTATCACTATGCAAACGATTATCTCGACAATAATCACAGCTACCGTGATTGCAGCACATTTTACAATATGCTTTTACACCAAGATACTGTTTTCTACGCTCTTTTCCGTGTTGTATTCCTTTATCAAGACTCATTTCACAGTTCTCCCTCTGTCAACTTATTTATGTAATGCATCGCTTGTTGTAAATTGATCTTTCCTAACAATAGTGAGAAAATTGCCGGACTTAGTTTATTTAACAAATCCGGGCAATAGGCTGTAATATAATCTTCTGTCTCTAAAGGAGCAAGTTTATAAAAATCATAATTAATAATGGTAGTTAGAGTAATATCAAAACAATCATTTTCTTTAATGAAAATTCGTGGTGTATATAATGTGCTTGGAACATACAACGCTCCACCCGCTCCATCGGCGGAGCACATCCATACTGTTGCATTTATGTGATTCAAAAGTCGTATAACTGAGGGAAGATTCTCTTAACATCTTCTAAACTCCAGGATAGTTTTCCCAGTCATACTTGTTGCACTTCTTGTAAAAGATACCGCATAATCCAACACCAGTATATTCAAGATTCTCTCGCATTACTTGATCTAATGAATATGGATCAATCTTGGCACTACCATTTACAATGCTTCTAAACCAAGCTTCAATCCTATACTGGTTTTCCATTAGGCAATGATTAAAGCGAATAATTTTGACCTCCTTCCCCCTAACCCTGGGGCGAAATTTCTTATTCGCAATGAACAGTTCCATCTGCAGTCCCCAATATGGACTTCTCCTTTTCGTAATAATTACATTCTTGTCATATATTGCTTCGAAAGTTGAGTCCTTTTGGTTATATCTGCCACCACCACAATAGATTCCAGTACCCAATTTATAGGTAATGTTATTATTTTCAAAAAATTCCAGGATATCAAGCTTATAAGATTCATCCTTCTTCGTAAACAGTAACTTCATCTCTGTGATTCCTTTGTCTGTCATAAACAAAAGTTCTGTACCCAAGTTGCAACGAATAGAATAGTCTCCCATTACAATTTCAGCAGGATAACTCTCTTTTTCCCACGAAAAATACTTTGGAATAAACACACATGTATCAACATATACAGCTGGTTCTAAATATACGATGCTACCATAATTCATTTTATTATTTCTCATAACCATTTTCTCCTAACTCAAACTGGTTTCTACGCTTACATAAAGAATGCTGCCGCTTATATTATATTAACACATTTATTTTCTCAGATTGGACAACAATATGTCCAAAGTTGATGTGTCCTTATAAAAACAGCCGCAGCTGTTCTGGTCAAGCATTTTTGTAACATTATGACCTAACTTTTTTCCATGGGGGGACATTTATCCCCCATATCGTGCCTCATAAGGCGTTTTGTAATTATTGTAAGAATGCGGACGCACGTGATTGTATTGTACATACGCAAATTCTTCCACTTTCTTCATATTTTTCCTCCTTAAATAAAATGTATGAATGCGTTAATGTTTTAACAAGATTATATTTATTTTCTTCTTGTTGTACCTATATTAACATACTTGCCACTATACGTCAATAGGTAATAGAAATATTTTTCATCTTGTTATTTTCCGGAATATTTGCTATAATATAAAAAAGATTAATACAAACAGAAAGGAATTCCTTATGTCATACGAATATTTGATTGGAATACGACTTGCCACACCCAATTCATCAATATCACTTAATCAAGAACCCTTTTCAAGTGCAATTTTTTCCGCCATTGGAAAGTATAATTTGCGTTCGAAATTGGCCCCCAATCCTAAATGCATCAGTTTAATTTCTTCTAATTTTTTTAAAGATTCATTCATCATTACATTAACAAGTGAAAAAGAACTTGCTTCACCGGGTAAAGCTTTACGGTTTTTTTCACAAATAATTACAAATTCCGGAACATTTGATCCTTATATAAAAAACGGTAAAGTATTTTCTACTTTTCCTGTAATGCAAACCGGAAAAGAGCAAAAAATTCTAGATCCTGATAAAATTTCAGACGTAGAAATATTAAAAGCACTTATTGATTATGTGTGTAACAAAAGTAATTCGAATTCAACCACCTATAAAAGAAAGCGAAACGCAATGGCTCAGATTAAACAGATAGCTCTGGAATCCGGAATATATAGCATTAATTAATACTTCATAGATAATTGATGTACACTTATTTCATCCTGAGAAAAATGTAAACTCACATATTTACTCTATATTCGTTTCTTTTTTCTAATCCTATATGCTTTTTTTGAATTTGTTGGCAATCTAAATCCTAGTCTTTTAGCCTGTTCAAATGCTAAACAGAAATTTATATCTATTAAATATTTCCATTGTTTATTCATGAACAAAGCTAACATACAAGCTTCATACCTTATTGTTGATATATCGTTGTCATCTACTGCATAATGACCATATAATTGTCCCTCATAAAGTATATCATCCGGTTTTAACTTTTTAACTTGCCTATACTCCTGAAGTAGTTCTTCATCACGTTCTTTTCCAGTTGCTCCAGGTTCACGCCACCAACAATACTCCTTAGTTTCACACCCCCAGCCTCGCGTCCTTTCAATTTTTTCTATCGTTTCATTTACAGCCAGACAATTGTTCCCGTTTTTTAACACACAATCAATTCTCATAGTTTCTCCTTTAATTAATTGTAACTAATCATTCCATATGCAGTCTAATTCATATTCCAGTTCTTCATCTGTAGTTGCATTTGAAAACATGCCAAACAATACATCATCAATATCAATCTTTTCTTCATCAAATTCTTCTTCATACATTTTCTTCACCTCCTTTGCAAAATTTTACCAAGCGAATTATTTAAACAATTTCAAATAATCCATAAAAATAAGAGCCTCAACGGCTGGCGTTGAGGCTGCAAACTTTATATTTTCAATTCCATTAGTAAGTAATAAACGTTCCCATAATTTTCTGTAGTCATTGAAATCGAATGAACAATCATCCAAAACTATAAATTCCTCTATTTCCGGATGATCATTTAAATATTTAACGATTCCGGCACCTCTGTCATGCTTACTATCAACTGTTTTTCCAGATATACACAATCCATACATTTCCAGTTTGGATACAAGATACTTATAATCCTCATCAGTTGGCTTCAATTCTTTCCAATCAGATGAAAGAACTATATCTCCTCCACCGTATTTGGTAATAGTCTTCGATAAAATTTCTACTCTTGCATCATCAATTCCGGTATATCCATCTGGAGAACGTTGACAAGTTGTCCTAGTGTTTAAAACACCATCTACATCCAAAAACACCACAAAACTCTTATGTTTCACTCAATCATCTCCTTATTTTTTTGATAATAATCTTACTCTGTATTCTAATTTTCAAAGGACACTATGATGAAAAATAAAGATGAGCTACTACCCATAAGGATAATAGCCCATCCAAAACATTAAATGTTATGTTCTGGTCAAGCATTTTTGTAACATTATGACCTAACTTTTTTCCATGGGGG
>ERZ808240.1848-NODE-1848-length-24828-cov-4.331450_pt1 | contig 24828 bp, 20 predicted proteins | sample MGYA00521084_ERZ808240 | MGnify/ENA primary metagenome ERZ808240 (study PRJEB31516, sample SAMN03275571) | gut metagenome | biome: mammalia-associated habitat; material: feces | host: Papio cynocephalus | place: Kenya | collected 2012-08-06 ... | reverse complement strand
TGCAAGCTTCTTGTTCGTATCTTTCTCCAGATATTTCACGGTATAACTAAGATCCGTTCTCTTTGTATAGTAGAAGTTGATCACGTTCTGGCTGTTATCATGGCTAATTGTGAGTTCTTTCTCAGAATCTCCGCTTACTACATATCCATCAATCTCTGGTGCTTCTTCTTTTACTGTGTCTTTGTAAGTCTTTCCTGTTGCTGTCTTTGCTTCCTTTAATACCTTATTCGTATCTTTCTCAAGGTAATTCACTACATAAGACAAATCATTCTTCTTTGTGTAGTAGAAGGTGATTTCATTCTTTCCATCTACAATCTTGATTGTCTTCTCGCTGTCTCCTGTTACATTGTAACCGTCGATTGTGATTGCCTTCTCTGTTACTTCATCTCCGAATGTCTGGTTTCCAACTATCTTATTATCTGCTAATGACTGATTTGTACCTGCTTCCAGATATCTGACTGTGTAGCTTAAATCTTTCTTCTTCGCATAGTAGAAGTTGATCTCATTCGTTTCAGTTCCGATTGTAATTGTCTGTGATGCGTCCCCTACCAGGTTATATCCTGGAATTGTAATAGCATCTTCTGTAACACTTACTCCGAACTCCTTACCTGTAACTTCTTTACTATCCTGAAGTTTACTGGTAGTTCCTTCTTCGTAGTAATTTACAGTATAGCCAAGGTCTGTTCTCTTCGTGTAATAGAAAGTAATCTCATTCGTTCCAGTTGTGATAAAGACATCTTTTGTCTGGGCATCTACGGTATAACCATCAATCGTCTTCGCTGTCTCTGTCACTGTTGTTCCAAATGTCTGATTTTCTACTGTCTTTGGTTCTGCCAGTACATTATTCGTATCTTTTTCCAGATACTTGACCGTGTAACTCAAATCACTTCTCTTCGTGTAGTAGAAAATGATCTCGTTCTTTCCGGTCGTAATTGTCACTGCCTTTGTCTGGGCATCTACGGTATAGCCATCAATCGTCTCCGCTGTCTCGCTGACTTCATTACCAAATGTCTGATTTTCTACGGTCTTTTCATCTGCAAGCTTCTTGTTCGTATCTTTCTCCAGATATTTCACGGTATAACTAAGATCCGTTCTCTTTGTATAGTAGAAGTTGATCACGTTCTTGCTGTTATCATGAGTGATTGTGAGTTCTTTCTCAGAATCTCCACTTACTACATATCCATCAATCTCTGGTGCTGTCTCTTTTACTGTGTCTTTGTAAGTCTTTCCTGTTCCTGTCTTTGCTTTCTTTAATACATTATTCGTATCTTTCTCAAGGTAATTCACTACATAAGACAGATCATTCTTCTTCGTGTAGTAGAAGATAATTTCATTCGTTCCATCTACAATCGTGATTGTTTTCTCACTTTCTCCTGTTACATTGTAACCGTCGATTGCGATTGCTGTCTCTGTCACACTTGTTTCAAATGTCTGGTTTTCAACTACCTTATTATCTACTAATGACTGATCTGTGCCTGCTTCCAGATATTTGACGGTGTAGCTTAAATCTTTCTTCTTCGCATAGTAGAAGTTGATTTCATTCGTTTCAGTTCCGATTGTAATTGTCTGTGATGCGTCCCCTACCAGGTTATATCCTGGAATTGTAATAGCATCTTCTGTAACACTTGCTCCGAACTCCTGATTTGTAACTTTTTTACTATTCTGAAGTTTATTGACAGTTCCCTCTTCGTAGTAGTTTACCGTGTAGTCAAGGTCTGTTCTCTTCGTGTAATAGAATATAATCTCCTGATTATCCGCTGAAAGTACTAAACTCTTACTTGTCGGTGCTACTGCTGTATATCCTTTAATTTCAATCGCATTCTCTACAACTGTTGTCTCAAATGTTTGATTGGTTTCTACTTTAGGTGTTGCTATCTCCGTATTTGTACCTTGCTCCAAGTATCTTACTGTATAACTTAAATCATTTCTTTTTGTGTAGTAGAAAATAATTTCATTTGTTCCAGCTGTAATCGTTGTGCTCTTTGTATTGTTATCTACCGTATATCCAGAAATATCAATTGCACTTTCTGTTACAGTTGCACCATAGGTCTGAGCTCCAACTACCTTATCGTTTGCTAATGACTGATTTGTACCTGCTTCCAGATATTTTACGGTGTAATTCAAATCACTTCTCTTTGTATAATAGAATGTGATTTCATTTCCTGTTACCTTGATTGTAATCGTCTGGCTTGTCGGATCATTCTTTGTATAACCTGGAATATCAACTGCATTCTCTGTTATCTCCTGACCAAAATCTCCAGATCCTTGCTTAGCCGGATGAATCACTTCACCTGTCACTTTATCCTTATAATTTACAGTATATCCAAAAGATCCTTTGGAATAGTATAAGTTAATGACTCCATTTGTCTTTCTCACAATGGTATACCGTTCTGGATTTGCTGACGTATAAGTATAACCAGTAATGTTTTTCTTATATTTAGCTGCATTGATGACTGTGCCTTCCTCTGCATTCACAGTTTCTGGATCTGCTAATTTTTGTGTTGTTCCTTCCAGATAGTGATTGATTGTAACGCTGCCATAAGAAGTAACATTAGACATTCCATCCAAATGCCATTGTTTTCCTGTACCAATGTAATTAGTTGCTCCATCTGAAATGATTAATCCAAACTGATTCCAGTCTATACTGCTCATCTCAATAGAGGTATTACTTCCATAACGTTCAAAGTTATTTGGATTAGCTAAAGCAGACTGCACTGCATTCCACTCTATACCACTCTTATAATATTTTCCAGTTGAATACCCCCTATTGGAAGCGCTTGGCATATTAGGAACCCACAATTTTCCAATTGTGTACCAGCCATCTTTATTAAGTACTAACCCTGCTGTGTCTCCTGTAACTTTTGTATATAAATATACATACTGACCATTACTTTCATCACGTTTGACTTCAATCTGTTTTGATGCAATAACAGCTGCTCCTAATGCTGCATATATGGTAACGGTTCCTTTTCTGATACCAGTCACTTTACCATTCTGCTCTACAGATGCTACTGTTGGATCTGATGAAGACCACTCAACTGTTCCTGTTGCATCACCACTTAATACTGCTCTTAAAGTAATATCCTGACCAATATAAACAGAATCGTCTCCAGTGATTTTAATATTTCCAGCGTATATTGCAATTGCTGCATTAGTATTGGCTTCAGTATTTATATCAGCATTTGCATTATCATCCTGTCCTTCATCTCCAGCTACCTGGCTATCCTGGTTCTCTCCTGCCTCCGCCGGTGTCTCTACCTTATTATATGTAACTGTGATGACTTTCTCTTCATTTACCCCACCAAGCTTGTATGTACTTACATTTCCATCTGTGCTTTCCGGGTTGATCACATTACCATTCTGGTCTGTGACTTTCTCGATTGTGAAACCGTCATTCAGTGTAATCTGGAAGTTGAAGTCCTCTCCTTCTGTTACTTCCTTTACATACTGGTTATTTCCATCATAAGCTGTCACATTGGCTTTGTTGCCATCTGCTCCCCAGACTTTGATCTGGCCTCCGTCAAGATCTGGCTTATTGATCTTGACATTGTAGGTCTGTGCCACAGGTGTCTCGACCTGTGCTGCGTTTCCGGCATCATTCTGATTGGTTGCCGGTGTCTCTACGACTACCGGCTGTTTCGTTTCAGCCTGTGCCTCCTGGGTTTTCTGTTCTTCCTGTGCAGGTTGTGACTCCTGGGTCTGTGCGGATGCGCTCGACTTGTCTTCCTCCGGTGTCACTTCTTGTACAGTTGCTTTTCCTGTATCTTCAGTCTGCGTCTCTGATTGCACCGCAACTGCATTTTCACTTTCATCCTGCTGGCTTTCTGTGGCTGTCTCAGTCTCATTGGCGCTCAGGGTCGTTCCAAGCTGATATACCGCATTGGAACCTAATAACGTCACTGCTAAGATCACTGCCAGCCAGCGTTTTGCGTTCTTCATAAGCTTTTTCCTCCTTCTTATCTTTATACCCTCTTACATCTGATTTTGGGAAAATATAGTTACATTTCAGCCTTCTTATACTTGTATCATACAACTCTTACCATTTTCCGACAATTGCTTTGACTCGAATGGTCATTTTTTTACACAAACGGTCATTGAAAATGTCTTTTGATACTTCGTATAATAGAACTAGATGTCATGATGTTTCAGCTTATAGGTACTCCTATATTTAAAGACGGCTCATCGTGTCGAAAAGGCTCACTTTTTATTTAATTTTTTTATTATTTGTGATATACTTCATGGTACATACAAGATAAAAGGGTAAACGAGGTGCTTATTTATGAAAAAATTCAGTACATTTAAGATTGTTCAACTGGCTTTACTTGTGGTCCTGACCCTCACTAGTTTTTATCTGCTTATGAAACCTCAGGTGAAAGAATACATTTTCTCTTCTACAGCAGCAACTGTTCTGTTTGTAGTCGTCTGGATTGTCTTATTAGCAAGTTTTATATTTCTTTTGATAGATTTCAATTTAATTGCATCCATAAAACTGAACTACCATAATCTTTACGATGTTGCTTATTCCGATCAGTTATCCGGAATTCCGAATCGTTTTAGCTGTGATACTGTCATTGAAAAGTATTATGATACAAAGCTTCCGGAGGATCTTACCTGTATTATGATTGATCTGACGAACCTCCCGGAAGTGAATTCTTTATATGACCATACGACAGGTAATAAGCTGTTGAAAGATTTTTCCAGTATCCTTTCTTCCGCTTCTCTGTCTCTATGTTTTGTCGGAAGGAATGGCGGTAACAAGTTCCTTGCTATTTTTGAACATGGAGATCAGACAAAGATTGATACATTTCTTGCACGAATTGCAGACCGTGTCAAGCAGCATAACCGCTCTTCCGAGTCCATCGCGATAGAATACCATACCGGTATCGCTATGAACAGCAAGGAACATATGGATCAGATCACGAATCTGATTGCCCTTGCAAACAAGCGTATTTACGAAAATTCATAGTATTATGAGCGATAAGATACGCGTTTGTGAATGTATCATTGAAGTTTTACGAAAGGAGTGAGATTATGGCTGAGCTGGATCTGGATTATGACTATCTGGCAACATTGGTCCGCAGAACACAGACGGGCGACAGCAATGCATTTGCCGAACTTTATACTGCCACTTATCAGAAGCAGTATCGTTTTACATATCAGTATGTCAAAGATCCATACCTTGCACAGGACGTCCTTCAGGACGTTTATATTCTCGTACTCAAAAATATACATACTTTGAAAAATCCAAGGCTTTTTATCTCCTGGCTGAATCAGATTAATTTCCGTATCTGTTATGATGTATGTCAGAAACACATACGTCATGAGCAGGAGCTTCAACTGGCAGAGAAGTTAAACACAGATGAGTTAGGAAGTCCACATGTGGATTTTACTTCAAAAACACCTGCACAAGAGGTGGAAGAGCGCATGCAGCAGGCTGAACTTATGTCTCAGGTGCTTTCCCTTCCTCCAAATGAAGCGCAGGCAATTATTATGAAATATTACAACGACATGACTCTGGATGAGATTGCTGACGCCATGAACTGCAGCCGGAGTACGATAAAACGAAGACTGGCAAAAGGACGCCGTGAACTTGAAAAGAAACTTGGCAGCGATAAAGGAGGTGTGTTCTGTGACTAGTAAAAAAACATCTGATCTACATTTTTCAAACTCCTCCCTGAACAGTACAGAAGTTCCACCGTTGGATGCGCAGACTGCGAATCAGCTTCTGAATAATGTATTTGAAGCATGCGATATGGAACCGAACAGTATTCCTGTTGAAGTTCTGGAATCCTGGGGCAATTATAAGAAGCCTGCATTTGATATCGGCAGAATGATCAGTTATGTGTTTATCATCTTGCTGATTCTGCTTCCGCTTCTGTTTTTCCATCCGAACATTGCAGCGAAACGTGTAAATGTAGAATCTGCTTCGGATGCTACTTATGACATCCACATTCAGACTTTATTACCTGTGTCAAATGTTTCTGCAAGCCTGAATGACGAACCGGTTGCTCTCATCCGAAAGGGTTCCAAAGAATACACCACCACACTTACTAAGAATGGAACTCTGACGATTACTGCCGAGACATTTAACGGGCAGAAGACGACCCGGACTTATGAAGTAACTCACCTGGATACAGACAAACCAGATTTCATTCAATCTTATACCAAAGATAATCTGGTCTATCTGGTCGTACAGGATACTTATTCGGGAATTAATTATGCCGGAATTACAGGTCTTACACCGGTCTCTTATGATGAAAGTACCGGAACCATTGTTTTCCAGATTCCGGATACACCGCAGACTGTTACGATTCCGGATAATGCAGGCAATGAACTGACGCTTCTGATCTCACCTGTTAATACAAATGAATAAAATAAAGGGGGAACTATGCCATGAAATACCATGCAGGATTTGCTCTTGCGCTATGCTTCATGTGCTGTACCCTTCTCTGGGGCTGCTCCGGTAAGAAATCATCCGAAGTCGATCATTCAGGACCTCCCCGGGATAATACTCCGAAAGTCCTGACCCCTTCTGCCGATGGAACAGCGGTCTACAACAATAACTACGCGTCCATCGACGCTTCCAATCTGTCGCAAGGTTATGTCATGGTGCGCTACAGCGGAAGCTGTGAAAAAGTGAAGGTACAGATTACCGGACCTGATCAGAATACTTACACGTACCTTCTGACAGCCCGAAATGAATATACGACCTTTCCGCTATCGGCTGGAAACGGCTCTTATACCGTCCAGGTCATGGAAAATGTCGGTGGAGATTCTTATGTTGTCTCCCTGACTCAGGATGTGGAAGTACAGATTGAGAATGAATTTCTTCCATTTCTCTATCCAAACCAATATGTGGATTTCAATGCAGATTCCCAGGCGGTTGCCAAAGGCAGCGAACTTGCTGCTAACACCTGGAGCGATCTGGAAGTTGTACAGAATATTTATAATTTTGTCATCAAAAATATTTCTTATGACACGGCAAAAGCTTCTTCCGTCTCTTATGGCTATATTCCAAATGTTGATGATACGCTGAAAAGCGGTACCGGCATCTGTTTTGACTATGCAGCTCTGATGGCTGCAATGCTGCGGTCCCAGAACATTCCGACAAAATTGGAAGTCGGATATTCGGGAGATGCTTACCACGCCTGGATCAGTACTTATATAGACGAGAAAGGCTGGGTCGATAACATCATTGAATTTGACGGTCATGACTGGCAGATTATGGATCCGACACTGGCAGCAAGTAATGACAGTGAATCGGTGAAGAAATATGTCGGTGACGGAAGTCATTACGTTGTAAAATATTCTTATTAACCGATACACCTATAATCGATATATTTATCAGAGAAAGGATTTATTATGGCAGACAAGACGCTTACTCCTCTTACAAATGCGGAAGTACAGGCTTTCAGCTCCCAGATGTCCATGATTTTAAAATCTGGGATTTCAAGTACAGAAGGAATCTCCATCATGTTAGATGATTCCCAGAATAAAGAGGAACAGGAATTTCTTAAAGTAACTTTAGATACGTTAAATGTAACTGGCAGTCTCTATGAAGCGCTGAAGGATACCGGCGCCTGTCCGGATTATTTCTTATTCATGATTCAGATTGGAGAACAGACCGGTACGTTGGATGACGTTATGACCTCTCTTTCTGATTATTATGCAAAAGAGGATTCCTTATCTCAGACAATCCGGACTGCCGTCAGCTATCCGCTCATGATGATTCTTATGATGATTGCGGTCATTCTTATCCTAATTACAAAAGTGATGCCTGTATTTAATCAGGTATTTCACCAGCTTGGAAGCGATATGACCGGAATTTCCAGAGGATTTCTGAATGTGGGTAATTTTCTGAACAGTCATGCAGCCATTTTTACTATCATTCTGATTGCTCTTGTTGTTCTGTTCTTTTTCTTATTCCGGACAACCGGTGGTCAGAAGAAACTGAGAGCTTTCGCAAGACATTTTGGAGTGATGCATAAGCTTTCTGAAAAGATTTCTGCACGCCGTTTTGCAGATGGCATGGCATTGACTTTAGGAAGCGGGCTGACTCCTCAGGATTCGCTTCACTTAAGTTTACAGCTTGTGGAAAAATCTGATTTTCTCACGAGACTTCAGTCATGTGAAGATGATGTATCCACTGGTGACGACCTGTGTGATGCCTTATTGAAACACCACATTTTCCCTGGTCTGTACGCAAGAATGGCTTCCATCGGTTCCAGGACCGGTGCTATGGATGAAGTCATGAAAAAGATTGCGGACTGCTACGAAGAAGAGATCGACGAACAGATTGACGGGCTGATTTCCGCAATCGAGCCGACTCTTGTTATCATTCTTTCAATCATCGTAGGCATCATTCTGCTTTCTGTGATGCTTCCGCTTGTAAGCATTATGGCCGGATTCTAGGAAAGGAGCATTTATATGAGACAGCGGTTTGTGAATCATTATAAAAATTCATCGCGCAGAAATATTATCATTTCTATTGTTGTATTTTTCGTTGTCTTTTTCTGTTTTCAGATAGCTGTTTCCTCTCTGTCAAAGCAGACGGACCAGGAAGAGATTAAAACCTTAGAGGCTGCTATTTCCCGGGATATCACACAATGTTACGCAGTGGAGGGCAGCTATCCGGAAAGCCTGGATTACCTGAAAAAGAACTATGGACTTCACTATGATGAAGATCGTTACTTTGTGGCTTACCAACCTCTCGGATCGAATATTCTTCCAGAGGTCACGGTGATCCGGAGAGGAGGTTCCAAGTAGTGGCTATTCGAAAAAACCGAAGACACACCATTGATTTTATCTTCCCCCTGGCAGTACTTTTTGTATTTGCTGTATCTGCTTTTGCGGTACTTCTTCTGTCTGCCCATATCTATGCAGATCAGACGGCCCGTACACAGTCAGATTATCAGACAAGCACACCTCTCTCCTACATTCGCGAGAAAGTCCGCCAGAATGACCAGCACGGCTCTCTTTCAGCCGGAACAATCGATGGACAGAATTGTCTGATCTTACAAAGTGATGACACTTATACTTATATCTACGCCTACAAGGGGACTTTAAAAGAACTCTATATACGAGACGGTGTAGAAGCTCACGCAAAAGATGGAAAGGATATTCTGGAGATTAAAGATTTCCAGGTACAGGAATTAAGCAGCGGACTATTCCGTATCTCCTGTCAGTCTTCTGACGGGGCAACACAATCTGTGATTCTTTCAGAAAGGAGCGCCAGTTGAGACATAAGACAAATACCCGTTCAAGCCTGTTTTTAATGGAATTGATTATTGCTATTCTATTCTTTTCACTGGCAAGTGCCGTGTGCCTGCGTATGTTCGCAAAGTCACACCAGCTAAGCTGCGATGCCTCCGCCAGGAATCAGGCCGTGAACCAGACATGTAATATTGCAGAACTAATCAAATATGACCTTGAAAATAATACGCACACCTTAACTGATAATTATCCGGATGCCGATATTATAAAAAGTGTCAAAGGAAATGCTTCTGTCACGAATGCAGATGATATGTATAACGGCTCTGTTATTTATTTTAATAAGAACTGGGAGGTCTGCAGTAATGGTAAGTCAGTCTACAGGATTACAATTCAGGCACAGGATTCCTCCAAGACATTGAGAAAATATACACTGACAGTTTCTTCTGATAAGGACAAATGTATTTATGAGCTTCCGCTCAGCATTCACATTGCAAGGGAGGTACCTGCTCATGAATAAGAAAAAATTTTCCGTTACAAATATTGGATCCATCTCCCTTTTGATGATTTTTATCATCTTATGTATGGTGACCCTCGCCGCACTGTCACTTTCCAGTGCAGCATCTGATGAGAACTCTGCGGACAAATTCGCCGATCATAATACAAAATATTATCAGGCCTGTAACCAGGCAGAAGAGACTCTGGATATCATCGATGGGATTCTGGCAGAATCCTATGTTGTTTCTTCTGACTCAGCAACTTATTTTTCCGAAATTGAAACCCGGCTTGATAAATTAAGCACGAATGTTACATTAGACACTTCTGCAGGCGCAGATTTCGCGACCATTCATTATATTACTTCCGTGGATGATTCACAGTCACTGGACGTGGAACTGACTCTGACTGACCCGTGTAATACCTCTTCCGGATTCTATACGATTACATCCTGGAAGGAAATCCAGACAGACGACTGGAACGCAGATAATACAATGAAATTAATTCAATAACAGGAGGTTTTTCTATGGAACTGGATACTACCCAGTTATTACAACAAGCCATTCAGGCCGGTGCTTCCGACGTATTTATCGTCGCCGGGCTCCCGGTCTCTATGCGTATCAACGGTATTATCACAAGAGAGAATGATAATAAACTGACACCGGCTGATACACGCAGCATCGTGACTCAGATCTATCATCTCGCGGGAGACCGCAATATACAGAACTTTGAAGAGACTGGAGATGATGACTTTTCCTTTGCGATTCTGGGACTGTCACGTTTCCGTGTCAGTGCTTATAAGCAAAGAGGTGCTATGTCCGTTGTCATCCGAATCATTTCCTTCTCATTGCCGAACCCGGCTGAGCTTGGAATTCCACAGCGGATTATAGATTTTTCCAATTTTTCCAAAGGTCTTGTTCTTGTAACCGGAACTGCAGGAAGTGGAAAATCTACGACACTCGCCTGTATCATCGATGCGATTAATCATCATTATAAAAAACATATCATCACTTTGGAGGATCCACTGGAGTTTCTTCACAGACACGATCAGAGTATCGTCAGTCAGCGTGAGATCAATGTCGATACCGAGAGCTATGTGACCGCCCTGCGCGCCTCACTGCGCCAGAGTCCGGATGTCATTCTTCTTGGGGAAATGCGCGATTATGAGACGATGCAGGTGGCTATGACTGCAGCCGAAACCGGACATTTGATTTTCTCAACATTGCACACGATTGGCGCGGCCAGCACGATTGACCGAATCATCGATGTATTTCCACCGAACCAGCAGCATCAGATCGCAGTCCAGCTGTCTATGGTATTACAGGCAGTTATCTCACAACAGTTAGTCCCTTCCGTCGATGGGAAGATGATTCCGGTCTTCGAGATTATGACTGTGACACCGGCAATCCGCAATATGATCCGCGATAACAAGATTCCACAGCTGGAAGGTATGATTTCCTCCTCCGCAGGACAGGAGATCGTCTCTATGGATTCCGGCCTTCTGAATCTTTATAAAGAAGGAAAAATCACTTCAGAAACTGCACTGGCGTATGCCACAAACCCGGAACTGTTAAAAAGAAAGATGTAATTTCCACTTTCATTATACTTGGCAACAAAAAAATGAGGATATAAGTTATCGTACTAAAAACTTGTATCCTCATTTCTCTGTTATTTTTTATTCCCTTTTATTTTTATAATTCTTATGCAAGTTCTCGGATTGCCTCCACCGTCTTCTGATACTCCGCTGTTACTTTGCTCATATACTCTGCAATGTTCGGATTCGTTGGAACTGCTGTATCATCATTTCTCAGTTCTTCTGTAAGCTGACTGCTCACCTTGTAAAGACTTGTCAGTGCCAGGTTCTGGCAGACACCTTTCAGTGTGTGTGCTGCGCGGAACGCTTCTTTGTAATCTCCCTCTCCAAGCGTTCTCTCAAGGTCCGCATAGCTCTTATCGTCCAGGAATTTCAAAAGGAACTTTCTTACAAGCTTCTCACCCATCAGACGTCTTACTACATCATCATAATCGCCGCCAATTTTTTCATATACTTCTTTTAACTCCATAGTGCTTTCCTTCTCCTAATTCAAAAAACGTATTTATCGTGTTCCTGCTTTACTGTTTCTTCTTTTTGCTGTGCTTCTTCCTTATACGGACTGCCATAACGACAAACGCTATGATCAATATTACTAAAAGAACTCCAAGTCCCAGAATAATCTTGCCTTCCGTTGTTTTGAACAATTGTATCTTCTCAGATTTTGTCTGTTTCCTGCTGCTGTCATTGGCTTTCGTGTTTTTCTGAGTGCTGTCTGTATGCGCTTTCAAATATGTATCACTAAGCTCTACTCTTGCACTGCCCAGCTCATGTCCATCATAACTATATGTCACAGTTCCTGTACTGCTGTTGTCTTCGTCTTGCGTAATCTGCTGGTCTAACGAAGCAAACTCCACACCATTTGGCAGCATCACATAATTCGGTTCTGTCTGTCCGTCTTCCGTGAGAAACTGTGCTATATCCTCTGACTTCTCCTGCGTTGTTACATCTACTTTTGTAAAATTGTTAAATGCATATTCAAACAAGTTCTTCGTATCCGGATATATATTCTTTCCATGAGTTCGAAGGACTACGCACACTAACTGAGTCTGTCCGTTGTCAGCCATTGTAATCAACGTTGACAACGCATCGGTGGTGTATCCTGTCTTACCACCGATCGTATATGGGTAATAGTTGGAATTCGCTGGTTGAAGCATCTTGTGCTTCTGGTAAAAAGCATGTTCTTCTGTTGTATCACTGGCTGGTATTGTATAACTGAGTGTCTGTACAATCTGGAAAAATTCCGGATGTTTGAACAACTCTCGTCCAATCAGTGCCATATCTCTTGCACATGTATAATGATTCGGATCATGCAGACCGTTCGTATTGACAAAATTCGAATTCTCACCGCCCAGTTCTTTACAGCGGGTATTCATCTGCTCTATGAACCAGTTATAATCGTGACCGGCATTTACTCCGACACTCTCGCCGATTGCATAGGCCGCTTCATTTGCCGATGCCAGAAGCATGGCATGCAGTGCCTGATCTAATGTAATCACATTTCCCTCTTTTAACCCGACTGAGGAATCTCCTCTCTGCAAAAATGCTACGCTGTCGTGGCTAAATGTCACATTATCGGTCAGCTTTCCATTCTCCAGCGCTACAAGCGCCGTCAATACTTTCGTAATACTTGCCGGATATTCGTGTGCATCAATATTCTTGGCATACAAGATTGCTCCTGTTCCAACTTCCATCACAATCCCGGCTTCTCCATAAGTTCCAGGTCCCTGCGGCCAGTCCTTATATCCATTCGACTCCACCGGCATATCATAGGCCTGCTGTAACTCTTGTGCCTTCTGCTGTTCCGGTGTCAAAGCCTGCGTCCCGTCCGGAGCCGTGACTCCGTCGGTAGTCTGTACATTCTCCGTAGTCGTTATCCCTGTCGCATATACATTCACCGCAGTATTAACCGTAAGTGTCACTGTCATAAGTGTCGTAAGCACTGCTGCGATGATTTGTCTGCCTGATTTCATTGGCATTTCCTCCAGGTGTTTTTACTTAGCTTTTTTATTTTATCACACTTTTCCTCACGATTCTATATTTATCTGCACAAAAAGACAAATTAAAGACACTTAATCACGTGTTTTGGAGCACATTTGCATTTTCTATAAATATTCTTTATTATAGTAGAGATATGAGGTATTCGAAATCTTATTGATTTGATAAATATTTTTTAGAATGGGAGTATTATTCTTTATGCACGTAGGAAAAAAATCACAAAAAAGAGAACGATCCGTTATGTCGGTTTCTTTATATGGTAACGTAGTTTTTGTTGTAATCGAGCTGATTATGGCAATTGCAACAGGATCACAGGCTGTCCTTCTGGACGCAGTCTATGACGGAGTAGAATTCTTCATGCTGCTTCCATCCGTATTCCTGATTCCGCTTTTATACCGCCCGTCAAGTGAACAACATCCATTCGGATACATGCAGATTGAGACACTTTTTGTCGTGGTAAAAGGCATCACCATGACCGCAGTAACATTTGGACTCATATTCAATAATATCCATCTGATGCTGCACGGCGGACATGTCGTATCCTTCCACACAATTGCCGGATTTGAAATGTTTGCCTGTGTTTTAAGCGTAATTGTCACAATTTACCTGCGAATCAAGAACCGTAACCTGCATTCGCCACTGATTACAATGGAATTGCAAGGCTGGCAAATTGACTGCATCATTTCCCTTGGAATGGCATTTGCGTTCGTACTTCCTCTGATTGTACCATTTGCATGGTTCGAACGCATAACCCCTTATCTGGATCAGATTATTACAGTCATTCTTTCCCTCGTCATGATCCAGACACCAATCCGCACGGTCATCACCGGAATCCGCGATCTCATGCTGATTCCACCGGAAGAAGAAACCATTGAAGACATCAAAGAAACCGTAGAACCAATCATCGGCATCTACGGCCACAAAAATCTATACTATGATATCGTAAGAACCGGACGTAAACTTTGGATCAGCGTATACATCACATTTGACAAAGACATCGTATCCCTGTCAAAATTCAAGATTCTACAAGATCAGTGCATCAAAGCACTGGCCCAGAAATATCCGGATTTCTACTTTGAATTACTGCCGGATATTGAATTCACCGGAATTGAAGAAGAATAAGACACAATTCAAAAAGGGACAGGTTAAAGTTTAATTGGGGACGGGGTTTTTTTCAAAAAACCCCGTCCCCAATTAAAGTTGTATCAATTTTTCAATATCTTCACATCTCGTGGTTCTATCTTGATTCTTTCTCCTTCCAGGAATTCTTCTCCTGTCAACATATCTGTGCAGTTTTCTTCAATCATGATACGTACCGGGGTCTCGTTGTGATTCAGCAAAAAGAGGAATCTTCCGTTTTCATTGGAGCGTTCGGTCACTTCCACGCCTTCTATATTTTCCAGTAGTGGTTTTATCTTGCAGTCTTCGCAGATGTCTTGCAGGAACATCTGATAAAATTCTTCGTTGGAGTGTGTTGCTACATAATAAGCTTTTCCTTCTCCGAATTCATTGACGGATACTGCCGGCATGTGTGCGTAGAAGTCTTGCTGGTAGGATCCAATTTTCTTTGCGCCTTCCAGGTGTACCAGGTCGCAGAGCATGCGTGCCGGGAAGCTTGTTCCTTCATAGATGAAATTATTTTCTTTTCCTGGCTGGAGTGCGTCAATCTCCTCCGCCCAGATTCCCAGGATATCCCGGAGTTTTCCCGGGTATCCCCCTGTGATTACAAGGTCGTGTTCATCGACGATTCCACTAAAAAATGTAGTGATGAATCTTCCTCCCTGCTTTACAAATGTGCGGATTTTTTCGTCGTATCCTGGTTTTGTCATGTAAAGTACCGGTGCAATGAGAAGTTTATAGCCGTCCAATTCATCTTCCGGGCCGACGATATCTACCGGTACATTTAACTCGTAAAGTGCCTGATAATAACTGAGTACTTCTTTTTTATAATCCAGTTCGATTGTCGGGCCTGCACTGCAGGTCAGTGCCCACCAGTTATCCCAATCAAAATACAAGGCCACCTTGGCATCTGTGGTCGCGCCCAGTGTTATATCTCCCAGTTTTTCTAATTCTTTTCCCAGATACTCTGCCTCACGGTAGACCCGCGTCTGGTCATTTCCTACATGATCGATAATAGCGCTGTGGAATTTTTCGCACGCTCCGATGCTGCGACGCATCTGAAAGAACATGACGGAATCTGCTCCGTGTGCCACCGCCTGATAACTCCACAGACGCATTTCTCCCGGGCGTTTTAATGAGCAGTATGGGTGCCAGTTACATACTCCCGGTGACTGTTCCATCAGTAAAAATGGTTTTCCTCCTCCCACGCCGCGCATCAGGTCATGGCTCATGGCGATTTCTGCCGCATTGGCATCATAAGCAGGATAATTATCCCAGGAAATCACGTCCATATATTTTCCCCACATTTTATAATCCAGCATCGGATAGAATCCCATCAGGTTCGTCGTCACGGGAATCTGTGGTGTTACGGCTTTCACCGCCTCGTATTCCAGACGGTAGCAATCTAATATGCTTTCGGAATTAAACCGTTTGTAATCCAGTGTAATTCCCTGGAACATGCTTCTTTCATATTCAAAATGTTCACTTGCAAGGTTTGGCAGTACAATCTCGTCCCAGTCATAAAATGTATGTCCCCAGAAAGATGTGTTCCAGGCTTTGTTTACATTTTCAATTGTCCCGTATTTCTTCTGGAGCCAGACGCGGAATGCCTTCTCACAGTTCTCGCAGTAGCATTCGCCGCCGTATTCATTGGAAATGTGCCATGCCACGATATTATCGTAATCTTTGTATCTCTCAGCAATCTTGCCCGCAAGTCTCACGGAATATTTCCGGTAAGTCGGACTGTTCGGACAGGAATTATGCCGTCCTCCGAATTTCCGTTTAAGACCGTTGAATTCGGTTCTTAAGATATCCGGGTGGCGCTTTGCCATCCACGCCGGGTGGGCTCCTGTAGAAGTTGCCATGCAGACTTTCAGCCCGTTTTTACGGACAAGCTCCATAATCCGGTCAAGTTTTGAAAAATCATATACATCTTCCGATGGCTGAAGGGCTGCCCAGCTAAATACATTTAACGTTACAATATCAATATGCGCCTCTTTTAGCAGGCGCATATCTTCTTCCCAGACTTCTTCCGGCCACTGCTCCGGATTGTAATCTCCGCCATACACGATCTTATTCACTTTATCACTATATCTGGTCATCTTTTTTTACTCCTTATCATTTCCCTTACGCTGTCTTTCTCTTTATAAAATAAAATGCTTTTTCTCCTGCGCTTCTTCGCACGAACCTTGCCTTTCTTACAGAAAGAGACAGAACCTTGCGGGCTCTGTCCCTCCTGTTTTCTTCATTTAAAAATGTTCCCGCCTGTCTTCCACAGTGCGGAGCCTGCGAATCTTTCGCCTGCCTCACATTTCTGAAAATCTAATTTTATTCTGCTGTCCTGACTCTTGCTGTCTCTTATTTTGCTGTCTCTTATTTTGCTGTCTCTTCTTTTGCTGCCTTAGCTCTTGCTGCAGCCTGGTCTTTGGCGTTCTTCATATCTACTTTCAGGACATCGTCATATCCAAGTCCTTTTGCAGTATCCTGCATCTCTTTCAACAGTTTGTCAAAATCACTGCTTGAGGAGAATACCATCTTCCAGGAAGTATCCACGATGGTAGATTTGCACTGTCCACGGACAGTTGTAATGTTGGAATCTTCTTCCGGTGTTGAGTAACTGGATCCTGTGGCAACTAACAATTTGTTGTTGTTCTTCAGGTATTCCATTGTAGTCTCAGCTCCCATCTGTGCGCTCCAGTCCTTACTTAAAGTGGTCTGATTATCCTGGATCGTAGACTCCCAGCACAGATAATCATAAGGTGCTCCTGTATTCGGATCGTTGTCTTCCAGGTTGGTGGTCTTGAAGTTCAGTGCAGATACACCGTCTTTCCAGTTTCCTCCGCCGTACTCTTCCGGTACGCTTTCCTGATTATTCGGAAGTGCTTTCTTACCAAAATCAGTCAGCTCCGGCTTTCCATCAGCATTCAGATCCCATGTCAGTCCTTTCGGACCGGCAGCTCCGTTTGCCTGACCACTTAACTCCACACCTTCCGGTGAATATAACCAGTCGATAAAGTCTGCAAGTCTCTGTGGATCTTCTGCGTTGGATCCGATTGCAATGATCTGTGCAGAATCACCTTTTGTGTAGTTACCAAATGAGAAGATCTGCATATCGTCGACCGGTGCCATCATAAATCCTTTTCCGGCTGCTGTGTTCTCAGTCGTGTTATACATATTCTGACCAACCCATGGCCATGGACAGTAAAGTACTTTTCCATTTGTATATTTTGATGACCATGTATCATAATTCTGTGTCGTAGAATCCGGATCTACCAGACCTCTTTCGTTTGCTTCATTTAAGAATTTCAAAATCTTTACATAAAGAGAATCGCTGTCGATGATGCTCTCATAGTCAGAGCCATCTGCTTTTGCAAGTGTAAAGCCCTGCTCGTTGTATCCATACATGAGTGCGAACTGCTTTGCATTGTTCATCATGTTGTCATCCCAGTCTTTAAATAAAGAAATTGCATAAATGTCATTAGAACCTTCTTCTTTTCTGGCAAGCTCCTGCATCTGCTCCAGAACATTCAGGAAATCTTCCAGATTTGACATCTTCGGATATCCAAGTTCTTTGTAATAATCCCAGCGGATATATGGGCCAAAGGAAGGATCCAGTCCTTCACATGGCTCCGTAGCCGAACTAGATGATACAGAGCTTGGGAATCCATAGATTCCGTCCTCTTTGACAAGCTTATTTGTCTCTTTGACAGCATCTCCATAGTTCTTCATAACGTCTTTGCCGTCTACAAGATCTGTACAATCCATGATCAGACCGGATTCAACAAGATCATTGAATTTACCATTTGCTGTATTTACAAGTACGAGATCTCCAAGATCTCCGGCTGCAGAACGTGTCTGGTAAAGAGTATCTCCACCGCCGGCAACGTTCGGTGCAATAATATTCAGTTCCATATTGAATTTGTCTTTTACGATCTTTGCGAACCAGCCGCTCTGAATTCCCTGGTAGTTTGCAAATTCATCATATACATCTACTGTAATAAAATCATCATATTTTCCGTTCTTGGACCCGGTACTTTTTGCTTTCTTACTTCCACCACAACCGGTCACCAGTGTCGCTGCCATAGCGACACATAAAAGAACGCTGATCACTCTTTTTTTCATACCTGTTCTCCTTTTATTCAAGACCCACCGCGAGTCTTAACATGAAATTTCTATCTTTTACTATCTATCCCTTTACTGCTCCGAGCATAACACCTTTCACAAAGAATTTCTGGAAAAATGGATATACACACAGAATCGGAAGTACGACCACGATAGATACGGTCATCTGTATGGACGTTCCGGTCTGCTGCGTCGCAAGCGTCGCTGTACTTACTGCTCCCACGCCACTGTTTCTTACCATAGCAGCCAGTGAGCTGGCCTGATTGATATAAGTATACAGCAGATATTGGAGGGAATACAATTTCTGATCTGTAATATATATCAATGTATCCTGGTAACTGTTCCATTGATTGACAGCAGAGAAGATGGATACGGTGGCAAGGATCGGTGTACAGGTCGGAAGAATGACTTTATACCAGATCTTGAAGATTCCGGCTCCGTCAATCTCCGCCGCCTCCTGAAGTGCTTTTGGCAGTGACTCTACATAAGTCTTCACCAGAATAATGTTATACGGCTGAACAATACATGGAATAATGTATACCCAGAATGTATTGGTCAGGTGCAGATTTTTCATTGTAATGAACATCGGGATCAGTCCCGCGTTAAAATACATCGTCACCACAACCAGCCGGTACCACAGCTTACGTTTCCACATTTTTTCCTGTGTGAACATAAATCCGAGAAACGCAGTTGCAAGTACGGCCGTCACGGTTCCGATCACTGTCTTTCCGACAGATACCAGCGCCGCAGTTCCAAGTCCTCCCAGCTGTCCCAATGCCTTATAGTTGTCAAAATGTATTCCTTTTGGAAGGAACTGAATCGCACCTGCGGCACTTAAATCATTTGCACTGATTGTGTTAATAAACATGTAATAGAAAGGATAGATACAGATCAGGGTCAGAATTAAAAATACGAGACCGTTGATCACGGAAAATACCTTATCTCCGGTAGATGTCTGAATCTTTCCGGCTTTTACTTTACTCATCTTTTCTCCTCCTTTCTAAATAATTGAAGCTCCACGCGTTTTCTTCGATACTACATTGACTAACGATAACAGAACAACGCTCACCAGACTCTTCAACATACCGATTGCGGTTGCCAGTGAATAGCTGCTTCCGGTCATACCTATGTTATAAACGTACAGATCCAACACCTGGATATGTGCTTTATTAAATGAGTTCTGGAATACAAAGTACTGATCCAGACCATTGTTCAGGAAGTTGGAAATTGCTAACATCAGCATAATGAAAAATGTTGGCAAAAGTGCCGGGAGTGTAATACTCTTCATCTTCTGAAATCTTCCTGCCCCGTCAATCTCGGCCGCCTCGTATAGCTCCTGGTCGATTCCTGCGATAGAGGCCAGATACACGATTGCTCCCCAGCCAAGTGTCTTCCATGTATTCCACAAAAGCATCCACAACCATGTATGTGAATCGCTGTCCAGGAATTTGATCGGCTGACTGATCACTCCCAAATTTTGAAGCAATGTGTTGACCATACCTGTTGAAGAGAACAGGTTGAATGCTACAGAGAATACCAGTACCCAGCTGATAAAGTTCGGAAGTGTCGTAAATGTCTGTACAAATGTCTTGAACGGCTTACATTTGATTTCATTTAAAAAGATTGCAAATATAAGCGGCAGGAACGATGTCAATATTCCGAGGAAGCTCATTGCAAATGTATTTTTCATGACTTGTATGAGCTGTGATACCTGTGTCTTGTTGCTGAATAACATCTTGAACCACTGAAGTCCTACAAACTCACAGTCCGATAATGCTCTCGGCGGTTTATAGTCATAGAAAGAATAAATCCATCCATGTAGCGGATAATAAGAGAACAAGAACACCAGGATCAGAAATGGCAAAATCCACAGAAAATATTGAATGCTGGTAGATTTCTTTACATTCGACTGCACTGTGGATGCCTTTGCAGTTTTTGTTTTCATCTCCCTTTACCTCCCTTTTTTCGTAACTGCTTTTCCTTGTCTGACGTCATTCTATCATTATGTAGATTTCAGAAGATACCTCCAAAATCTTCCCCCTTTCCTTTGAAAATTAGATTTTTTACATAATTTTTTTGGAATGTCTAATTTTTCATGTAGTTCTGGGCTGGTTTTTACTGTAGTTCTTTCTATTTATCCCCTATATATTGATAACAGATAAATTTAACAGGAGGTTTTTTCGATGATAAAATATCTGAATCCAGTGATGGATTTTATTAACACGCTTTGCAACTTTATCGTTTTGAATCTGCTCTTTTTGATCACATGCCTTCCGGTCTTTACGATTGGAACTGCACTTGCTTCTCTTTATTATGTCATGATCAAAGAGGCGCGTGGCGAATATGGTTATCTTGTACGCACCTACCTCCGGGAATTTAAAAAGAACCTGAAAGTCGGAACCGGTGCATTTGCCATATTATTCGTAAGCGGTGCCCTGCTTTTATTCGGGCTTTCATTCTGGGGTTCCTACGGAACCATGTTCTCTGCAATACTGACAGGAATTCTGATTCTTGCAGCTCTGGCATGGTTCCTGATATTTACTTATACATTTCCTGTCATCGGGCGTTTTGAGACAGACGCACGCATGGCACTTAAGAATGGCTGGGCACTGGCACTGACCAATGTACGCGCTACAGTTTCACTGGTTCTGATCGATATCTGTGTCGTATGTCTGTGCCTCTTCGCAGCACCGATGAAGCTTCTCATGGTATTATTCGGATTTGCATTTATCGCTTACTGCCAGTCATTTATCTTCAATAAGGTCTTCACTCCTTATGAAGAAACCGAAGATGCTTCTCTGGAACATGAAACTATGGCCGATAAACAGCGGGAAATGATGTCCGGCACGAGCCAGTATTAACATAAGGGGGATACAAACTTGAAATACGGATATTTTGACGATTCCAAAAAAGAATATGTCATCACGACGCCTACAACTCCACTTCCGTGGATCAATTATCTCGGAAATGAGTCCTTTTTCTCACTCATTTCCAATACATTTGGAGGTTACAGCTTCTATAAAGACGCAAAACTTCTGCGTCTGACACGCTACCGGTACAATAATATTCCGGCAGACAGCAACGGACGCTATTACTTTATCAACCACGAGGGTACTGTCTGGACTCCGGGCTGGCAGCCTGTCCAGACTCCTCTGGATACTTACGAATGCCGGCACGGTCTTGGCTACACCCGCATTCATTCTTCCAAAAATGGAATTCTTGCAGATCTGACTGCATTTGTTCCTCTTGGAGAGACATGCGAAGTCAACCGCCTTGTTTTGAAAAATGACACCTTATTTTCCCAGACATTTTCCTTACATTCTTATGTGGAATTTTGTTTCTGGAATGCAGTGGACGATCAGACGAATTTCCAGCGGAACTTAAACATCGGTGAAGTGGAGGTCGAAGGCTCTACTATTTATCATAAGACCGAATACCGCGAGCGCCGCAACCATTATGCTTATTACACGGTAAATGCTGATATAGACGGCTTTGATACGGATCGTGACGCATTTCTCGGACAGTATGGAACCATTCAGAATCCAAAGGCCGTCCGTATGGACAATGCTGATAATTCCATGGCAAGCGGCGGTGCCGTCATCGGCTCCCACTATAAGAAGATTACACTGGCACCTGGCGAGTCCATCAGCCTTATTTTCTTACTTGGATATGCACAGAATAAAGAGAACGAGAAATGGGAAACGTCAAATGTTATCAACAAAGCGCCGGCTCATACTGCGATCGACCGTCTGGATACAGATCAGAAAATCAACCGTGCATTGAAGGTTCTCTCCGACTACTGGAGCCAGCTCCTGGATCGCTTTTATGTTATTTCCGGTGAAGAGAAGCTGGATCGCATGGTCAATATCTGGAATCAGTACCAGTGTATGGTCACATTTAACATGTCCCGTTCTGCTTCCTACTATGAATCCGGGACCGGACGCGGTATGGGATTTCGTGATTCCTGCCAGGATCTGCTTGGATTCGTCCACCTGATTCCTGACCGCGCAAGACAACGTATTCTGGATATTGCAGCAACCCAGTTCGAAGACGGAAGTGCTTATCACCAGTATCAGCCTCTTACGAAAAAAGGAAATTCCGATATTGGAAGCGGCTTCAATGACGATCCACTCTGGCTGATTGCCGGAACAAGCGCATACTTAAAAGAAACCGGAGATTTCTCCATTCTGGAGGAACAGGTAGATTTTAATAACGACCATACAAAAGCAGATACGCTTCTGGAACACCTGAGACGTTCCTTCCAATATACACTGACTCATCTTGGCCCTCACGGACTTCCGCTTATTGGAAGGGCAGACTGGAACGACTGTCTGAATCTGAATTGCTTCTCCACAGAACCGGGAGAATCTTTCCAGACATTTGGCCCGTCAGAAGGGCCGGTCGCCGAGTCTGTGTTTATCGCAGGTATGTTCGTAAAATACGGCCGCGAATACGCCGATATCCTGACTTACCTGCATCACGACGAAGAAGCAAAGGAAGCCTCCTCGGCAGTCGAGACAATGTATCAGACTATTCTTGATGCCGGCTGGGACGGAGAATGGTTCCTACGTGCCTACGATGCAAAGGGCGAAAAGATCGGCTCTGACTCCTGCGAGGAAGGTAAAATCTTTATCGAGCCACAGGGCTTCTGCGTCCTGGCAGATGTGGGCGTCAAAGAAGGATATGCCGAAAAAGCACTGGCCTCTGTAAAAGAACGCCTGGACACCAGATACGGAATTGTATTATTGCAGCCTGCATACACACATTATTACGTGAACCTTGGCGAAATTTCCTCTTACCCACCTGGATACAAGGAAAATGCAGGAATTTTCTGTCACAACAATCCATGGGTGTCCATCGCGGAGACCAGAATCGGACATGGTGACCGTGCATTTGAAATCTACCGCCGTACATGTCCGGCTTACATTGAAGACATCAGCGATGTGCACCGCACAGAGCCTTATGTATATTCCCAGATGATTGCCGGAAAAGATGCGCCTCATTTTGGAGAGGCAAAGAACAGCTGGCTGACCGGAACTGCAGCATGGACCTTTGTCAATGTCTCCCAGTACATTCTCGGAATCCAGCCGGAGCTTTCCGGACTTCGTATTGACCCGTGTATTCCTTCTCATATGGAACACATTCATTTAAGAAGAACATTCCGGAACGCTACATTTATCATTGATATCCACAATCCGAACCATTCGGAAAAGGGTGTGGCATCTGTAGAAGTAAACGGAAGGCCTTATGACGGAAACTGTATCCACCTGGAAACAGGAGTCCGTGAATATCAGGTCGATGTACACATGAAATTATCCACATTATAAAAAGAAACCCGTGGGATTTTCCCCACAGGTTTCTTTTTTTCACCACATTTTCCGGGATATTATCCCCATGGATTTTCTGTCTTATACCGTACTTCAGCCGGCTGGTTGTAGCCAATCTCCTCTACCGGAACTCCGATATATTTGAATACTTCATAAAGTGCCTTTCCGAAATGTCCGAAGGCTACCGCTCCGTGATGTGGGAAGCCTCCTTCGATCAGCACATGGCGGTAGAATCTTCCCATCTCCGGGATTGCAAAGATTCCGATGGATCCAAAGGATCTGGTCGCTACCGGAAGGACTTCTCCCTGTGCAATATAAGCACGGATCTTGTTATCGGCTGTGCTCTGGAGACGATAAAATGTAATCTCGCCCGGTGCAATGTCTCCTTCCAGTGTTCCCTGAGTGACTTCCTCCGGCAGAGATCTTGCCATAATGAACTGATGCTTCATCTCACAGAACGCCAGCTTCTGGGAAGCCGTATTTCCACAGTGGAATCCCATAAATGTATCTTTCTGTGTATATGGGAATTTTCCTTCGATATCGCTCTCATACAGATTTCTTGGTACCGTGTTATTAATATCCAGAAGTGTTACGATATCCCGACTGACAACAGTTCCAATGAACTCGCTGAGTGCTCCGTAGATATCCACCTCACAGGAAACCGGAATTCCTCTTGCAGTCAGACGGCTGTTCACATAACAAGGCACGAATCCGAACTGTGTCTGGAATGCAGGCCAGCATTTTCCGTAGCCGCGGTGCTCCTCCACCCAGTCGGTAAGTGTCAGTTCATACTGGGCAAGCTTCGGCAGAATCTCAGGCTTTTTGTTTCCGGCTCCAAGCTCTTTCTCCATATCTGCCACAACTTCCGGGATACGCTCATCGCCGTCATGCTTGTGAAATGCCTCGAACAGATCCAGCTCAGAATTCTCCTCAATCTCTACGCCCAGGTTATAAAGCTGCTGGATT
>ERZ808240.1846-NODE-1846-length-24834-cov-4.189354_pt1 | contig 24834 bp, 18 predicted proteins | sample MGYA00521084_ERZ808240 | MGnify/ENA primary metagenome ERZ808240 (study PRJEB31516, sample SAMN03275571) | gut metagenome | biome: mammalia-associated habitat; material: feces | host: Papio cynocephalus | place: Kenya | collected 2012-08-06 ... | reverse complement strand
GGAAGTGAGATGCCTGAAGCTTCTTAAATGTTTCACATCATTTGACAGCTAACAAGCCAATTTTGTTTTTCCGAAAAAACTGGTTGCAAAGCGTTCTTTGGTTGCCTACAATGTTTTTCGCCCGTTTTAGGGCGATGCGCTCAGTTAGCTCAATGGTAGAGCAATCGGCTGTTAACCGATCGGTTGTAGGTTCGAGCCCTATACTGAGCGCCATTCTTGGCCCGTTGGAGAAGTGGCTTAACTCATATCCCTTTCAAGGATACATTCATGGGTTCGAATCCCGTACGGGTCACCAATCGGTTTATTGCCGAGCTTATATCTTATTGGTGATTGCTTTGGATTCACGATACATCCTGGTAAGTCCATATTCGTCGGAAATAAGCACGGTTAAGTCATAGAGTCTCAGGGAAACCTGGGATTTTTTTCTATATGGCATAAGGTTTCAAATTCTTTTATCTCTTTATATGTATAAAGGTGGTTGTGCCCCAGCGAAAATGAATTGCGATTATATGTTGGCGAACTAAGGTTATCTTTGCTAATTTCTTAAAAATCTCTGGATTTTTGCGGGGGGGGGTACTATCTCCCCAAAAGGAGATGTTTTCTAAGCCAATCAATAGCAAAGGTATAAATTTTGTCACAAGACGGAAAAACTATTTTGTTATAGCTGCAAGTGCAAAGAAATATCCCAAAAAAGAAAGGATTTATTAGCTGTGAAGAAAAGACATTTATGCGCGCTTTTGTTTGCTTTCGGGGCCGCCATTTCCCTCTCGAGCTGCGGCGTTGAACCAGTCGTCGGCCCAAAGGGGGACACGGGAGAGCGAGGAAGCGATGGCGAGGATGGCGTTTCCGTCCTTTCCATCACCAAGACTTCGTCGGACGGTCTTGTCGATACCTATACGATTGTCTATTCCAATGGGACGAAGTCGTCTTTCAAAGTCACCAATGGAGCTAATGGGCAGAATGGAATACAAGGCGTTCCCGGCAAAGATGGGCATAGCCCGGTGGTCACGGTATCAGACGATGGCTACTGGGTCGTCGATGGCGTGAAGACGACCGCCAAAGCCCAAGGGGAACGCGGCGATGACGGCAAGGACGGTTCCTCACTTCTTACCGGCAATGGTGCTCCGGAAGCGGGTTTGGGGAAGGATGGCGACTCCTATATCGATTTAGATACCTGGGATTACTATGTCAAGAAAGATGGCGTTTGGGGCCCGACAGGTAACATAAAAGGCGAAGCCGGCAATCCAGGAGAAAAAGGCGATGACGGCGAAGAAGGCGCCGATGGTACGTCTATGTTGACGGGCAATGGAAAACCTTCTGACGCCGCTGGGAAACTTGGCGACTCCTATATCGATTTGAGCACTTGGGACTGCTACGTGAAGGAAGGAAGCGGCTGGGTCCTCAAAGGGAATATTAAAGGATCGGATGGCAGCAAAGGAGATAAGGGCGACAAAGGCGACAAAGGTGACGCCGGGAAGGATGGCATCACCTACATTCCCTGCATTTTCAATAACTACGACGGCACGAAGCTTTGGGAATTCTATTTCGAAAAAGGCAAAGACGCCGTCTATTCTGGGCCCACTCCCACCAAACCAGATGAAACGGAGGGCGAAGACGTTGTTAAATGGACTTTTGCCGGTTGGGACAAATCGCTCAAGAACATTCAAGAGCCGATGATTTTTACGGCCGAATTCAAAAGTGATTATCAATGCTTATGCACCTTCGTCGACTACGACGGCACGATGCTTGACAAATGCATAGTGAAGCGAGGCGATACCGCTGTCTATAGTGGACCAACCCCTACGAAAGCCTCTGAAACAACAGGAACTCAAATCACCAAATGGACGTTTGAGGGGTGGGACAAAGAATTAGAAAACATTACGGAAGACACGGTTTTCACCGCCGTCTACTCTTCGACCACATATACGGCGCATAAAGTCACTTTCTTAAATCCGGACGGCTCTTTGCTTTATAGCGATTATTTTGAGGAAGGAACGACCGCTCGTTGCCCTAGCGATTTGCTTCCTTGGTCTTATGATGAAAAGACTGTGACCACTTTCGCTGGTTGGGATGTCTCTTTGGAGAACATTGCCTCCGAGGTAACGGCGACTATGAAGGTAAAGACGATAAAGAGGGAACAAAACGGGGAATGGCCGCAAGCGGCGGAGACCGACAAAGACGCGCTCGTTTTTTTGAATGCATCCCAACCCGAATCAGATGGCTATTATCACTATGGGGCAGAGCGTTACAAACTGGATGAATCCACTTATCCATCCGTGTATCGCAAGGTTCAACCGATTCGTTGGAGGTTCCTCTCATCGGAATTGGGCAATGTCTTTGTTGTTTCGGAATTCGCTTTAACTTGCAGACGATTCAATGAGGCCTATTCGGGGCTGAATAAGGATGGTTTTTATGCGAACAATTACAAAAACTCTGAAATTCGAGGATGGCTTAATGACGCTTTTTTAACAGCTGCTTTTGGAGATAGTTCTCTGGTGGCAACGACTGAGGTGGACAATTCCGTAAAAAGCTTTGGAGGCCATGACGATCAGGGATTGGCTTGTGAAAACACGAACGATAAAGTCTTTCTTTTAAGTGAAACCGAGGTACTTAGTTCAAATTATGGCTTTGAAACGAATGACGATCGTGCTTGCAAAGACTTATACGGGTCCTTTGACATAGAAGGTGGCGTTATGTGGTGGCTTCGTACTCCATTTAGCCCTTCTGCTTCCGCCCCTGAACATGGCTCATTGGGCTCCATCGTGTCTGATGATGGTCATACCTTTGGTTACGCTGGACCAGTAAATTTTGCTGGTATCGGAATCCGGCCAGCTTTGCATTTTGATTTCAATTGAAAGCAAGAAGAGTAATCAACTTCGGGTTATTGTCGCCCGCTATGTTTCAATGGGCAAAATAAGCAGGAATGGTATAACTTCTCCGATTTTTCTGCGTTTCTGATTTTTCAAAGCTGAAATAAACGGGCCTGAGTTTTTCTATTTCCAAGGAAAGCGGAAGTGTAGTAGTCAACGTTTTGCAACGTTTTTCTCGTTTTTTCACGGATTCGGCCTTGCTCGGTTCTTTTGGGTGGATTCACCGTGGGAAGTCGTCTCTTTGTAGGCCCTTGGCGTCAGATAGCCCAATGCGGTGCTGCGCCGCCGTTTTTTGAGCTGCATATGGGGGTCTTTAACAAGGGGAAGGCCGATGCGCTGCCTCGGACACCTGAGTCCTGGCAACACAAGGAAGAGGGTTCCAAGAAGCTCTGCGGCGCCAGGGGGGGGCAAGCGAGTGCCTGCAACTTCCCGCAAAACTATCCACTTATCGTTGGTTAGTGTGCTTCAGCTTGTTTGATTGCGGTTATTAATCTGCGTTTGGGACTATCTTCTAAGTAGGTAACTCTCTTTAATAATTCTTCTGAGAAATAATTTGCTAAATTCTTATTCAAGGAAACGGGTTTAATGATTGTGACCATATCGGCAACGCAGACCCCTCCAATGCCGTATGGGCAAGACAGCAACCAGGACATAAACGATCCATTGTCTACCGAGATGCATGCTAATCCATATTTTAAATGCCCGCTTTTTCGAGTCTCATCCATCATAATTGGCTGATTATCGATACTATTTGCGTCATCTTTGATTTGATTCTCGGCTCCAGTGACCGTATTGGTTTCTCGATATCTGAAGTTTTCCGAGAAGAATTCTTCAAATGACCTCTTGAGAATGTCTTTAAGCCCCAAATTGAAAGAAAAGGAGACCACATAAGTTTGTCCGCCGTGAGGCAGAATGCTTTGCTCAAGCATGTTGTCGATAGTCCCGTATTTTCTTGCTTGATTCGGGCATTTCAGGCGGAACAATCGCTCGAAATCTCTGTGTTTATCTAGATCGTCGCACAACACGCTTCTTTCTGGACCATTAGCGATGCCAATTTCTTCTATCGCTTCAAATAAATATCCCTTGTAAAAAAGTAGTTCACCTGCCCTTTCATCAACATTGATTTGGCCAATGGGAAGCATAAAAGCATAAGGCTTGTTGTGGAATTCTTTGATTAAATAGACCCTATACCAAAAGAAATAATTCACCGCTTTCTTATTGTTGGGATTGATGATGCTTTGCTTGATTTTGATCATCTTGCCTTCGCGATAGGCTCTTTCAATAAGGTTGATTTTCCGAATGGTTTCTTTATCGTATTTCTTTCCGCCTCTCACTAGTTTTTTATACTCGCTATTAATGATCCCTCTGTTTTCCTCGCTCGTAGAAAACGCGCTTAAAATCCTATCAATTAAAAAGTTAACATCCTCGTCTTTGGTGTATTTGTCATTGCTAATAGCGGCCAATATTTTTGCGACTTGACTTTCGTTTAATCCGTGCCTTTGCTCAATATAATATTTCCCCGATCCTGTTGTTTCTAAGACAAAAGGAACGTCGCTAGTGAAATCATCGCTTATCTGCTTTAAGAATTTTAAGCATTCACCAATCCTTTGCCTTCGAACTTGATTGCCCGTTTTGGCGTTCTTATCGAATTTTAAACCATACTTTCTTGCATGCTCGCAAATATCGATCTGAGTGGCGGGGTTAAATTCATCGGTATGATTCAACAAATAATCTAAAGTTAAAAGCAACTCTATCTGGTGAATTTTAGTGTCTGAAAGCGCCATATAACCTCCTTACATAAACTAAATATAATCTGCAAAGGAAGTATATCACTTATTTGCTTTCAATGTACTGTTATAAGTACATTTTGATTGCTAAATTATAAATGCGACACGAAAATAAATGTACATAGAAACATTTGCCATCTTTATTAAAAAGCTCTGCCGTTATTGATGGATAGACAACGATCAGGCAAGAATTATGTGTTGAAAAGAAGGCGGTAAGATAGCCCTCGCAAGATGGGGCCCTATATAAGAGCTTTGGAATAGCAGGCAGCGGGAGGGGGCGGGCCAGCCTTCCATGTTCTCTTTCGTTGAGCGCCGCTTTACGAACGTTATGCTCAAATATAATCTTTTACTAAAAGGGAGTAAAAATGAGCGGTGATGAATATAAGAAGCATCTTGAAGGATTGATATCGGAATTCGTTGTCCTCCAAGAATCTTGCAAGGATTTTCAGAAGAAAATGGCGGAAATCGGCACCGCATTGCTGAACTGCGATTATCAATTGAAAAACAGCAGGGGCGAAGAAGTGACCATTACCCCTCTATGGATTGAAGCATACTACTTCCATGGGGAAAACTATCATCCAAAGGACTCCGCGTGCCACAGGAACGCAAAGCAAAAAACGGAGAAATGGCAGTTGTATTTCCACCGAAAGGACCGCGAGAGCCAAAATAAGGATAGCGGTTCCCGCCCAAATCGCAACGATGGAGTTGATCTTTGCCTTCCCGTCAAAAAGAAAAGCGATATAGAAGAAATCTATTTTTCCTTTTTGATTAAGCGTTGCGAAATCGACGGAGATAGATACTTGCAAACGAAGGAGTGCATCGCCGGGCGTTCCATTGAAGAACGACTTTGGCCTGATTTCGGTTCCGAAACAACGATATCGCTTATAGAACAGGCGGGCGCAAAGAACAACAAAAATAGCCGTATTAAACAAATTGTGAGAGCGGGTTTATCGTCGGAGATAGTTCAACCGTGGGGCTTCTACCGCGCAGATTGTTTTGAGAAGATCAGCATAAACATGAGTTGGGTCAAACGACGATAATCGTTTCAACTCTTGTTTGTGCGCGGGGATAGAGACTTTAGGTTTTATCGGTGCTTTTAGCTATCCTCCAGTTTTGGCGGAGCAAGATTTTTCGTTTCCTACAGTAAACCGATGAAGGCCCGCGCCTTTTGCAGGGCGCCCTTCGGCGCCGCTCCGTCAAAAGCGGAATGGATTCGGCAAACACCGCGTTTTCCTTCGAGAACCGAGTCCTGATCCGTTACGAGAGAATCATTCCAAACGTTTAGTAAGAGCGCCCTGTTCTTGTCTCTTGGGAGTTCCTTTTGTTTAGGGGGCGGCCAGCTGCCTCGCTAGAAATGTCTCCGTGTTTTGAGTTTGGTTTGCCACACATCGAGGGGATGCGTCCTCCGTGACTATTCGTTTCATTGGCAGGGAAGTCTAAAATTGGATTCCCTCTCGGTGTCTCTCTTGGCTCACGCAACACTCGCCACTTTTTGAAACGCCCTCCAAAAGAAAAATGGAAAGCTCGCCAATTTGATGTTTTTTAAGACGTAGTGCGCGTGCACAAATTCGTGTTGACAGTTCTATGATGGGCATTTATGATGAGTGTGTTCGAGCACATACAAAAACAATCTTATGACGATCAAGGAAATCGCTGATTTAGCGAACACATCAAGAGGCACCGTCGATCGCGTTATAAATGGGCGGGGAAAAGTCTCAAAAGAAGTTAAAGAACGTGTTTTAAAAGTAATCGAAGAGACGAATTTTAAGCCCAATGAAATTGGGCGCAGTCTTTCTTTGTCTAACAAGAAGCTCACGATTGGCGTCGTGATTGGCAACGATAAGAACCCTTTCTTTACTTTGATGACCGAAGGCATCCTTAACGGCATGGATAAATATCGGCTTTCAGGCCTTTGCAACGTTGTTTTCAAAAGAGTTGATTTGCTTAACAAAGAATCGGTGCTTCGTGCTTTGGACGAACTAAAAGAAACGGAGCTCGACGGTATAATCGTCTCTTCATTAAAAGATGCGGAAGTAGTGGAAAAGATCGATTCGTTTCACGTTCCTGTGGTGACTATTTCCGTCGACATTCCGGTTCATAAAATTTGTTACATTGGTTCTGATTACTGGAATTCAGGCTGCTTGATTGCCAATTTCATCAATTTAGTGAGGGAAAACGGATGCAACCTCGGCGTTGTCATTGGATCGAGACAGCATACCGGCCAAATCGAGCGCCTCGAAGGATTGAAAAATACCATCCATGACAATATCAAAATCGTAGATGTGGCGGAAAACTTCGATAGCGAAGACATTTCCAAAGAAGTCGTTGCTAAAATGGTTGCCGAAAATCCTGAAATGAACTTAGTCGTCTTTTTGGGCGCTGGCGTTTTCGAGGGGCTTGCAGTATTAAAAAAATATAAGAATCGGATCCGGGCGATTACGGTCGATCAAAACGAAGCCATAAGCGAAGGCCTTCAATCGGGCTTGGTTATGGCAACGCTCACCCAGCACCCCTATACCCAAGGCGTTAAAGCAATGGAAGTGCTCTATGATTTTTTGATTAGGAGAAAGAAAGTGCCGGAGAAGAAAATCTTGGATAACTCCATCATTTTGAAGGAATCCATTATTCCACATAAATTCATGGATTAAAGAAAGGAGATTGATTTTATGGGAAAAAGACTTGTAACCTTGGTGACTTGCCAATGGTCTGACCTCGACTTCGAAACCCTGTGCGCCACGGCTAAGAAGATGGGCTATGACGGCCTTGAATTAGCCACATGGGGAAATGCGTTCGATTTGGATCGCGCCTATGAAGACGATTCCTATGTCGATTGGATCAAAGCGACGTTAAAGAAACATGGCTTGGTCTTAAGCGCCCTTGCCACGCACATTATTGGGCAATGCGTTGCGGACGCCCCCGATCCCCGTCTAAACAATTTCGCTCCTGCCCGTTTGGCTAACAAACCCGAGGAAATTCGGCTTTGGGCCATCGAGTCCATGAAGAAAGCCGCGTTTGTTGCCAAAAAACTTGGCGTTCAGACCATCTCAGGATTTACGGGTTCGCCCATCTGGAGATATCTCTATTCTTTCCCCCAAACCCCGGAAGAAATGGTGGAAGAGGGGTTCCGAGAAGTGCGCCGGCTTTGGCTTCCGATTCTTGACGTCTTTAAAGAAAACGGAATTCGATTCGCTCTGGAAGTCCATCCTGGCGAAATTGCTTTCGATTATTATACGTCGAAACGCTTGCTCGAAGTCTTCTCCGACCGTCCTGAATTTGGCCTCAATTTCGACCCTTCTCACTTATTGTGGCAAGGCGTCACCCCGCATATCTTCCTCGAGGATTTCATTGACAAAATCTATAACGTCCACATGAAAGATGCGGCCGTTACCCTCAACGGAAGGACGGGTTTGCTTGGCTCGCATATTGATTTCGGCAGCCTGAAGCGCGGATGGAATTTCCGCTCCCTTGGGCATGGCCAAGTTAATTTCGAGGAAATCATCCGTGTGTTGAACGCCTACGGCAACCATTGCGCCCTCGCCGTGGAATGGGAGGACTCCGGGATGGAACGCATCAGCGGAGGAACGGAAGCGTGCGCGTTCGTCCGCAAAGTGGATTTCGAGCCTAGCGACGTTAAATTCGACGACGCCATCGCCAATAAATAAAAGGAGCCGGCATGAAAGAAAGATTGAACTACGGCATGGTTGGCGGGGATTTAAAGGCTTTCATCGGGGAAGTCCACCGCAAAGCCATCAATTTCGATTCCAGAGCCGCCTTGGTCGCTGGAGCCTTCTCCATCGACCCAAAACTCGCGGAAGAATGCGCGGATGCCTATAACATCGACCCTTCTAGAAGGTACAAAGACTACAAAGAAATGGCGGAGAAAGAGTCGAAAAGGGAAGATGGGATTGATTGGGTTTCCATCTGCACGCCGAATTTCCTCCATTATCAAATCGCCAAGGAATTCCTACTTCACGACATCAATGTCGTCTGCGAAAAGCCGCTTTGCTTCGAAATCGAACAAGCGGAAGAGCTAGTGAAGCTCGCTGAGGAAAGGAATCTCATCTTCGCTATTACCTACACCTACACCGGTTACACGATGGTTAAGGTCGCAAGGGAAATGATTCGCAAGGGCGAGCTTGGAAAAATCGTCGCCGTCAACGTTGAGTATGCGCAGGATTGGCTCATCGATTCCCTTGATCCGAATAACCAAAAGCAGACATCCCTCTCCGTTTGGAGAAGCGATCCGAAATATTCGGGTATCTCAAATTGCATTGGAGACATCGGAACCCATGCCGAAAACATGATTCATTACCTAACGGGAGAAGATATTACCAAACTGGTTTGCACGACCGATTCCTATGGCATGGCCTTAGACATGAACGCCAACATGATTTTGGAATATGAATCGGGTTTCAAAGCGGCTTTATGGTGCTCACAGGTGGCTTGCTCCCATCTTAACGGGCTCCGCTTCCGCGTCTTTGGCGAGCTTGGCTCCCTTGAATGGAACCAAGAGCATCCGGATTATTTGCAATATACCCCCAGAGGCCAAGCGCCCGAACTATTTGCTCGGGGCGCGGGATATCTTGCGAAATACGAAGCTAGCAAATACTCCAGGCTGCCTGTGGGGCATCCGGAAGGCCTCACGATCGCCTTTGCAAATATCTATAAAAACGTCATCTCCGCGATTTTGAAGAAGGAAAACGGAGAAGAGCTGACGGAAGCCGACCTCGATTTCCAAAAAGCCGAGAATGGCCTCGATGGCGTTCGTTTCATCCACAAGGCCATTGAATCTTCTAAAAAAGGCGAATGGGTCGACTATAAGGATAAATAAATTTGGGGCGACTTGTCCTGATTTATCAAAAAAGTTCAATGAACAGGAGGTGGAAGAAGAAAGGTACCAGATAACAAGTTTAGGGGGTTTATCGTCGGAATAGCCCCCAAAAAGAATTTTCAAAGAATCAAAAGGAGGAAAAAAGATTTCTATGAAAAAATTCTTGGTTTGCTTAAGCGCGGTTGCCCTTCTTGGCATTCCCGCCCTCTCCTCTTGCGGTGGAGGAGGAGAAAAGACGATTGAAGTTTTGGTTCAAACCGCCGACCATGGCTGGACTGGCGCCGTTCAGCAATACGCTCAGGAAAAAGTGGACGAAATAAACAAAGAGGGCAAATACAAAGTAAAATTGACCGCTTGCGAATCGGCCACCGTCGAAGCGAACAAGATTGAAGACTTGCTCGCCCGCAAAGATTCCCTCCACGGAATCGTCATGCTCCCGATCGACAATACTCTTGAGAGCTCCGTCACCAAAATCGCGAAATCCGGCGTGAATTTTGTCCAATTCGACCGTGTTATATCTACCGACGTTATCGACAATGCCGAAAATAGAGTATCCAACGTTTTGGGTGACAACTATGGCATTGGTGTAGCCACGGCCAATAGGTTCATCAAAGATGGCTTGAAACCGGGTGAAAATATCCTGATCTTCCCCGGCGACAATTCTTCGGTCCCCGTTTCCCGCAACAATGGTTTCTTCGACACTCTGAAAGAGAAAGGCGGTTGGACCGAGGAACAAGTAAAGGGCATTGATTCAACCGACTATACAGGATGGAGCAGGGACACGTCGAGAAAGCTTTTCGTTAACAAAGGCACTGCCTTAAACGATTACAACTGGATTTTCACCCACGACAGCGAAATCGCAATGGGCATACTCGAAGAGCTTAAAGCGAGTAACGTGGATTCTTCGGTGAAGGAACACTTCAAAACCGACGTCAAGGCCATCGCCTCCTCTTCGGGTTTGGACGAAATGTATGCCGTTTTGGAGAATAAGCACACTGGCGATTATGGCCCAACCTATGGTAACGCCGACCTTTTCGACGTCACCTATGACCCCGCCATGATTCAGCAAGCTATCCAAGACATGGTCGATCATCTGGACGGCAAAGAAGTCGAAAAGAACCACGTCATTGGCGTCAACGTTGTCGATAAGACGAATGTCACCCAGTTCAAAGGGTTCGGCAGCGGCAACTATCGCAAAAAGTAAGCGCGTTATTCGCTTAAACATGCCCCTGGGGAGTTTCTTGCCCCAGGGGCATCTAGAAAAGGGAAATTATGCAATTATTACACATGAGCAACATTTCCAAATACTTTTTTGGTGTTGAGGTATTGCACAAAGTCCATTTTTCGGTTTCCAAAGGCAGCGTCCATGCACTTTTGGGTGAGAATGGCGCTGGGAAATCTACATTGATGAATATCTTGGCTGGCATTTATACCAGGGACAGCGGGACAATCGTTTTCGATGGAGTGGCTTACGATGATATGACGGTTAGGAAATCGGAAGCTGCCGGAATCGCTTTTGTTCATCAGGAACTCAATTTATTCAATGACTTGAAAGTATACGAAAACATCTTTCTAAACAAAGAGTATCACTCCAAAGTATTGCGGAAAATCAATACGAAGAAAATGATCAAAGAGGCCCAAGATCTTTTTGATGATTTAGGCGTCAAGATTGATGCAAATAGCGAGGTTGGAAATCTGACTACCGGGGAAAAGCAACTCTTGGAAATTGCCCGCGCTTTGCATCAAAATGCGAAATTAATCATTCTAGATGAGCCGACCACTTCGCTTGCGAACGAGGAAATCGACAACCTCTTCCGGATTATCAATGATTTGAAAAAAGCCGGAAAATCCTTCATTTTCATTTCCCATAAGATGCCTGAAATATTCCGGCTGGCCGATGAATATACCGTATTCAGGAACGGGAATTTCGTTTCAAGCGGAAAAATTTCAAAGACCACGCCGGATGCATTGACTTGCGATATTGTTGGAAACGCATATTCAAATGGCGACATCTATGAAAAACGGAAACTGGGGAATGTCGTATTGGACGTCAAAGGCCTTTTTGGAAAAGGGTTCAGCGATGTTTCTCTCCGCGTAAAAAAGGGTGAAATCATAGGCTTTACCGGTTTACAGGGAGCGGGAAGCAGCGAATTTTTGCAAACGATATTCGGAATAATGCCCGTTGAAAAAGGCACTATCCAGGTAAGGGGTAGGTACCTTAAAACCGGGAGCGTCATCCGCACGATGAAAAACGGCGTCGCGATGGTGGCGAGCAATCGAAAAGAGAATTCAATCATCCCTGAGATGTCCCTGTTAGAAAACATGATGATCGCTGAGCACCAGTTAAGCGGCGGGAAACCTCTCATTCGCTATAAAAAGGAGTGCCTAAAATTCGATTTTTATAAAAAGGAGCTAGGCATTAAATGCAATTCGCGAGAAGATCTCATTACCTCATTGTCCGGTGGCAACCAGCAAAAAGTTATTTTAGCCCGTTGGCTCAACACGAATAGCGATATCTTGATTTTGGATAACCCAACGCAGGGAATCGATGTCGGAGCCAAAGCGGAAATCTATAAATTGATGATGAGGCTTTCCAAGGAGGGAAAAACCATTCTTTTCAACACCTTGGAAATAAACGAGATCCAAAAAGTGGCCGACCGCTGCATCATTTTCTATCACGGCCGTATCGAAAAGATTTTGAACCATGACGAAATCAGCGAGGAACGCGTCATGCAATACGCAACCAACGCGCACAAAGTCGTGTGCGAGTGCAAGAAGGAGGAGAGCTAAATGGTTAATTCGTCTAGCAAAAACAAGAAGAGGTTGTCTTTTGGCGAATTGGCGAAAGCCAGTTGGAAAAAAGGCAGTTTCCTCTACATTTTCGTCGTAATGTTCCTTTTCTACATCGCCGTTAATAATTACTTGAACTGGAATTCCATTACGAACATATTAAAAAGCGCGGCCGTCATTGGGACGCTGTCCTTGGGGATGGGCCTAATCATTATTTCCGGGGATATCGATCTCAGCGTTGGAGCGAACTTCGCTTTCTCTGGCGGCATGGGCATTCTTGCCTATAAAGCGATCTACGACGTCGCAGGGCATGGCTTGGCGACCGCCGTCTCGATACTTGTGGTTGTGGCGGTAGCTACCATTATTGGATTCATCAACGGAATCATGGTCGGAAAGTTAAAACTGCCTGCTTTCATCGGGACTTTAGGGACGATGCTTATCTTTAGGTCGCTATGCAAGTACATTCTGAAATCTATTCCGACAGAAAGCGGTCAGCAGCAACAGACCTATCAATTGATTGATTACTATAATTCCCCTTTTTATAAGCTCGGGAACGATGATTTCCTTACGATTCCCATCGTCGGAATCATCCTGATCGCGTTGGTTCTTTTGGTTTATTTCTTAGCGAAACACACAAAATTCGGCCGCCGAATCTACGCCCTTGGCTCGAACTCCAAAGCCGCGTCTTTGGTTGGCATCAACGTCCCTTGGACCAAGGTTATCATCTTCGCGATTGCCGGGGCCTTCGTCGGCTTATCCGCCGTGCTTCACGTCTCGATTTATTCTTCCATGGATTCTTCGACGGCCGGCATGTCTTACGAGCTTTATGCGATCGCCTCTTGCATCATCGGCGGCATCTCGATGAACGGAGGCAGAGGCAACATCATTGGCATCCTCTTCGGGGCTCTCTCTTTCCAAATGATCGACAAAATCATCTCCGTGCTGAACCTCAACCCCCTCATCAACGATACCATCAAAGGCGCCATCCTGTTGATTTCCATCATCTTGCAATTGATCGTCATCGATAAAAGGGGTTTCTATAAATTTTTGGAAAAAATCGGGATCAAATACAACCCCGAGCAAAAGGCTTCTCTTGAGGCCAGGCTCACCAAAAAAGTCAATTCCCTTAAACTTTCATACGACAAAAAGATTCAGCGCATCTTAAAAAAGGACTTTGGCAAAGAGGGCGCTGCCAATGCCGTTGATTTGCTGCTTAATGAACGAGACGCAAAAATCGCCGCCATCACGCAGAAGTACAATCGTCTTATCGATAACGCGGCCCAGCGCCTCAAACTCTACGAAAGAGAGATGAAGATCAAGGAAGCCCGAAAAGCGGCCGTGGCAAAAATCAACAAAAAGATGGCCGACGACAAGGCGGTTCTCAAACAGACGCGACTCCAAAACGGCAAATACCTTAGACCGATTTTGGAAAAAGAAATCTCATTGGCAAAAGAGCTTTTGATCGTCCAAGAAGAAGCGTGGTCGAAAGTAGACGAACTGTCCCTCGACGCTTCCATTCCCCAAGAAGTCGCCCGTCATATCTATGAACGGGATAAGGCTAATTCGACCTTGGATCAAAGGAGGATCGAAGCCGAATTCGCAAAGGCCGTCGAAAGCATCCAAGAAGAAGCGAAAAACTACCATGAATTTATCCTCAAACGCAAGGACAAAGAAGAGAAGGAGCTGAGCACCTTGATCGCCAAAAACGAAGCTTTGATCGATGCCAACAAAGCTTTCGAAAACGATCAGATCAAGGAAAACAAAGCCCGTCTAGAGGTGGTGCAAGCCAAAGATAAAATCAAAAAAGAAAAGAAAACAAAGAGGGAGGCTTTGAAAAAGGAGAGAACGGAACGGAAATTAGACCTTGAAAAAGAGCGTCTAGAGAAAGAAAAGGAAAGGGAAGAATTCCTGGATTCGATCAAAAAAACACGTTCATCGCAAAAAGGAGAAAAAACCGATGAAGAAATATAACGAAATCGGCAAGATTGAATATCTTGGTCCATCGTCGAAGGAGCCGTTTGCCTTCAAATACTACAATCCTGAAGAATCGATTCATGGAAAAACGATGAAGGAACAGCTCCGTTTCGCCATGTCCTATTGGCATACGATCGATTATTGCGGGACGGACATGTTTGGAGGGGACACGGAAGATAAGAACTTCGGCCAAACTGACCCCATGAAAATCTATAAGGCCAAAGCGGATTTCGCTTTCGGCCTCATGGGTAAGCTCGGCATCGATCGCTATTGCTTCCATGATGTCGACATTGCCCCGCAAGGGAGGGATTTGAAGGAATCCCTAGAGAACTTCCGGGAGATGGTGGGCTATATAGAAACCCTTCAGAAGAAGCACAACAAGAGGCTTCTTTGGGCAACCGCGAACAACTTCGGCGACAAGAAATTCATGGCGGGCGCAGCGACCTCGCCAAATGCCGACGTTTTTAGCGCCGCTGCCGCCAAAGTCAAAGCTTGCCTTGATGCCAATGTTCGACTGGGTGGGACGAGTTATGTTTTTTGGGGTGGCAGAGAAGGCTATGACACCTTGATGAACACAAATATGGGCTTGGAGTTGGATAACTTGGCCCGCTTCCTATCCATGGCCAGAGACTACGGAAGAAAAATCGGTTTCCAAGGGGATTTCCTTCTGGAGCCAAAACCCAAGGAGCCTACCAAGCACCAATACGATTTTGATGCGGCGACTTGCTGCAATTTCCTTCGCCAATACAATTTGCTTGGCGATTTCAAATTGAACATTGAAGCGAACCACGCCACCCTTGCCCAGCATACCTTCGAGCACGAATTGAGAGTGGCCCGCCTTAATGGCGCATTCGGCAGCATCGATGCCAACCAAGGCGATCCGATGCTCGGGTGGGATACCGACCAGTTCCCCACTAACGTTTACGATACGGTCAAAGCGATGTATGAAGTCATCAAAGCCGGCGGGTTCGTCAATGGCGGACTGAATTTCGATGCGAAAACCAGGCGCCAATCCAACACTTTGGAGGATATCCTGCTTGCCTATATCGCGGGCATGGATACCTTCGCTTTGGGATTGCGTCTTGCCTATAAGCTCATCGAGGACGGACGCATCGATGAATTCATCGAAAAGCGCTACGAATCCTACAAATCTGGGATCGGCAAAAAAATCGTCGATGGCCAAACGACGCTGGAAGAACTCGCCGAATACGCGCTTACGGTGAAGAGCTTTGACGTCGATAGCGGCCGCCAAGAATATTTGGAATCCGTCCTGAATAACATCCTCTTTGATAAATAGCCATGAAATACTACTTGGGCATCGATTTGGGAACCTCCTCCCTTAAGGTTAGCCTGGCGGATTTCTCAGGGTCGATTTTGGATAGCGAATCGAAAGGATACCCTTTGATTTTGCCTCGTCCCAATTGGAGCGAGCAAGATCCGAACCGGTGGAAAAAAGCCCTTATCGAGGCGTTGAGGGAGCTCAATAAGCGACGCGATTTAAGCAGCGTTGTTTCCTTAAGCTTTTCCGGCCAGATGCATGGGCTCGTCCTTCTAGACGAAAACGACGAGGTTATTCGCCCCGCTTTGCTTTGGAACGATTCGCGGACAGCGGGCGAAGTGGATTATTTGAACCGGGAAGTGGGAATGGATTTCTTGCTTCAACAAACCGGAAATATCGCCTTGTGCGGATTCACCGCTCCCAAGATTCTTTGGATTTACCATAACGAGCCGGAGAATTTCTCCCGGATTGCCAAAATCATGCTTCCCAAAGATTATTTGGCTTACATTGTTTCTAACGTCTTCGCTAGCGATGTGAGCGATTTAAGCGGAACCTTGGTTTTTGACGTCAGGAAACGGGATTACAGCGACAAAATGCTTGAGATTTTGCATATCAATCGCGGACAACTTCCTCGAATTTGCGATTCAAGCGACGTCATCGGAAAAGTTTCCGAAGAGTTTTCTAAGCTGACTAATCTACCTTGCGATTGCAAAGTCGTGATTGGGGGCGGAGACCAAGCGGTTGGGGCGACGGGAACCAACACGCTTCGACCCGGGGAGATTTCGATTTCCCTTGGCACGAGCGGGGTTGTTTTTGCGCCCAGCAAGGATTATTGCTTTGATCCCAGCGGCAGAATCCATTCCTTCCGCCATACTACCGGCAATTTTCATTTGATGGGTTGCACTCTTTCGGCGATGGGCTCTTTAAAGTGGTTTTTGGAGGATGTATTGCAAACCGAAAACTATGAAAAAGAAATCAACGCAATCGGAGAAAGCGTGAGCGATGTTCTTTTTCTGCCTTATTTGATGGGGGAAAGAAGCCCCATCAACGACCCTAAAGCGAAGGGCTCCTTCCAAAATCTGTCTTTGTTTTATAAACGCAGCGACTTGGTAAAAGCGGTCATCGAGGGGATTTGCTTCTCCCTTTACGACATTTATTCGGTTATGAAGGAAGATGGGGTGAATGCCAAGGAAGCCCGAGTCATCGGCGGCGGGAGCAAAAACGATAAAATAGTGCAAATGCTTTCCGATATATTTGGCATTCCCATGAAAACCATTTCTACGAGTGACGGTGGCGCGTTGGGGGCCATCATCTTGGCGATGGTCGGCGATGGGCGTTACGCAAGCGTCTATCAAGCTAGTGAAAGCTTGGTGCACGACAAAAAGACGTTTGAACCGGATCCAAACAAGCACGTTTGCTACGAAGCCAAGTTTCAAGCCTATAAAGAAGCGTATCGGAAGACCAAAAACTAGTAGTTGTCCGTCGTCTTAAGCCTCTTTTTGTTCATGGCTGATGCGGTTGGCCTTCCGCTGAGCTTTTTGCCGAAAGAATCGCTGATTTTGATGCGTTTTTGAAATCGTCATCTTTTTGGATCCCACTACCTTCTATCTTTTCTGGCCGATTTTGACCAAGCGGGCAAACGGGTTCAGCCATCCTTGCGGATGGGCTTTTTTGAGCCCGCCGCGGAGGCACAGGAGCGCAATCGGCGCATCGCACCCATCGAATTCTCGGAATCCAGCATCCCCTTGCCCCGTTTCGCGAAAAGAAGGAAGCCGCAATGCGGGCAAGCCCCGCTCCACCTTGAAACGGCATTTCGAAGAATCGGCTCGTCCTAGCGTTCCTATTTTTCGTTTTGGTGGTCTGCCCATTGCGGAGGGGGCTGGCTTTCGGGCTTGCCGGCATACCAAAGCATCCTACACGGAATATCGCTTTCGGGCGTTAAATCAGCGGATGGGATTGCGCCACAATGGCCTCGCCCTTTATCCATGCGCAAAAAGGACTTCCATAACCTCTAAACGCTTTTCAAGCATGCCTTTGGTTCTTTATGGCGCGCTTTTAGCTCGGGGTTCCGTTGGCGTGCGTTCGTAAAGATGTACTTATATAAGGACATAACGAAACGAAAAGACTCCTGCCAAAAACGAACCATATAATGAAGGGCTAAAAAGGGGGAAAGCACGATGAGTTTCGTTAAAGAGGTTGGCGCAGTCGTTGGGAAAAAGGTTCCAATGGATTTGCAGAAAGACGGTCGCGAGGATGGGCGTGAAAGGGATGATGAAAAGATTGGGATGATTGCCAAAGTGAATGAACCGCAAAAAACGATCAGCAAAACAGAAGCCTATGAGTTTGTGAATGCATCAGAACCCAAAGAGGGCGAAGAGCCTTTGGGCAAAGTCGTTGGTCACGAAAACCAAAAAAAGGAACTCCTTTTTGTCATTGGTTGTTTCAAACGCTCTAAAGAATTCAAAGAAAAAGGGGTTTCCATCCCTAGAGGGGTCATTTTATTTGGCCTTCCAGGCAATGGCAAATCCCTGCTGATTAAAGAAGTAATTAAATGCTGCGAAGCCCCGGTGTTTGTTTTTCAAGGCGAACAGACGAACATTGTCGAAGGCATTTGCGAAACGTTCAAAAAAGCCAAAGAAGCAGGCCATGCCATCATTGTTTTCGATGAATTGGACTTACTCATCGACAAAGAAAGAAGGGTGGTGAGGGCTCTTCAAGAAAACCTAGATGGCGTCGAATCGTCCGACGACGTTTTAGTGCTTGCCGCCACGAATGATATAGGCGAAATTCCAGATCCGTTGCTCCGTCATGGCCGCCTTGAAAAACTCATTCGCGTTCCACGGCCAACTGGCGAAGAAGCGCTAGAGTTGCTCAAGAAGCACTTTAAGGAATTCAATCTCAAATTTCCCAAAGACTTCGATGGTGATGAAGTGGCGCTATCTTTAAACGGAATTTCCTGCGCAGGCGTGAAATCCGTAGTGAATGACTTGGTTCTCAGAAACGGTTTTGAGAACATTACTTCGGAGATGATTGACAACTCTATCTATAACATTACCGATAGAGTGAAAGATACTCCGGAAGAAGATAACTTCGAAGTCGCCATCCACGAAGCGGGCCATGCTGTAGTCGCTAAAGCATTCCCTCAATTCTTCTTGATTAACAGGCTCAGTATTTCCGGCGCAAGCGGGGAATTTCACCCTAAAGAAGTCGAAAAGGGCTTTTGGCCCTACGCAAAAGTAATTGCCGATATCAAAATCTCAATGGCGGGTGTTCTTGCTCAAAAGATTATTTGCTGCAGAGGCTCGAGAGGTTGCGAGAGCGACTTACAAAACGCCCGCGTTGACGCTTACAACATGCTCAACATGTGTGGCTATTCCTCCTGCTGGGAAACCCTTCCTGTGCTTAGGGGAGATACTAGAACCGATACACCCATCAAACGCAGAAAGATGGAAAAGAAGATCGAAGCGCTTCTTAAGAAGTGTGAGAAAGAGACTTCTGTTTACATCAAATCCCATAGACATCAAATCAGCGCATTGGGGAAGCTTTTGTATGAGAAAAAGCACCTTAAGTCATCTGAGATTCTATCCTGCATTGAGTAACCCTACTTTGGAGGCATTCATTTAGTATGAAACTTTATTTTATTGCAACGTTTGAGGGCGTCCAAACAAAAGCAAATTCGCCCAATCACGACCCTGATAAACGCGTCGCCGGTTACTTCTTGGACTTAGAGGAGGCTAAACAATGCGTTGAGCAAAACTGGGGAGATTTATACGAAGATGGGTATTACAAATATGCCGTCATCGAAGATGTGGAGCCAGGCTTATATCGATCTGCTCACTCAAAACCGATCTTTTATAAATGGGTCGGGGGTATAGATGACGGCGGCTATAAAAAAACCAGAAGGCCGAAATATTGGAAAAGAACATGGGGATTCACGGTTGGGTAAGCAAAAGAAAAAAGCGCCGCTTCAAAAAGTCCAAAAATTTGGCGGGTTATTGCTTGTCTAGCGAGGATAAATCGAATTTAGCTCCCAAAAGGGTTTGAAAGAGATATCGATTCGTTGCAATAGAAGCTTTGGGATGCGGGTGGGGAAAACAAAAGACACGAAAATGGAACTTTGCATTGTCCCGCCATGAACGCTGAATCAAATTAGACAAACGGATGAAGGAGGTCGAATAATGCTGGGTGCAATTATTGGCGATATGGTTGGTTCTGTTTACGAATTTTCCAGCCCAAAGGTAAAAAACTTTAACATTTATAACCGCAATATGCGCATGACGGATGACTCATTGCTTACAATCGCGGTCGCAAAAACGCTTTTGGCGAACTATCCAATAAAATATGACGATTTATCCTTGAGGAAAATGCAAAAAGAGCTGGCTGTAGAGTTTGTTGCCGCATGCAAAAGAAAACCTTTTGCTGGTTTTGGCGGGATGTTTATGGATTGGTGTATTCGCTGCGATGAGAAAGGCGGAATTGAGCCTCCATATAATTCGTATGGCAATGGTTCGGCAATGAGAATATCTCCGGTTGGTTGGGTGGCTCATAGCGAAAACGAGGTAAAAGCCTTATCAAAAGCGGTTTCCGAAATAACGCATAATCATCCAGAAGGGCTAAAAGGCGCGGAAGCGGTGGCGATGGCCATTTATTTATCGCTTCGCGGTTCATCCAAAGAGCAAATTAGAGAGAGGATGATCAACGATTATTATCCTGAAATCGCCGATTTAGACTTTAATGAATTGGTGAAGAGCTATAAATTCAACGCAACTTGTCAAAAAAGCGTTCCCCAAGCAATCTATTGCTTCCTCATTTCTGATGGGTTAGAAGATGCTATCCGAAACTGCGTTGCCATCGGAGGGGATTGCGACACCACGGGAGCGATGGCGGGCTCGATCGCAGAAGCTTATTACCAAAAAGATAGATTGTCTGATTTCGAAGATAAATATCTTTATCTCATGATCGACCCGGGAGTCGAACAATTCATAAAAAAGTTCCACAAGGCAATCGGAAGCAAGAAATTCCAATGGGCAAATGCAGGGCGGATAGAATCCTCGGCAAGTTGACCCCCAAATTTCAAAATCGTTGGTTGGCTTGAAGAGTTTGAAAACAAAAAGAAAGACGTTATCAAGCGTACTCAGGAACTGCAAAGTTAACTCCAGAAGTCCCGTGAAGTTGCAAAAGCTTAATGGTCCGAAATCCATTAAAAAAAGAACGACGCCATATTATAGATTGGTTTTTCAGGACATGATTTATCACGACTTAAAAGGAATAGGGCTTTGAAAATCAGCGTCTCCAAGAAGGTTCATTTGTTGTTTTTCCGGACGTCTTAGCTTTTCGCGGCGCAATGATCGGTGCGTTTTCCATTAAGAGGTATTGACTATGAATTTAGACAAAAGAACTAGAGAGTGGATACATAAACCAGTTTTTGATGGCGCTCCGCTTTCATGGACTCAACGATATTTCCAGGGCAAATTGAAAGAATTTAGAAAAGAGCACAAACAATTTGACCGTTTTTTGATCGGCATTAACAAGCTAATGCAAGCCGAGAACGATGATGATTTTGCGAATATCGAAAAGTTTATCAATGGGCAAGCGGAGGCCAATTGGATTGCTTCCGAAGATTCTTTGTTTAGCGTTCTTATTAAGTTATTTAATTTGTGTCTATCTCCAAGGCAAGCTTTTGCTTACATAAAGGAATGCCTTGCAAAATACAAAGAAATGGTTGGCACCGATTATCGATTGTTCGGCGACGCCAAGCTATCTATAAGAAGGGACCAATGGGACGGCAAAGAAAGCAAGTTCATAAGTTTTATCGTTGAACCCAGCGTAGAGCCAAAAGATTCGGACTATCGGTATTGGTTTTGCATAACGGTTTCTTTGAAAATAATAGAAGGTTACGTGTTTGACGCTAGAGAATTTATGGATGAATTTGAACTCAAGTGCCGCAGAGAAGAATTAAAAGACGCATTAATGCTGTTTGAATACCATCAGAGCAAAGGGTTGCTTAGAAAGGTATTTGAGGCAGGAATAAAGCAATTGGAGGAAAGGGGAGCCATTAAGGAGTTTGGTCGGGCAAATTTTTGCGGATTGGTTATTCGCCAATTTGAAACCGGCTTAAAAGTCGGCGAGAAAGAGGGCTAACATGCCGGGGTAGGGGTTTACCGTTTGTTTTGCGCGGTCTTAATAGAAAAAGGTTTTTTAAGCTAGGGGGATTCTTTTATGTTGAATAGACTAAATTTAAAGTGTTGGGAACCGTTTTTAAGAAAAGCAAAAAGCGATGGCGGTTGCCCTGTAAAGGTTGTTTATGGGTGCACAGAAGGGGGAACATCGATTATTTACGATGATATAAGCAAAGCGAAGAATATATTGGTTTATGGCGCTACTGGCAGCGGAAAATCGGTCTTTTCGCATACGCTCATAAAAAGCGTTTCGATGCTTAATACCGCCGAAGAAGTAAGAATGGTTTTGGTTGATTGCAAAATAGTCGAATTCAATCGATATAAAAATAGCGAATTGCTGCTTTGCCCAATCATCGATAACGGCGATGAATTGCTAGCCAAAGTTAGAGAATTGATCGCCGAATGCCCAAAAAGGAAAGAAGCGGTTGGAGATAATGATTTTGAAAGTTATAGAAAGAAAAACGGCCGTAATTTCCCATATATTTTGCTGATTATCGATGAATACGCAGGCATGGCTAATAAAGAATTAAACGATGCTTTATTCGAGCTTATGAAGAATGGCTTTAAATATGGAATCCATGTCGTTTTATCGGCACAGACAATAAGCGGGACGGTCGCCGACATTGGTTTCTTCGAGTCTTTTGAAACCATCGTTTGCCAAGCGAATTATGAAGAAAAAGCCACTCGAAAGTTATTGGGCAATTATGTTGAATTAAAGGGCGGTGGCGATTCCTTGGTGCTGCGCAATCGGAAATTGGTCAGAACGCAAGGCTTATGGGTGTCTTAGAATGAGGTTTTATCCGAAAAAAGGCGATTGCGTCATGCTTATGGGCGAGATTTGACTGTTTGAGTGATTGAAAAAAGCGACGGAGAAACATTGGTAAACATTGCGTTCTACTTCAAATGATGCGAGGCAAAACGCCCTCCGTCACCGGAAAGGGTTCCAACTAGACCAACCCCAAAAGGAGACGGGACAAGGATCGCTCTTCCCTATCAGTTATTTATGCGCTTTTTTCGCCTTCTTCCCAAAGTTGAAGCTTTCTTAATGGCAATGGGTAAAATGGGGTGAGAAAATCTTTTGAGGCCTCTTCTATGGTTGAAATCTCCCAAGTGCTCGTCGATCGAAGGCTATCTCCTTTGGACGCCTCCCTGCGCCCCGAATTTTCTTTTTCCTTCAAAAGGGGGTCCTTAGGGCGAATTAAGACGATCCGTTATCTCCTTTCTTCCACTCCCGCTTTGGAGGGGGATGTTTTCCGCTCTAGGGAAAGGACCTTCAAGAGGGAATTCGGCATTCTTTACGAAGGAAGGCCATTGGAATGTCGGAAACAGTATTTTACGACGATTGTTTTGACCACGCCCGAAGGACAGGAAATCAAAGCGACCACCTCTTTCTTCACCCGCTTAAGCGAGGAGGATTGGAAGGGGGATTGGATCGGGGTTCCATCCGCCTGGAACGGAGGAGGGCTCTTCGCACGGAGGGAACTCGATTCCTTCCCCAAGAGGAGAATCAAGCGCGCCTTGGCTTATTTGGCCGGCATCGGCTATAGTGAGCTCTATGTCAACGGGGAAAAGATTGGGGACGAAGTCCTCGGCCCCGGGTTCACCGCCTACGAGAAGAAAGTCCTTTACCGGACATTCGATATCACCGATAAACTCCGCGGGGAAAAAGACGTCATCGGCGTTCTCCTCGGGAATGGTTGGTATGGCAAAAGGGCGCTGAAATTCCAACTCTACGTGGATTTTGAAGACGGAAGCGAGTATGAAATGCACAGCTTCGGCAATGGGCATTGGAGGTTGGGTCCGTCCCCCATCGTCGCCAATTCGATTTATACGGGGGAAAAATACGATGCGCGGGTGGAAGACCGTTATCCTCTCGATCTGAGCTCCCGCGATTTCAAGGAAACCCCGGAATCCTGCCTTTATGTCAGCGTCCGCAACGAGCAGAACCTCGGAAAGCTCGCCCCTCAGGAAATTGAGCCGATCCGCATCGTAAACGAATTCCGCCCCATAGCGAAAGAGGAATTCGGCCCGAAGAACGTTGTCTTCGACCTCGGGAAGAACATCGCTGGATTCTGCCGGATTGAGGCGCGCGGCCAAAAGGGGTCCTCGATCACCCTTCGCCACGCCGAGACCCTGAAGGAGGATGGCCATATCGACCAAACGAACCTCCGCACCGCCGATCAAGAAGACGTTTATATCCTAAAAGGGGAGGGCGTGGAGCGTTTTTCGCCTCGCTTCACCTACCATGGCTTCCGCTACGTCGAGGTTTGGTTGGAAGGGGAAGCCGAATTGGTGTCCCTTATTGGCCTTCATGTTCGCAGCGATACTCAACGAATTGGCTCCTTCCAATGCAGCGATCCTTCGCTCAATGCCCTGCATGAAATGGCCGTTCTCACGGAAGAAAACAACCAGCATTCCCTTTTCACCGACTGTCCTCAGCGCGATGAGAGGTTCGGCTGGATCAACGACCTCACCGCCCGTCTGTATCAAAATTCCTATAACTTTGATTTGCTTCGCTTTTACCGGAAAACGATCCAAGACATCAGGGAAGCGCAGGATAGGTCGGGCGCCATCCCCGATATGGCGCCTTACTTAACGCTTGGCTGCCCCGGAGACACTTCCTGCATCTCCTATCTTCTTTTGGCGGAGCTCGGGTACCGGAATTACGGCGACATAAAAATTTTGAAAGACAATTACCCCCATCTTAAGAAGTGGGTCGATTACCTTTTGACCCGCCAAAAGGGCTTCATCATGGATTACGCCCACTATGCCGACTGGGTCAGCTGCGACGCCTTTCAAGATGGCAAAAGCGATCCGATTCAGATTTCGTCCTATTTCCTTTTCTGGCACCTTAAAACCCTCGCCGATTTGGCCAAGATCCTGGGCAAGAAGGAAGATGCCGTCCATTATAGGAGGCTCTCCCTTCAATCGAAGAAAGCCCTCAACGAGAAATACTTCCGCCTCGACCATTACGGTTCTTCCACCCAGACGGAGAATGCGATGGCCATTTCCTTGGGCATCTGCCCTAAATCCGCCTGCAAAAAGGTCTACGCCAACCTGAAGCGGTCCATCGTCGAGCACGGGTATCACCTCACCTCCGGAAGCCAAGGATATCGCCACACGA
>ERZ808240.1845-NODE-1845-length-24841-cov-38.587751_pt1 | contig 24841 bp, 15 predicted proteins | sample MGYA00521084_ERZ808240 | MGnify/ENA primary metagenome ERZ808240 (study PRJEB31516, sample SAMN03275571) | gut metagenome | biome: mammalia-associated habitat; material: feces | host: Papio cynocephalus | place: Kenya | collected 2012-08-06 ... | reverse complement strand
GGACTGCGGCCCCTACCATTGGGTTGGGGGCATCGGCTGGGCGTGTCCCGGCACGGGGCATTCCCACCCTCCCTCACGGTAGGGGCCGCAGTCCCCTGCGGCCCGCCTAAACAACAAACGACAACGAAAGGAAAGGAAACGAAATGAAATGGACACTTGATTGGCGCGGCATGCTGAAAGCCGCGCTGAAGGCCGTCTGGCCGTTCGTGGCGGGCGCCGCGGGCGGTCTGTTCTCCGGCTGCTCGATCTTCGGATCGGGCGTCGGCGCCACCGTCGGCTAGCCGCGCGTATTTCGCACGCAGAGATACGCGGAGAACGCAGAGCGGGGAGCCTATCGGTTTCAACCGTGTAGAGAATGTAGATAATGTAGAAAGGAAGGGGCGCGTATTTCGCACGCAGAGATACGCGGAGACACGCAGAGAAACAACATCCTCTGCGTTCTCTGCGTCTCTGCGTGAGACATTTCACCCTCCCCTCTGCGTTCTCTGCGTCTCGGCGTGAGATATTTCTCGCTCCCGCTTGGTGCGGGAAATTGCGCCGAAAGCGCACCTTCGCATGTACCCGAGGCGTGTATTGCACCCTCACCCAAAAAGGAACCGAAAATGACAATGACTGGACAGTTTGGAAATTTTCCGGGGAGACTCCAGACCGAAAATAGCGGTTTTGCCGGCGTCCGTTTTATGGTATAATAGGGGGGTATGAACATCACATTTGAACAAGCATGGCAGTATGGCGGCATCCTGATGTGGGTGCTTGCGTTTTTCTCGGTTATGGCGTTCGCGGTCATGATATACCTTTGGTACAGCCAACGCGCCGGCGTGTTCCTGCCCGACGCGCTCGCCCGGCTGAAAGCGGCGAAGGATCCTTCCGCCGAAGGCGCGCGCATCGCGGGCGCGGTCTATGCCGCAGTGGAGTGGCTGGCGGACATCGCCGCGATCGCGCCGCTCGTCGGGCTTCTGGGCACGGTGCTGGGCATGTTCCAGGCGTTCGGCGGCATCGCCGCGGACGTGACGGCGGGCGCGAAGCCGGTTGTTCTCGCGCAAGGCGTCTCGCAGGCGATCGTGACGACGATTTTCGGTCTGGCGATTGCGATTCCTTCCCTTGTCGGGTATGCGTTCTTTCGCCGGCGTGCCGCGAAGTTGATTGCGACGCTTGAGGTAAAGGCAGATGAAATTCAAGGTTGAAGAGCGCACCAAGGCTCCCGCCCTCGCGTTGACGTCCATGCTTGACGTCATATTCCTGCTGCTTTGCTTCTTCGTGACCGCGAGCGTCTATTCGCAGTGGGAAAGCGAGATTTCCGTCCGCTTGCCGCATGCGGAGACGGCGGACGAGCCCAATCGCCTGCCGGGCGAGATCATCGCGAACGTCACGAAGGACGGGGCGGTCCGGGTGAACGGCGTCGCGCTGGCCCTGGAGGACCTCTCGGCGCGCCTGAAGCGCATCAGCGCGTTTTATCCGGACCAGGCGGTCATCATCCGCGCGGACCGCGAAACGCCCTACGCGTCGCTCGTGAAGGTCCTCGACGCCTGCCGCGCGGCGAATGTGTGGAATTTTTCGTTCGCCACCTCGAACGAAGACCGCCGGGAGGACATGGGGGAATGATCGCCGCGCTGTTGCTGGCCGCGCTCGCGCTGCTGCCGTCCGACCGGATGGCACTGGCGGACAGGCTCTACGACCGCGGCGACTACGCGGCGGCGCGGCGCGAATACGCGGCGCTGGCCGGGGCGGAAGGGATTTCGGCGGACGACTTGGACTATCGCCTGGGCGAATGCGCGCGCGCGCTGGGGGACGCCGCGGCGGCGCGCGCGGCGTACGGACGCCTTTTGGCGCGTTCGCCGCTTTCGGCCTATGCGCCGCGCGCGCGGCTCATGCGGGCGCTGTCCGCCCCCGACGCGGCGGAAAAGGCGCGGGAGCTGAAGGTGCTGGATGCCGACGCGACCCCCCGGGACGTCCGCGCCGCGGCGCTTTACCACTTGGGCGTGCTCGAGAAGGACGCGGCGATCCTGGCGCGGTGCGTCCGGCTCGAGCCGAAGGGGGCGTACGCGGTCTACGCCGCCTTCAGGCGCGCGGCGCTTCTGGCGGCGAGCCCGGACGAGAAAGAGCGTCGCACGGCGGTCGGCGAGTATCTGGAAATCCACCATGGCACGACGGGCGACATGGCGGAACAGGCTCTTTACGCCGCCGGCGCGCTGTGCTACGGCGACAAGCGCTATGACGACGCCGCGCGCCTTTTCAGGCGGTTCCTGAAGGTCTATCCGTCCGCCAAGGAGGCATCGCGCGCACGGTTGTACGCGGCGTGGAGCGAGTATCTGCGCGGACGCTATGCGGAAGCGTACCAGCTGTGCGAAGCGGTGCAGGCGGACGATGCGGCGTATTTGCGCGCGGCCTGCGCGGCGGCGCTCGGGGACAGGGCGAAGGCGCGTGCGCTCTACGCGTCCTACCTGGAGGACTATCCGGCGGGCCGTTCGCGCGCGGCGGCGGAGCTTGCGCAGGCGCGGATCGATTTCGACAGGGCGCGCGAGGCGTCCGACACGAACGCGCTCATCGCCGCGGCGCAGGCGGCGTCCGCGCTTTCCCGCCGCCCGGCGGACGCGCTCCGGCTGGGGTGGGCCTACGAATGGGCCGGACGGCCGGACGACGCGCGCGCGGTCTACGCGAAGATGCCCGCGGACGCCCCGGGATCGGCGGACGCGGCGCAGGCACTGTACCGCCTGGCGCTCATGGACGTGCGCGAAGGGGCGTGGTCGCCCGCCGAAATGCGTCTGGCGGAGGCGCTCGCGACCGGGAAGCTGGGGGCGGACGAGGCGTCGGCGCACTATTGGCGGGGCATCGCGGCGTTCCGTCTGGAACATGCGGCGGAGGGCGCGGCGCTGCTCCGGAAGGCGCTCGCGAAAGGGTTGCCCCTGGACGAAGCGCGCGAGGCCCGGCTCATGCTCGCGGACGACGATTACGAAGCCGGGCGCACGGACGAAGCGGCCGGAGCGTATGCGCAGCTCGTGCGGGAGGGGGCCTCGGCGCGGATGGGCGCCGTCAAGGCGTTGGCGATCGGCGAGTTTCTGCTTGCGCGCGGCGACACGGAGGCCGCGCAGTTGTGCGCCGCGGAAGTCCTGAAGCGGGCCGACTCCCCCGAATGGCGGCAGATGGCGCTTGTCTTGAGGGGCCGGGCGGAAGAGAAAAAGGAGGATTTCACGTCGGCCATTGCGGCCTACCGCGCGGCTCTCGCCGAAAAAGCGCGGACCGAATCCGCCGCCTGCGCGGCGCTCGCGCTGGGGCGGCTCGAGGCGCGAAAGGGCGAATACGGACAGGCGCGCAAGACGCTGGGCGAAGCGGTCGCGCTCAACGCCGGGAACAATGCGCGGCGGCTCGCGGCCTATCTGGAGCTGGCGCGCGTCTGCGCGGCGTCCGGGTCCGTGCGCGAAGCGCGCGGCTATGCGACGGTGGTCCTCGCGCTTTTCGCCGACAAGGCGGCGGCGCAAGAGGCCCAGGAGATTCTCGACCGGCTCCCGGAGGAGGCGAAATGACGCGCGAGAGAAAGCAGGACGTGTTTCTTCTGGCGCTTGCGGCGTCCCTGTTCATGCATGCGGCGCTGGTGCTGGTCATGCGTCCGCGGGTCATGACGCATGTCGCCCCCGACGAGCTGAAGGCGAGGCCGCGACGCACAATGCACGCGATCGAGACGCCGAAGCGCCCCGAGACGGCCGCGTTCGCGGATGTCGGCGATCTGGAGGCGGCAAAGTCCGCGCCGGACGCGCCGACGGCCGCGGAGACGCGGATTCCGCCAGCCGCCACGGGAACGGAGACGTCCCCGGAGCGGACCGGAGCGGACGCGCCCGCCTTGCCGCCGCCATCGCCGTCGCCCGAGGATTTTGGGCCGCAAGAGAAGGCGGCGCCGATGTCCGCGCCCAAAATGGCGGCGGAAGCGGCGTCTGCGGACTACCGGACCGTCTTGCCGGACGTTCCCATGGAGACTCCGACACGGCCCGCCGCGCCGGAGCGGGCGCGGTTGGAGCCGTCCTGGACGGCCGCGGCCGCGCCGATGTCGTCCGAGCCGTCCGTCGCGTCCGCGGTTCCCGAAAGCGCGCCGCAGATGCCCGTGGACGCGCTTCCCGCGGCGGAACCGGCAAGGGATGCGGGACGGACGGTCCGTTCGGACGTCCTTCCGCACGTGGACGAAGCGGTGGTGGACGAAGAAAAGAAGGCCGTGCGCGCGCTTCTGAACGTGCGCCGCGCGAAAGAACTGGACGCGGCGGTGAAGACGACGGTCTCCTCGGCCGCGGCGGGGGACTGGGTCTATTTCAGCGTCAAGATGGAGCCGCGCGGCCAATTGGAGGTCGTGCCGAAGGATTTCGTCGTTTTGCTGGACGCGTCCGGATCCATCGGCGGGGATCGGCTCGGGAGCTGCCGCAAGGCGGCACGGCGGATCCTGCGTTCCGCGACGAATACGGGCGACCGGTTCAATCTTGTCGCGTTCCGGGACAGGTATTCCTATGCGTTCGCGAGCTGGCAGCCCTGCGACGCGGCGAGCTTCGGCAAGGCGGACAGGTGGCTTTCGAATCTGGCCGCGCACGGGCGGACGGACGTTTTCGCGACGATCAAGAGCGTGCTTACGCTGCCGCGCGACCCGGCCCGGCCGCTGATCGCGCTCGTGGTGACGGACGGCGACGCCACGGCGGGCGTCAGCGAGACGGCGGAGATACTCTCGCGCTTCACGGCGCTCAACGACGGGCTCGTGTCGGTCTACATGTACGGCGTGAAGAGCGGCGCCAACCGCGAATTGATCGACGTTCTGACGCAGGGCAACCGCGGCGAGAGTTTTGTGCACGAGGGCTTTCGCTGGCATGCGGGCGAGGGCATCGAGGCGTTCGGCGCGCGCTTCCGCGACCCGGTCCTGAGCGATCTGCGGATCGTGCCGGCGCAAGGCGCGCCGGTGGAGCTCTATCCGCGGCTGCTCAGGAACCTGTACCGCGGCACCAGCGTGACGTTCGTCGGACGCGTCCGGAAGGGTACTCCCGAAGTCGCGTTTTCCGTCCGCGCGCTCAACGGCCGGCAGGCGTACGAGGGCTTCTGCAGGGTGCGTCCGGACAAGGCCGTGTTTGACGCGAACGTGCCGCGCGAATGGGAGCGTTTGCGCCAAATCGACCTGCATTTGCAATAGGAGAAAGAAGATGGATTCGATTCAACTGAAGAGAAAGGCGGATTGCCGCTGGGATGCCGCGAGCCTTGGGGAAATCATGCTTCGCTTCGACCCGGGCGACGGGCGCATTCACACGGCGCGGTCTTTCCGGGTCTGGGAAGGCGGCGGCGAGTACAACGTCGTGCGCGGCCTGCGCCGCTGCTTCGGCATGCGGACGACGGCGGTGACGGCGCTGGCGGACAATCCGGTCGGTCGCCTGGTCGAGGATTTCATGCTCCAGGGCGGCGTGGACGTATCGCACGTGAGATGGCTTCCGTACGACGGCATCGGCCGCGGCGTGCGCAACGGGCTCAATTTCGTCGAGCGCGGCTACGGGTGCCGCGGCGCGCGTTCGTGCGCGGACCGGGGGCATACGGCGATCGCCTCGCTCAAGCCGGGCGACGTCGACTGGGAGACGCTGTTCGGGAAGGAAGGCGTGCGCTGGTTCCACACGGGCGGCATCTTCGCCGCGCTTTCGGAGACGTCGGCCGAAGTCTGCATCGAGGCGCTCAAGGCGGCGAAGCGGCACGGCACGGCGACGAGCTACGATCTCAACTACCGCGCTTCGCTGTGGAAGTCCATCGGCGGGCAGGCCAAAGCGCAGGAAGTGAACCGCGAAATAGCAAAGCACGTGGACGTGATGATCGGCAACGAGGAGGATTTCACCGCCGCCCTCGGGCTCGAGGTCGAGGGGGTGGACGCAAACCTGACGGATCTGCCCGTGGAGTCGTTTGCGCGCATGATCGACAAGGCGCGCGCGCTGTATCCGAACTTCAAAGCCGTCGCGACGACCTTGCGCGCGGTAAAGTCCGCGACGATCAACGATTGGAGCGCGTTGTGCTGGTACAAGGGGCGGTTGAGCCAGTCCGTCGCGCGCCCGGGGCTCGAGATTTACGATCGCGTCGGCGGGGGCGATTCCTTCGCCTCCGGGCTCGTCTACGGCCTAATGGAATTCGACGACGGCGCGAAGGCGGTCGAGTACGGCGCGGCGCACGGCGCGCTGGCGATGACCACGCCGGGCGACACCTCCATGGCGGTCAAGGCGGACGTCGAAAAACTCGTCGGGGGCGGCTCGGCGCGCGTCGACCGCTGAGGGACAGGGCTTCGCACCATGGATACGCAAGACACCTACGCGCGCACGATCCTGCGGAGCACGGGGCTTTACCCGGACGAGCAGCTCGCGCGCATTTTCGCGCAGCGCGGCCGAAATCCCGGCATGGGGCTTGCGGAGGCGGCGGTCAAGTTCGGCTCCGCGAGCGAGGAGGAATTCCTTTCCGCCATCGGACGCGTCCTGGGGCTCGAGAAGGTCGATCTCGAGAAGCATCCGCCGGGCGCCGAGGCGTTGACGCGTCTGCCGGCGAGCGCGGTCTACCAATACGGCGCCTTGCCCTGGCGCGCGGACGCTTCGGCGCTCACGGTGGCGACGAACGACCCGTTCGACACCGTCGCGGCGGACGGTCTGCGGATGATCGCGCACATGCCGGTCCGCACCGTCCTGGCCGCGAAGGAGTCGGTCGACAAGGCCATCAAGAAGTATTACGGCGTCGGGGCGGACGCGATCGAGAAGATGATCGGGGACGGCCGCTACAACGTGGACGACGATGCGGGCACGCTTACGACGATCGACGTGAACGAGATGGGGGAGGAGGCCTCCATCGTGAAATTCGTCAACCAGATCATCGCCGAGGCGGACCGGCAGGGTGCCACGGACATCCATATTGAGCCGCAGGAAACCGAACTGCGCATACGCTACCGCATAGACGGCATGCTCCACAAGGTGGACGTCCCGCCGCAATTGAACCGTCTGAAGTCCGCCATCATTTCGCGCATCAAGGTCATGGCGAACCTGGATATCGCCGAAAAGCGCCTGCCTATGGACGGCCGGATAGGCATTCGCATCGGCGGACAGGACATCGACATCCGCGTTTCGACCATGCCGGCCGCCTACGGCGAGTCCATTTCGCTCCGTCTGCTGGCCAAGAGCGGAAATTTCGTGAAGATGGCCGACCTCGGGTTCAATCCGCGCGACTTCGCCGTCGTGGACAAGATCATCCACCGGCCGAACGGCATCTTCCTCGTGACGGGGCCCACGGGGTCCGGGAAATCGACCTCCCTCTATTCGTTTCTGCATGAAGTGAACACGATGGACGTGCGCATCATGACGGCCGAGGATCCGATCGAATACCACATGGCGGGCGTCAACCAGGTGCAGATGCAGGCTTCCATCGGGATGACATTCGCGCGCGCCCTGCGCGCCTTCCTGCGCCAGGACCCGGATATCATCATGGTCGGGGAAATCCGCGACCGCGAGACGGCCGAGATAGCCATCAACGCCTCGCTGACGGGGCATATGGTCTTCTCCACGCTTCATACGAACGATGCGGCCGGGGCGTTCCCGCGCTTGACGGACATGGGCGTGGAGCCGTTTCTGATCGCATCGGCGGTGGCGGGCGTCATGGGGCAGCGTCTCTGCCGGCGTCTTTGCCCGAACTGCCGCCGGGAGGCACCGCTGGACAGAAAGTACTACACGCTGGATTATCCGCCGGCGCGCGAGACCGTGTTCGAGCCTTGCGGCTGCGACAAATGTTCGCGGACGGGCTACAAGGGACGGCGCGCGCTCTTCGAGGTTTTGGAAGTGGACGAGGAGATCGAGCAGGCGATCGTCCAGCGCAAGAACGCGTCCGAGATCCGCGACCTTGCCATGTCCAAGGGGATGAAGACCCTGCGTGAAGATGGCTGGGCGAAGGTCTTCGCGGGCGTGACGAGCGTGAAAGAGATCATCCGCGTGACAGAGGAGCAATAGAACCCATGCCCCTAGCAAGCGAGTTGCGGCAAAAGACCGCCCAGACGCAGACGATGGCGCCCCAAATGAGGCAGAGCCTGCATTTGCTCTCGCTCAGTCTGCCGGAGCTGCGCACGGAGCTCTATCGCGAGATGAGTTCGAATCCGGTCATAGAGGACATCGGTTCGCCGCTTGAGCGCGAAACGGTATCGCACAAGGAGTCCGAATCGGAGCAGCGCGAGAAATCCCTGGAAAGCGACTACACCGAGGACGACGATATTCCCGAAACGCCTTACACGGCGGATGCGGACGCTTTGGAGCGGCGGCAGAAGTTTTTCGACTCGCAGACAAAAGAAGAAACGCTGGAGGAGCACCTCAAGAACCAGTTGCGCCTTTCCGACATTCCGCCGGAGGACGTCCCGCTCGCCGAGATTCTGATCGGCGAGTTGGACGACAACGGTTTTTTCTCGGGCTCGTTCCCGGACATGAAGATGACGACGGGCGAAAGCGAAGAGAAGATCCGGCGCGTTCTCCGCGAGATCGCCCAGCTGGATCCCGCCGGGTGCGGCGCGACTTCGCTCAAAGAATGCCTGCTGGCGCAATTGGACAAGCTGGACGGATCGCCGGTCCGCGACACGGTGAAAGCCCTGATAGAACGCCATTTGCCCGATGTCGCGGCGGGCCGCGACGCGCTGGTGGAAAAGGAGCTGGGGCTCGCGCCCCGGCAATACGCCGCGGCGCTTGCCGCGCTGCGCACGCTCGATCCGCGTCCGGGCCGGGCCTATGCGCGCGCCGGACATGACGTCGCCTACATCAATCCGGAGGTCCACGCCGTGAACGTGAATGGCCGGTGGGAGGCGCGCGTGGACGAGCGTTCGCTGCCGGACATCCATATTTCGGCCAAGTACCAGGCCCTTCTTGCGGATCCGAAGACGGACAAGGAGACCAAGGACTACATCCGCGCGCGCATCGCGGCGGCGCAGGCCATCGTAGAGGCGGTGTCGCGCCGGCAGGAGACGATCAAATCCATCGCGCAGGCCATCTTTGACGCGCAGCCCGGTTTCTTTACGCAGGGTTTCAAGGGATTGCGTCCGCTCAACATGCAGGAGATCGCCGCCAAGACGGGCGTGCACCATACGACCGTGTCGCGCACGGTGCGCGACAAATACGTGTCTACGCCGCGCGGAACGGTCGAACTGCGCCGCTTTTTCACCCAGGGGCTCGTGCGCGAGGATGGCGAGGCGGTCGTCAAGGATGCGGTGCTGGAACGCCTGTCGGCGCTTGTCGAGGCGGAGGACGCGGCGAACCCGCTTTCGGACGAACGGCTGGCCGCGCTTTTGAATGCGGAAGGATATCCCGTCGCGCGCCGCACGGTCGCCAAATACCGTCTCAAGCTCCACATCCCGGGCGCCATCGAACGAAAAAGCAAAAAGGCGAACCTCCTCTGACGGAGAGCCCAGTCATGAACGAGAAGAAGAACGATTTTGTACACTTGCATCTGCACACGACCTACTCGCTGCTGGACGGACAATGCCAGATCGTGCCGCTCGTGCGCAAGGCGCGCGCGTTGGGCATGCCGGCTCTGGCGGTCACGGACCACGGCAATCTCTTCGCGCTGAAGAACTTCTACGACGAATGCCGTTCGAAGAAAGGCAAGACGTACGGCGATCTGGCGGATGTGCGCGTAAAGCCGATATTGGGATGCGAAACGTACGTGACGTCTTCGGGCGACCACCGTTTGCGCGACAAGAACGAACGGCGTTTCCATCTCTGTCTGCACGCGCGCAATCTGACGGGCTACCACAATCTTGTGAAACTGGTTTCAATCGCCCATACCGAGGGATTCTACCACCATGCGCGCATAGACCACGCCCTGCTGGAGAAATACCACGAAGGGCTGCATTGTTCCGCCGCCTGCATCGCCGGAGAAGTCTCGCATGCGCTGGACGCCGGCGACTTTGCGGAAGCCGAGCGCATCGCGCGCTGGTACAAGGATCTGTTCGGCGACGATTATTCGCTGGAAGTGATGCTGCATCCGTCCAGGAAGGCGGGCGCGGACGTGCCGATGGGCGCGCGCGAAGGGTTTGCGAACCTTTATGCGCGCCAGGTCAAGATCGTCAAAGGCATGCTGGAGCTCGGGAAAAAGCTGGACATCCGCGTCATTGCCACGAACGACGTCCACTTTCTCGAAAAAGAGGACGACGATTCGCACGACGTGCTGCTGGCGCTTTCAACCGGCAAGAAGCTCTCCGACCCCGGGCGCATGATTTACACCGGGGAGGAGTGGTTCAAGACGGCGGACGACATGAAGGCGCTCTTCGCCGAGAACCCCGAGCTGGTTTCCAACACGCTCGAGGTTGCCGACCGGATAGAGGAATACGAATTGAATTCCGACCCGATCATGCCGCGGTTCGACATTCCCCTGTCCTTCGGGACGGAAGACGATACGCGCAGGAAATACGACGAGGAGAAACTGGTTTCCCTGTATCCGGAAGGGCGCGTCAAGAAACTGGGCGGGTACGACAAGGTCATCCGCATCCAGTTCGAGGCGGAATATCTGGCGTCGCTCGTCTGGGCGGGGGCATCGCGGCGCTGGGGCGACCCCGTCCCCGAGGAGATCGCCGAGCGCGTCCAGTTCGAGCTTGACACGATACGCACGATGGGGTTCCCGGGCTACTTCCTCATCGTTTACGACTATATCCGGGCGGCGCGCGAAGAATGCGGGGTCTGGGTGGGTCCCGGCCGCGGCTCCGCGGCCGGCTCGGCGGTCGCGTATGCGCTCGGAATCACGAACGTCGATCCGATCAAGTTCGACCTGCTGTTCGAGCGTTTCCTGAACCCGGACCGCATCTCCATGCCCGATATCGACGTGGACTTCGACGACGCGGGGCGCGAACGGGTGCTGGATTACGTGACGCGCAAGTACGGCGCGGACCATGTGGCGCATATCGTGACGTTCGGGCAGATGGCGGCCAAGTCGGCCATCAAGGACGTCGGCCGCGTCATGGACTATCCGCTCGCGGACACGAACAAGCTGGCTTCGCTTGTTCCGGACACGCCCAAGATCACGTTCGCGAGCGCCCGCAAGGCTTCGCCCGATCTCGAGGCGGCCTTCGGGTCGAAGGACCCGGTCGTCCATCGCCTGATGGAGCGCGCCGCACGGTTGGAGGGGTCGGTCCGGCAGCCGGGCGTGCATGCGTGCGGCGTCATCATCTCGCGCGACCCCTTGATCGAGACGCTTCCGGTCATGCCTACGCCGGACCGCGGCGGCAAGAAGGGCGAGTCGGGCGATCAGGGCGAGAAACTTCTCACCACCCAGTACGACGGACATTTCGTCGAGCCCGTGGGCCTGCTCAAGATGGACTTTCTGGGTCTCAAGACTCTGACGGTCGAAAAGGAATGCGTCAATCTGCTGGGCGCGGACAATCCGCGCGTGCCGGAGGCGTTGCGCGGCAAAGACGGGTTTCTCGATCCCGACAAGATCCCGGACGACGACCGCGCGACCTACGAACTCTTCGGACGCGGCGAAACGACGGGTTTGTTCCAGTTCGAATCGGACGGCATGAAAAAGTGGCTGATGTCGCTCCAGCCCGAACGGTTGACGGACCTCGTGGCCATGAACGCCCTCTACCGGCCCGGACCGATGGAATACATTCCGCAGTTCGTGCGCCGCAAGCAGGGCCTGGAGGCGGTGACCTACGATCATCCGCTCATGGAAAAGCACCTGAAGGACACCTACGGCATTACCGTCTACCAGGAGCAGGTGATGCTTCTTTCGCGCCTGCTGGCGGGCTTTTCGCGCGGCGATTCGGACAAGCTGCGCAAGGCGATGGGCAAGAAGCTCATGGACATCATGGCCGAACTGAACGGGCAATTCATCAAAGGGTGCTTGGCGAATCCGGAGTTTCGCGTCGGCAAATGGAAGGACGAAGCCGAGGCGCGCAAGCTTATCGACAAGATCTGGACGGATTGGAAAGCCTTCGCCTCCTACGCCTTCAACAAGTCCCACGCCGTCTGCTACGCCTGGGTCGCCTACCAGACGGGATACCTGAAGGCGCACTACCCGGCCGAATTCATGTGCGCCCAGATCTCTTCCGAAATCGGAAACTTCGACAAGCTTCCCGGGTTCGTCGCGGAAGCGCAGGAGATCGGACTGGAACTCAAGTTGCCGGACGTCAACGAATCCGGTTCGCGTTTTGTGCCGACGCCCGACGCCAAAGGCATCCGCTACGGGCTGGGCGGCATAAAAGGCGTCGGCGAATTGGCCGCGCAGGCCATCGTCGACGAGCGCAAGAGAGGCGGCCCCTACAAGGGGTTTCTCGATTTCTGCCTCCGTCTGGCGGGCTCCAACGCGGTGAACAAGCGCGTCCTGGAGAATCTGACGCGCGTGGGCGCGTTCTCGACGCTTGACCCCAACCGCCGCAAACTCTTCGAGAACATACCCTTCGCGCTCAAGAAGGCGCAGCAGAAGCAAAAGGAGGAGGCGAGCGCGCAAGACAACTTCTTCGATCTGATCGCCGGCGGCGCGGAAGGCGGATGCGATGAAGGCGAGCTCGTGGACGTTCCGCCTTTTACGCCTGTCGAAGACCTCAACAACGAGCGCGACATGCTGGGCGTCTATGTCTCGGGGCACCCTCTCAAAAGCTGCCGCCGCCTCATTTCGCAGACAAGCACCGTGCATTTCGCGGCGCTGAACAATGCCGAAGAGGCGGACGCCCTTCTTCTCGCCCGGCCCAAGGATTCCTTTCTGGCGCGCAATCACCCGAACCTGAAGGACGAACGGGCCTTGCGCCGCCTGGATGCGCGCTTCGTGTGCGCGTTGAAATCCGTCCGGGAAATGGTTCCCAAGCCGCGGCCGGACGGGACGGTCGGCGAGAAATGGGCCATTTTGACGCTGGACGACGGCACCGGCGAGATGGACGCCTTCTGCTTTTCCAAGGCGTGGAAGAAGTATGCCGACATTGCGCAGGCGAGCGGACAGCTCGTTCTCGTCTGCGGCGAGGTGGCCCATCGCATCAATTACGAGAAGGATGACCGCCAGTCCAAGAAGAGTCCCTCGGTCGGGGACTTGAATCTGACGGTGCGGGAAATCTACCGGGTGGAGGATGCCTTGCCGAAGATTTCGAAAGCCCTGCGCATCGCATTGCCCTACGCCGCGCCCGATCTCAAGGAGAAAATCCGCCAGATCGTGGATGTCGCCGCGAAGTATCCCGGTCATCTGCCGCTTGCGTTCACGCTGGTTTACGGGAATGGCGTGGAAGTCGACCTTGCATTGAAGACGGCGCCCAAAGTCGCGGTGACATTGGCGTTCCTCTCCGAGCTTGCGAAGCTTGTTCCCCAATCGGAGACGCACTACAATCCGTCGGGCGAAACGCGTCTGGCGCCGCCCGAGCCGCGTCCGTGGGAGCAGTAGCTTCGCGTCACCGGCCGTCCGCGCACTCTTTTTCGCAGATGCGGACGCCCGCCGGGGCTTCCTTGGCGCGGCGCTTTGGGAACGGCGCCGGAAGACGCTTTCGTCCATCCATCGTGAAACAGGCGGCTTGAACGCCGGAAACGACGCATGGGGGGCGTGCCCATGGGAAAGTTTTCTCGCGCCTGCGGGAAGGACGCCTGTTTGGGGTGGAAGGGGCCGATTGTCGGATGGGAAGACGGAGACGGCAGGCTTTCGGGACCTGCCCGGCAGGTGAGATGGGCGCACCCTTTTTGCACGCGCGGCTGTTCCGGCGCAACGGCGCCACCGTTCCGGCGAGACGGTATCGCCGTTCCGGCGCAACGGCATCACCGTTCCGGCGCAACGACGCCACCGTTCCGGCGAGACGGGGTGGCCGTGCGGGAAATCCAGATGATGTAGACGAACGGGATGACACCTCCGCAACGAATCCACCTTCGGGGAAATGCGGATTGTCGGTTCCCTTTGGAGATCTGCTTCGACGGGGGCAGAGCCGGTCCGGCGCGATCAGTGTCCGCCGCAGGCGGAGTTCGTGCGTTCAGTGGTCTGAAAACCGTCTTTTGGCTCTGCATGTCGCGGTGTATCTTTGCGCGAAACCATCTCCTTGCTTCTGTAAACAATTAAAGTTGCCGTTTTGTGCAGATTTTAGGCCGTTTGTAAACGTTAGCGGGGTATCATTGGCGGCTTCCGGGCGGGCCAGGAAGTCCTTTACTCCTTGAAATTACGGATTTTGGCAAAAAACTGTTGCGGATAAAGCATAGATATTTCAAATGAAATGTGTTATAATGGTTTTCATCGTAAATGACATCTGACGATGCGCGCCATCGGAGCGCATCATACAAGGTGGCAATGGAACAACGGTTGGCAATGGAACAACAGTATGGAAAAACCATACTGGGAAAGGAATGGGAAATGAAAAAGAAAAGAAAAGTTGGACAGGCCCGGACGTGTGCCGCGGCGATCTGCTTCCTGGGCGCGGCCTGTTTCGCGTCCGTTACCCGGGGGGGGGGGGTAAATGATTACCCATCCGTAGCGGACAGCGTCCTGACGCTGACTTCGCCGGGCGAGTATGCCGCGGCGATACCGTCCGGCGTGACGAAACTGGTCGTGGACGCGAAGGGCGAAGTGACGCTTTCGTCCGCGACGGCCTATGAGGGGGAAGTCGAGATCTGTTCCGGCTCGACGCTGAACGTGGCGAGCTTCAACCTGCTGGCCAATGCGCCGATTACGGTCAAGGACGGCGGCACGCTTTGTCCGACATTCGAGGGCAAGGGGCAGTTCACGAGCGTATTCCTCAAGCCCATCACCATTTCGGGAAGCGGTGTGGACGGCAAGGGCGCGTTCAGGTATGACGGCACACACAATTACAAGACGGACGCGCTCGTCGATATGCTGATCCTCGCGGCGGACGCGACGATCGACTGCTCGTCGCGCTGGGGCGTGTCGGGCAACGGCAAGCAGGGTCTCATCGACCTCAACGGGCATACCCTGACGCGCATCGGAACGGGCGACTTCATGTTCACCTCCTCGACGATGACACCGGGCGAGTTCGTGAACAACGCGGGCACGATAACCTTCAGCAAGAACAGCAACGGTGGATTCGGGGTCGAGGAAGGACATGTGGGCGAGGAGACGAAGATCGTCCTGAAGAACGGCACGGTCAGTTTCTGGGATACGAATCAGCGCCCCCTCCCCTACAAGCTGGTCTTTGAGGGCGGCGCCATCAAGACCGGCGCCGGCAAGGGGCCCGACAGCAACCTCATCACCGGACCCGTCGAGATCGACAAGGCGATGACGATTTGGCCGGGCTACATGGGCTATTCCAAATACTCCTACGGTTTCATGGGGCCGCTTGCGCTGAACAAGAATCTCAACATGATGGAAGGCGGCACGCTCTATCTGGGCGGACCGATCACGGGAGGCGGACAGCTTCTGGTCACGGGGCTGGGGCTCGTCAGCATCACCAATGAGCAGGATGCGGGATCGGTGATGCTCGGCATGACGCGCGGGCGCGTCGATCTCGACGTCGGCGAAATCCGGTTCCACATGTTCCGTTGCGGATACGGCAGACACAAAGAAGGCGACCCGTGGCCGTTTGGCGCATTCCACCACAAGCGCGGCGATGTCGTCCTGTCGAACGACGCGAACTGGGAGAAGCCCAGCGTGGGAGAGCTCGGCGGGAGTTTCGGCACGTACACCTTCGAGGCGGGCGGGCTCTATCCGACCAACTCGTTCTATCTGGCGCAGAGCGCGACTTCGCGCGGATTCTTCCGCCAACGCGGCGGGCGGTTCGAGTTCCTGAAGAATCAGGATACGAACAAGCACTGGTATCAGCGTTTCCAGATCGCCGGATGCGACGCGCAGGCCTGCTTCGTGCAGACGGGTGGCACGAACGACCTGCTGTCCGCCAATACGTGGCAGAGCGCGCAGAAAACCGATGTGAAGTGGCGCACGCAGTTCGGCGTCTACGGCGCGACGAACCTCCTGTTCGCCCTCGCGGATTCGAACACGATCTACAAGACGGACGGCTTCGCGTTCGGCTGCGAGACGAACAGGACGACGGGCGTGATCGCCGTCAACGACGGGGCGACGCTTGCGGCGCGGCGGTTCGGTTCGCAGGATGAGACAATGAAAGAAGGGACGGACATCACGCTCAGCCTCAATGGCGGCGTCCTCGCGCCGCTCTTCCACGGGGGGTGGTCGAACATCGGCGCCGACGACGAGGGCTTTCTGACGCAGCGCGTGCCGCAGCATGTCGTCGTGGGGCCGAAGGGCGCGGTAATCGACACCTCCGACTGCGTGACGGCCGCGGGCGAGCCCGGCGATTCGCAGCTGCCGCTGACGTTCAAAGCCCCCGAAGGACAGGGCATCGCGTCGGTCGAACTTCCGAATGAGGTGTCGGACATGGCCTACTACGGGGCCGTCCAGGTCGAGATTGAAGGTCCGGCGGGCAGCTACGGCGCATCCGCCTACGGCGAGTGGGACGAGACGGCGAACCGGCTCAAGGGGATTGTCATCACCTCGGCGGGCTGCAACTACGACGCGACGACGAAGGTCTATGTGCAGTGCCCGACATCCGTCTGGACGCGCTACGAATGCAAATACACGCTGACGGGCGAACAGGCTTCGGGTCCGCTCGTGAAGCGCGGCGCGAACGGCGTCACGCTGTACGGCGCGAACACCTGTACGGGCGGCACGGTCGTGGCCGGGGGTACGCTGACGCTCGCGTCTTCCGCATCGATTCCTGCGAATACGCCGCTCAAGGTGATGGACGGGGCGACGTTCGACAACGGCGGAAAGGCATTGACCGTCTCCATATTGGCGGGTGCGGGCGGTTCGGTGACGAACTGCTCGGAGACGCTCAAGGTCACCGAGGCGTTGGAGATCACGGCGGCGGAACTCTTCTCCGCGTCGGGTCCGCTCACGGTCGACGGCAAGGTCGTCTTCGGCGACGACGTGGTCGTGCGCGTGACCGACCCGGAGAACCTGCCACAATACCGGGATTCGGACAGCCGGACTTTCCTGAAGGCTACGCAAGGTTTTGAAGGCGCGATCCCGAAACTGAAACTGAGGGACTCCTCCAGGCGGAACTGGATCGTCTACCGCTCGAACAACGTTTTGCGTTTCGGTCCCGAGAAGGGGTTCGTCTTGAGCATCCGCTAAAGTGCGAAAGGAATTTCTGGATATGCGGTTGAGAAAGAGCATTGTTTGCGCCGCGCTGGCCGGGCTGTCCGCATGGGCGGCCCCGGCCGCGCCGAAGCCGGTCGTTTTCCGGCAAGGTCCGTGCGTCACGACACAGGCGGACGGGACGCTCGTCGTCGACAGTCTGTCGGAACCCGCCGAATTCAAGAGCTGGCGGAGCTACACGATGAACGCCGACCCGGCGCTCGTCCAGCCCAACGGCCGCTACCGCGTCAACTTCGCCTGCCGCGTGACGGGCGGCGGCGACGGCGCGGGAGCGCTTGTGCTGATCCGTCCGCTGAAGGCCGGCGGATGCGAGAAGGATGCGCTCTCCGTGCTCGTCGAGTCGACGGAGGGAAAGTGGCAGACCTACTCCTTTCCCGTAGAGGTGCCGGACTATCCGGACTATCGCTTCCAAATCCATTCGTACAACCGCGTCAAGGCGGAGTTCAAGAACTTTGCGATCGAGCCGCTCCCCCCGCCGGTGTTCGTGCCGGCGAACGCGACGGCGCCTGTTCCGGAGCCGAACGGGAAAAATCTGCCGCGCGGAGCCCGGGAGTTCGAGGTGGATCTGCCGCGTCCGGCTTCGGCGCTTGTCCTGGACGCGGCGGACTACGGCGTCAGCGCCGCGTCCGCCGACAACACGACGGCCCTGCGCGCGGCGTTCGCGGCGGCGAAGGAGCGGCGGGCGGCGAAGCTCACGCTCGCGCCCGGCGTCTACCGGCTGACGGGCGATGCGCCGCTCACGCTGGAGGGCTTCCGCGACTTCACCTTCGAGGCTTCTGGCGTGACGTTCGTCTCGCACCGCAAGGACGGCGCGTTCATGCAGCTCGTGCGCTGCGTCCGCACGCGCCTCGTCGGCTTCGCGCTGGACTGGGACTGGGCGAAGGATCCGCTCGCCAGCCTCGTGCGGATCGTGCGTGTCGGCGACGGCAGCTTCGACTTCGAGTTCGTCGACTACACGGACTTCCCGAACAAGGACACGGCCTTGACGATCTTCTCGGCATGGGATCCGAAGGCGCGTTCGGTCGGCATCGAAGACGGCGTGACGCGCCCCATCGACATGATGCGTCCGGCGTGGGACCGCGCGAAGCGCGAATGGCTGGACGGGCGCACGGTGCGCGTCTTTTCGTCGGGGAAGGGGCTTTCGGCCGGTTCGCTATTCCGCCTGCAGCATTACTACTACCAGATGAGCGGCTTCAAGATGGAGTCCAACGAGCACCTTCGCCTGGAGGACATCACGGTCAGGTCTACGCCCGGGTTCGCCTTCATCATGCGCGGCACCCAGCACCACACGCTCTTCAGGCGCGTGAACATCGTCGCGCCGGAGAACGACCCGCGCCGCGTCATCACCTGCACGGCCGACCACCTGCACGTCGAGGCGAGTCGCGGTTTCGTCAAGCTTGAGAACTGCGAGTTCGCGCTCGGCGGGGACGACATCCTGAACGTGCACGACAACTCCGCCGCGGCGCGCTACCGCTCGCGCAAGGTCCTGCGGGCGATCAACGCGTGGAAGTACGCGAATCTGCCGAAAGGCACGCGGATCGAGGTGCGCAACGGCGACTATTCCCCGACGGGGTTCACCGGCACGGTCGTGGACGTGAAGCGCGTCGCCGGCGGACGCGGACGCTTCGACATCACGTTCGAGGAGGACGTGCCGCCGGAGACGAAGGACGGATTCGTCCTTTTCAACCGAACGTACGATACGCACAACATCATCGTCCGCAACTGCCGGTTCGGCGACAACCGGGGGCGCGGACTGCTCATTCTCGCGCGCGACGTGACGGTCGAGAACAACGTCTTCCGCCACCACGAGATGGGCGCGATCCGGATCGAGACGGGCTACACGGTCAACCTCTGGAGCGAGGGGTACGGCGTCTCCAACGTCGTCATCCGCGGGAATCTCTTCGACAACGGCAATCCCTCGGGTTCCGACAGAAGGCATCGCCAGCGCACGATTCTCGCCGGCATCTACCTGCCGACGCGCGACACGACGGACTATCCGATCCTGCGGGACATCCTGATCGAGAAGAACACCTTCCGCGACAGTTGCGGCGTGGCGGCGTACCTCTCCAGCGTGCAGCACGTGACGGTGCGCGACAACGTGCTGGAGGATCCGACGCCGCGCCGCCGCAACCTGGCGTACCGGGCGCACTTCCACCTCGCGCAGGCGAAGGACGTGCGGGTCGTGAACAATGTCTGGCGGCCCTCGCCGAACGTCGCCGCGCCGGGCGTCACCTGGGATTCCGAGAGCTGCACGGGCGTCGTCGCGGCGGGCAACCGGGTCGTCGCACAAAAGAAAAGAGACAAAGACAAATAATCGGAGCATGGATAACATGAAAAAGACGGGAATGAAAGACGGTTTGCGCGGCATTGCCGCGATTGTTTGCGGGCTTGCGCTCGCTGCGGATGCGGGCGAGTTCACAAGTGCGCTCGTTGGGCGCGTCACCTATGATGACACGCCCGGCTGGACGATTTCCGCAGAGACTAAATCCCCTGAGAAAGGGCTGGAAGAATGGAGTCTCACATTCGTCGCCGACAAGCCCGGCACGCCGCCCCGGACGAAAGTGCGCTGCGGTTTCCCGGCAAAGGACATCGTGGGGCGCTGGTCTACGGGCTTCGGCTTCAACAAGAACCTCCCCGCCGGCTGGCAGTGGAGTGCGAATTTCAGTTCTTCGCTCTATTCCCAGGCGCCCGTCCTCGCGCTCTTCTCGAGCGCAAACGAGAATCGCGGCGTCATCGCCTGCTCGGAGGCTCTCCGCAAGGTGAACTTCCGCATGGGCATCGATCAGGGATCCGGGCGTATCGGCTACAGTGCGGAACTCTTTTCTGAGCCGGAAGCCCCGCTCGCCTCCTGCACGGTGCGTTTCCGGCTCGACTTCCGCCCGGTCTTCTATGCGGACGCCGTGCGGGGTGCTTTCGCGTGGTACGGACGGATGCCGGCCTACAGGCAGGCCGCCGTGCCGGAGGCGGCGTTCGATCCGCTCTACTCCTTCTGGTACTCGTACAACCAGCATGTCGGGACGGCGTGCGTGGAGAAGGAGTGCGCGGCCGCGGTCCCCTACGGCATGAAGACCGCCATCGTGGACGACGGCTGGCAGACGGACAAAACCGGCGGCGGCTACGTCTACTGCGGCGACTGGGAGGTTTCGACGAACCGCTTTGCCGATTTCCCGGCGCACGTCAAGCGCGTACAGGCGATGGGGATGAAGTATATGCTGTGGTTCTCCGTGCCGCACGTCGGCTTCAAGTCGGCGAACTATCCCAAGTTCAAGGGAAAATACCTCTATGAGGACAAGGGCATGGGCGCGGCGGTTCTGGATCCGCGTTTCCCCGAAGTGCGGGAGTTCCTGATCGGGCATTACGAGCGGGCGATCCGCGACTGGGGTCTGGACGGCCTCAAGCTCGACTTCATCGATTTCTTCAGCTTCCGCCATGGCGATCCCGCGGTGAAAGAGAACTACGCCGGGCGCGACATCAAGTCACTGCCGGAAGCCATCGACCGGCTGATGACGGACGTCAACAGGCGTCTGACGGCAATCAAGCCGGACATGCTGATCGAGTTTCGCCAGTCCTATGTCGGACCGGCCATCCGCAAGTACGGCAACATGTTCCGCGCGATGGACTGCCCGATGGATTCGCTCGCCAATCGCGTGGCGACGATCGATCTGCGCCTTTCGTCCGGGAACGCCGCGGTGCATTCGGACATGCTCATGTGGAATTGGGAGGAGTCTCCCGAAGCGGCGTCCAAGCAGTTCTGGAACATTCTCTTCTCCGTGCCGCAGATTTCGGTCCGGCTGAAGAACATCCCCGCCGCGCAACAGGCCAAACTGCACGAGATGCTGGCGTTCTGGATCAGGCACCGCGAAACGCTCATGAAGGGCGAGTTGCGCCCGCTGCGCCCCGACTTGAACTATCCGGTCGTATATGCCTACGGGAAGGGCGAGCAGGTCGTCGCGGTGTACGATTCGTCCATGGTCGTGGAGGTGGACCGTTCGCGCGGGCGGGCCGTGTACATCGTGAACGCGACGGACGCGAAAACGCTTGTCGTGCGCGAGGGGAAGAAGGCGCGCGTGGTGAAGATCGCGCCTTGTTCCGCGGCGCGGCTCGACTGACAGGGTTTGTTTTTTAAAAGAAAGGCAAAGACAATCATGAAATTGAAGTTCGCAAGTTTGGCGGCGATTCTTTTCGCCGGCGTGTTCGGTGCGGCGCAAGCGGCCGATTTCCAGGAAAACCCGGTTCCCGCGATCGGACAGAACGCCAAGGACAAGACGGCGTTCGATCCGGCGAAGAAGGGCCCGCGCGTGCTGTTTGTCGGCAATTCCATCACATTGCACGGTCCCAGCCCCAAGATCGGCTGGACCAACAACTGGGGCATGGCGGCGACGGCCCGGGACAAGGACTATGTGCATCTCCTTCAAAAGGAGATCGCCGCGGTCCGGCCCGACGCGCAGTGCTGCCTGCTGACCGTGCCGTGGTCGATCGAGATGAACTTCTTCAAGGCCGACTGGAAGCCCGAGCAGTATTTCGCCTGGGCGCGCGCGTTCAAGCCGGACGTGATCGTCCTCTTCTTCGGGGCGAACGTACCCAAGACCTACGACGCGGGGAAAATGGCTCCGCCTCCCTCGAGGACGTTCGGTGCGGCCATCGAACAGTTCCTGGACTATGTCGACCCCGGGAAGAAGGCGTTCGTCCTCGTGTCGCAGGGATTCTACATCCGCCCGAAGCTGGATGCAGAAAAGCAGCTTGTCGCCCAAAAGACGGATCGGCGGTATGTCTTCGTCAATCTGGAAGACGTCCGTACGCGCGCCGAGGTTCACGGGCTCTACAACCATCCGAACGATTTGGGCATGGAGCTGATCGCGGCGCGTTTCTGGGAAACGCTCCGCGAAGCGCTGAAACGATGAGGGGGTCTGCCGCGACGGGAACGACAGGACATGTGCAGGGATTGTCGGCGAGCGTTCTTTGCGCGGTTGCCGGCGCCGCGGCACGGCTCGACTGACAGGGTCTGTTTCTTAAAAGAAAGGCAAAGACAATCATGAAATCGAAGTTCGCAAATTTGGCGGCGGTTCTTTTCGCCGGCGCGTTCGCCGCGCCGGGCGTCACCTGGGATTCCGAGAGCTGCACGGGCGTCGTCGCGGCGGGCAACCGGGTCGTCGCGGCGGAGACGGCGGACGACCTGCGGACGATCCGCGAATGCCGTCCGCGCGCGGGCCTGCCGAACGTGCTGAAGAAGCTGCGGGCGGGCGGGCCGGTCCGCCTCGCCTATTTGGGCGGCTCCATCACCGAGGCGCGGCGCGGCTGGCGCGAGAAGACGACAGACTGGTTTCGCCGCGAATTCCCGAAGGCCGCAATCGAGGAAGTCAATGCCGCGATTTCGGGTACGGGCTCGGACTACGGGGCGATCCGGCTGGCGGCGGACGTCCTTGCGCAGAAGCCCGACCTTTTGTTCGTCGAGTTCCGCGTCAACGGTTCGGCGGGCTTCGATGTGCCGACCGTGGAGGGCATTGTCCGTCAGGCGCGGCGGGCGAACCCCGAACTGGACATCTGCTTCGTCTACACGGTCGCGGACTGGATGCTGGAATGGCTGAAGGCCGGCCGGCAGACATCGTTCGGCTGCGCGATGGAGCGCGTCTGCGAACGCTACGGCGTTCCGTCCATCGACTTTGCGCCGGCGATCGTCGCGCGGCTGGACGACCCGTCCGCGTTCGTCTTCGCGCCGGCGAGGGGCGGCGCGGCGGTCGAGGCCGTGCCGAAGGACGTGCGCGCGGCGACGCAGGCGGGCGGTGCCGTCCCGGACAAGCTCGTCTTCTCGATGGACGGCACGCATCCGACCGAGGCGGGCCACGCGCTCTACCGTGACATCCTGGCGCGCGCGCTGACGGGCGGCATTTTCCCGGTCGCGTCGCGGCCGGGGCCGCATCCCCTGCCCGCGCCGCTCGCGGCGAACGCCTGGGAGCGCTGCGAAACGGTTCCGGCGCGGGAGATCCTGACGGCGCCTGCCTGGCGGCCGATTGCGGACGGAAGGCAGGACCCTGTCTACGGCGATTCCTACAACCGCACGGAGCGGATGCTGAAGGGCGGATTCGAGACGACGACCGAGGGCGCGGCGTTCACCGTGAGCTGGGATGGGACGGTGCTCGGCTTCAGCGACATTCCGCAGGCGAAGGAGGGCGAAAAGCCGATCGTGATCGAGGTTTCGGTGGACGGCGGCAAACCCGTGGTTTTCGAGCGGCGCCGGACGCGCGAGAAGCGGATCTATTCGCGCTTCGTCTACCTGCCGGAGCAGCCGCAGGGACGCCACACAGCGGTCTTCACGGTGAAGCGGATCCCCGCCGGGCAGCGGTGCATCCTCGGGCAGTTTCTTGTCGTCGGCCGGCGGTTGTAGAAGCATGCATTTGCCCGACATCCCAAAAAGCACGTGGGGCGGCGGATGATATTGCAATAGATTGTGGAAGTATTTGTTTGATTGACATCCAAAAGGATCATGGGAAAGATGAAAACGGAAAAATATGCGCGTGGGATGTGCGCAATGGCATGCGGGCTTGCGTTCGGCGCGGCGTTTGCGGCGGACGTGCGCCCGCCTTCGAACGCCGCGATCGTGCAGGACGAAAGGGGCTACAATGCGTGGCCCATGATACAGGCCATGGGAACGAACCTCGTTTGCGTCTACAGCAGGGACTGCGCATTCCCGAAAGACGGGCATTCGATATGGCCCGGTACGCGTGATTCGTACGCAAAGGTTTCCCATGACGGCGGCCTGACCTGGTCCGCGGAGACAGTTGTGGCGGGGGATGCGCAGGCGGGGGAGGTGAACGAGGGCATCGGCCTCGATTCGCAGGGCGCCTTGCTGGTCTGGGTGCGGTGCTGGGGCGAGAAGTCGCGCCGTCGGCATGAATTGTATCGCTCGGTCGACGGCCGTTCGTTTTCGAAGATAGCCACCTTGCGGCCGGACCCGATGCCCATGCAGATATTGGATCCCGTCTTTGTGCCGGAATTGGGTCTCGTCTCGCCTTGGTTTGCCGGCCGGTACGATGTCGACGGCGGCCACGCGTGGGGGATATTCGTAAGCATGGACGACGGCCGCAATTGGCAGATGCACACAATAGAGCGCGATTTGCGCCTTCGCGAATGGATGACGGAGTCGTCGCTGGTTTCGCTGGGCGGCGGCCGCATTCTGATGATAGGACGTTGCGAGCGGGGGCTTGGCCCGCAGTTCCAGGCGACAAGTGCGGATGGCGGCAAGACATGGACGAAGAGACGGACGAATATCGCCGATGTCGCCGAGTCCACGCCAAGCCTCGTCTACGATGCGCGGACGGGTTTGGTCGCAAATTACTATTATGAACGCGGCGTCCGCAGGCTGAAACGCAGAATCGCCCGAGCGGACCATGTTTTTGCGCACCCCGATGCTTGGCCGGACCCCGAGACGCTTGCGGAAGGCTTCGAACCGCGCGCCTGGGATGCGGGAAACGTGAATGCGACGCGCCTGCAAGGGACGCTGGACTGTTGCGCATGGTATACCGGCACGCCGTCGAATGCGATGGTGGTCGTGACGCGCGTGCCCGCACCCCGGGCCTTGCAGGCTGCGGGAGCGGGCTGTCCGGAACAATAGCGCCGGACGGTTTTCAGGAAGGCCGCGCGGCGCCGGGACGGAGTTCGCTCTCGCAGATGCGGACGCTCGCCATGGCGTCCTTGGCGTAGTAGTCCGCGCCGATTTCGTCCGCGTAGTCCTGCGTGATGACGGCGCCGCCGA
>ERZ808240.1844-NODE-1844-length-24849-cov-4.503065_pt1 | contig 24849 bp, 18 predicted proteins | sample MGYA00521084_ERZ808240 | MGnify/ENA primary metagenome ERZ808240 (study PRJEB31516, sample SAMN03275571) | gut metagenome | biome: mammalia-associated habitat; material: feces | host: Papio cynocephalus | place: Kenya | collected 2012-08-06 ... | reverse complement strand
CACCGGGTCTTACGGCGTATCTCTGATTCTGTTTACTCTGGTGATTAAGCTGATCCTGCTTCCTTTCCAGATGAAGTCCAAAAAGAGCATGGTCCGCATGAGCCGGATGTCCAGCAAGATGCAGGAAATTCAGAAAAAATACGCCAATAACCAGATGAAGATGCAGGAGGAGATGCAGAAGCTCTACGCGGAGCAGGGCGTGAATCCCATGTCCGGCTGTCTCTGGGGCTTTCTTCCCCTGCCCATTTTGATGGCCTTGTATTACATCATTCGGGAGCCTATTGTTTATTTCATGAATTTCGGCACCCGGACCAATGGCGAGGCCGTTTTGGAGGCCGCGAAGAAGGTGGTTTCCGGCCTGGGTCTGACCTGGACCACCATGAACAACGGCAATGACGGCGCTTACGCCCAGATCGAAATTGTCAAGCATCTGGCCAATAACGCGGACAACGCCGCGGTTCAGAAGTTTTTCGCGGACAACCCCAACTGGGTAAACGTGAATTATCATTTCCTGGGCATGGATCTGTCCACCATCCCCTCTGACGCCTTTGCCGCGCTGAAAAACGGCGTTACGCTTGCGGCCCTGGGCCTGATTCTGATTCCCATTATTTCCGCGGCCTTCCAGGTGCTCACCATGAAGATCTCCATGAAGAGCCAGCCTGCCGCCAACGCCGCCGCGGCTTCCTCCAACAAGATGATGATGTGGATGATGCCGCTGATGTCTTTGTGGATCGGCTTCACCCTGCCTGCGGCCCTGGGCGTATACTGGATTGCCCAGAGCGCGTTTTCCGCCCTGCAGGAGGCGATTCTCGGAAAGTTCTACAATACCAAGCTGGAAGAGCAGGAAAATGAGCGCCAGCGGCAGATTGAAGAGGACCGGAAGCGCCGCCAGGAAGAGGGACGCAAACGCCAGGAGCAGCAGCGTCAGCAGATTGAGGCAAAGCCGACGCTGAAGGAAAAGCGGAAGGCCGCGCAGGAGGCCAAGGAGGCCAAAGCGAAAAAACGGCCCAGCACCAGCGAGGCGGGCCGGGTCGGTGAGCGCCCCTATGCCAGAGGCCGCACCTATCAGGCGGACCGCTATGATACTGATGAAAAATAAGGAGCTTGCTGCAAGATGAGTTATATTGATGTAACAGGCAAGACTGAGGATGAGGCCATTTCCAACGCGCTGCGCCAGCTGGGACTGGAGCGGGATGATATTTCCGTGGAAATTCTGGAACGGGCGAAATCCGGCTTCCTCGGTCTGGGAAGCCAGCCTGCCAAGATTCGCGTCACTTACGGAGTCTCCGAGGAGCAGCCGGTCCGTCAGGAAGAAAAACCGGCGGAGGCGGCGCCTGTTGTCCGGAAGAGCCCCGAAAGCCCGGCCCCGGTTCAGAAGCCGAAGCCCTCTTACCGGGAAAAGCCCGCAAAGCAGGAAGAAAAGCGGCTGGAGCGGAAAAACGCGCCGGTCCAGGCCGCGGAAGCGGCGCCTGCCGGAAATCCGGGTGAGGAAGTGGACGATGAGAAGGCGCAGGCAATCAAAAAATTCCTCTCCGGTCTGCTGAATCAGATGGAGACTCCGGCGGAGGTCCGTGTCTATCTGCCGGAAAAAGGCCGGTACAAAGTGATTCTGGAGGGCAGGGAGCTGGGAGCGCTGATCGGACGCCGGGGTGAGACGCTGGACGCCATTCAGCAGCTGACCAGCTACGCCGTAAACCGCACCGGCGGCCGGGTCCGGATTCAGCTGGACGCGGAAAATTACCGGGAGCGCCGGGAGCAGAGTCTGCAGCATCTGGCGCAGAAGGTGGCCGGAAAGGTTATCCGGTACCGCAGAAGCGTAACGCTGGAGCCTATGAACGCCTATGAGCGGCATGTGATTCACACCGCCCTTCAGGATACCCCCAACATCACCACCTACTCCACCGGCGTGGACCCCAACCGCCGTGTCATTGTGGCCTTTGACCGGGAGAAGAAATAAACAGGAAATTTGGACAGGCCCGGAGATCCTCCGGGCCTGTTCCGCGGGATGAAGGAAGAACGGTTCTTTCACAGCCGCCTCTTGACAACCGCTGAAAAAGATGATACAGTGGCCAGAGATGCGGAAAAGATGAAGAAGGGGAGTAGTATCTCTTTCCGGAAGCGCAAGAGAGAGGGCGGATGGTGCAAGCCCTTGCTGCCGGAAGAGGGAAGGCGCCCTGGAGTCGCGGGACGGAAGCCTGTCAGTATGTCCCGCCGGTTCCCGCCGTTACCGGGCAGAGTGTCTCCTTATGGGAGAAATTCAGGTGGAACCACGGACTTGAAAAGTTCGCCCTGAGCCATGCGGCTCAGGGCGTTTTTTTATTCTGTCTGACGCGAAAAGGAAATCATAGAAGGAGAATGCAGTATGGACAACAAGCAGAAAACCATGGAAAAGGTTGTGGCCCTTTGTAAAAACCGGGGCTTTGTGTTTCCCGGAAGCGAAATTTACGGCGGCCTGGCCAACAGCTGGGACTACGGTCCTCTGGGCGTGGAGATGAAGAACAACGTCAAACGGGCCTGGTGGAAAAAGTTTGTACAGGAGAATCCCTACAATGTGGGTCTGGACGCCGCGATTCTGATGAACCCAGAGGTCTGGGTGGCCTCCGGACATGTGTCCACGTTTAACGATCCCCTGATTGACTGCAAGGCCTGCAAAATGCGTCACCGCGCCGACAAGCTGGTGGAGGCCTATGTGAATGAAAACGGCATGGACGTCAATGTGGAGGCCATGACGCAGGAGGAGCTGGTGAGCTTCATCCGGGAGCATCAGGTGCCCTGCCCCGGATGCGGCAAGAGCGACTTTACCGACATCCGGAAATTCAACCTGATGTTCAAAACTCATCAGGGCGTGACGGAGGATACCGCCAATGAGGTGTATCTCCGTCCGGAAACCGCCCAGGGCATTTTTGTGAACTTCCCCAATATCCAGCGGTCTACCCGCCGGAAGCTGCCCTTCGGCGTGTGCCAGGTGGGCAAGTCCTTCCGGAATGAGATCACGCCGGGCAACTTCATTTTCCGGATTCGGGAATTTGAGCAGATGGAACTGGAGTTTTTCTGCCAGCCCGACACGGATCTGGAGTGGTTCCAGTATTGGCGGAATTACTGCCATGAGTGGCTGCTGGGCCTGAACATGAAGGACGAGAATCTCCGTCTGCGGGATCATGAGCCGGAGGAGCTGGCCTTCTATTCCAAGGCTACCACGGACTTTGAGTATCTGTTCCCCTTCGGCTGGGGCGAGCTGTGGGGCGTGGCGGACCGCACCAATTACGATCTGACCCAGCATCAGGAGCATTCCGGCCGGGATCTGACCTACTTCGACCAGGAGAAGAACGAGCACTATATTCCCTATGTCATCGAGCCCTCTCTGGGCGCGGACCGGATGATGCTGGCGCTGCTGGTGGAGGCCTACGACGAGGAAGTCGTGGACGCCGAAAAGAATGACACCCGGGTGGTGATGCGCTTCCATCCCGCCATCGCGCCCTTCAAGGCCGCGGTGCTTCCCCTGAGCAAGAAGCTGGGCGAGAAGGCCCGGGAAATCCAGCAGGAGCTGTCCAAAGACTGGATGGTGGACTTCGACGACACCGGCTCCATCGGCAAGCGGTATCGCCGGGAGGACGAGATCGGCACGCCCTTCTGCATCACAGTGGACTTCCAGACGGTTGGCGATGAGAAAACGCCTGCCGACCACTGCGTCACTGTCCGGGACCGGGATTCCATGGAGCAGGTCCGGATTCCCATCAGCGAGCTGCGGGCGTATCTGGCTGAAAAACTGGCATATTAACCAAAAAACGAAAGCAAAAAGACTTCCGGGGAAAGAGATGTTTTCCCCGGAAGTTCTTTTTTATTTGACCGAAAAAGACATCAATTTTTATAAATTCAGTGGTTTTGAGCATTTCTTAACGGCATTTTTACGATTTATTCATAAATTTTTAACTGACATCTTCTAAAAAGATGGTAAGTTGTTAGTATACGGTTTACATTGGGAAATTATAATGAGAGGAAGGAGCTTGTGATGAAAGAGGCTGTGGCTCCGGCCCAGTACCTGCAGATTGCGCTGGATATTGCCGGACGAATCGCGGCTGGAAATCTGCCGGAGGGAAGCCGTCTTTACGGCCGCTCCGTGATGTCGTCGGAATATGCGGTGTCGCCGGAGACCATTCGCCGCGCCCTCCGTCTGCTGGCGGACATGAAGGTTGTGGAAATCAAGCCCCAGAGCGGGGTCACGGTTCTCTCAGCGGACAGCGCCCGGCGTTATGTGAAGAATTTTTCCGAGGCGGCGGACGCCTGGGCTCTGCGGGAGCAGCTGCGGGACCTGCTGGACCAGTACGCGGAGCTGAATCGGAGGACCATGGAGACGGCAACGGCGCTGATGAAAAGCAGGGAGACCTTTTCCGCCGCCGGGGAGCCTCTTCCGAACTATGAGGTTCCGATTCCGGAGCACTCTCCGGTTCTCGGCAAAAGTATCGGGGAACTGAAATTCTGGCAGTCCACCGGCGGAACCATTGTGGGAATCCGCCGCGGCCCTTCCGTCATTTTGTCTCCCGGCCCCTATGCGGAGCTCTATGAGGGGGATGTGATCGTACTGGTTGGCAATCCGGCCGCGGTTCGAGCGGCGCAGAGATTTGTATGTGCAAAGGAGGATGTCTATGATTCAGTTTGAGCATGTGTCCAAAAACTACGGAAAAACCGCGATTTTAAAAGACCTGTCTTTTACTGTGCCGGACGGACAGTTTCTTGTAATTGTCGGCCCCTCCGGCTGCGGCAAGACCACCTCCATGAAGATGATCAACCGTCTTCTGGAACCCGACAGCGGACGAATCCTGATTGACGGCAGAGACATTGCCGAAATGAATCCCGTGGAGCTGCGGCGCCATATCGGCTATGTCATTCAGCAGATCGGCCTGTTTCCCAATATGACGGTGGAACAGAATATCTGCGTGGTCCCCAAAATGCTGAAGTATGATAAAAACCGGTGTACGGAAATTGTCCGGGATCTGATGGAGCTTGTGGATCTTCCCTATGACCGGTATGCAAAAAAGTATCCCAATGAGCTTTCCGGCGGCCAGCAGCAGCGGATCGGCGTCCTCCGGGCGCTGGCGGCGTCTCCGTCGATTGTCCTGATGGATGAGCCCTTCAGCGCGCTGGACCCCATGACCCGGGAGACCTTGCAGGAGGAAATCCAGAAGCTTCAGAAAAAGCTTCGCAAGACGATTGTTTTCGTTACCCACGACATGGGTGAGGCGCTGCGTCTGGCGGACAGTATTCTCTTTCTGAACGCCGGAAGGGTGGAGCAGATGGCGCCTCCGGAGGAAATGCTGGAGCATCCGGCCTCGGATCTGGTCCGGTCCTTCCTGGGAAAGCACCATGTTCCGGAATCCGCCCCCATTAAGGTGGAGGAATTTATGCGGAAGAATCCCTACCGGGTGTCCATGGACCGGGGTGTTTTGGAATGCGCGGAGCTGATGGCCCGCAGCGGCGTGGACACACTGCTGGTCACGGATGAGAACGACAGGTATATTGGCGTTCTGCCGATCCGGAATATCCGTCTTTACGGACGGAGCGCCGAGAGCATCATCCCTCTGATCACCAAGGAGGTCCGGGCGGTCCGGGTGGGCGACGACGCCCGGGAATCCATGGAATATCTGATGCATTCCAGCGACAACTATGTGGTTGTGCTGAATCAGGATGACACCATCGCCGGCATTATCACGAAAAACAGCATGGCCAGAGTGGTGGCGGATACCCTGTGGGGGGAGGCGCAGTAGGCGTATGAGGGATTTTCTGAATACTTACGGCGCGGAGCTGTGGCAGGCGGTTCTGGTTCATCTGGCTTATGTTCTGGTTTCGGTGGCGGCGGGCTTTGCGCTGGGGCTGGCGCTGGGAATTCTGCTCTCCCGCCTGCCCGGAAAATGGTCCGGGGTGCTGCTGCCGGTACTCTCCATTTTTCAGACGATTCCGGGAATTGTGTTCATGGGCCTGCTGGTGCTGATCCCCGGTCTTGGGATGGCTCCGGTGACAGTGGTGATCGCGCTGGCGGTTTACGCAACCTTTCCGGTGCTGAAAAATACATATACGGGCCTGCGGCAGGTGTCTCCCAGCTATCGGGAGGCTGCCCGGGGCTGCGGGATGTCCCCGTTTCAGGTATTGTGGAAGGTAGAGCTGCCGCTGTCCATGCCCACCATTATCGCGGGACTGCGGATGAGCACCATCTATACCGTCAGCTGGACGGTTCTGGCGTCCATGATTGGTCAGGGAGGCCTGGGAGACTTCATTTACAAGGGAGTGAATTCCTACAACAACACCCTGATTATCGCCGGCGCCATTCCGGCCGCCGTGATGGCGGTGGTTCTGGGCGCCCTTATTGACAGGCTTCAGAAACGGGTCGTTCCCCGGGGAATGCGAAAGGGGGCGGGTTCATGAACTGGATGCTGATTGGAGAGCATTTATATATTGTCCTGCTGGCGGTTCTGCTGTCCCTGCTGGTGGGTCTGCCGCTGGGGATTGCGGCCTATCTCAGCCCCGGACTGCGAAAGCCGGTTCTGTGGGTTTCCGATCTGTTTCAGACTGTTCCCACGCTGGCGCTGCTGGGTATTTTGATGGTGTTTCTGGGGGCCGGAAAGCTGACGGTGGTGTGCGGCATCGCGCTCTACTCTCTGCTGCCGGTGGTCCGGAACACCTGCCTGGGATTGACGGAGGTGGACCCGGCCCTGAAGGAGGCCGCCCGGGGCTGCGGAATGAACCGGTGGGAGCAATTGTTTCAGGTGGAGTTTCCCATGGCGTTCCCGATGATTTTCACCGGAATCCGGATCGCGGTGGTCAATGCCATCGGCACGGCGGTATTTGCCGCCTTTGTCAGCGGCGGCGGTCTGGGAACCGATATCAATCAGGGAATCCGGACTCATAATATGAAGCTGATTCTGCTGCCTACCGCGGCGCTGATGGTGATTGCGTTCCTGTTCGATACGCTCATGGCCCGGTTTGAGAAGTATCTGGCCAGCAGGCAGGGCGGCGGAAAAAGAAGCCGTCTGCTGCCCATCGGGACCGCGGCGGCGGTCTGCGCCGCCCTGATCGCCGGGACGGCCGCCTATGGCGGAGGCGGCGGCGCCGGGACGCTGGTGCTGTATGACGGGGATTATTCCGAGACGCAGCTGCTCTCCCGCATGGTCAAGCTGCTGGTGGAGGACCGGACGGAGCTGGCTGTGACCCTGAAAGACCAGATGACTCAGGTCAATAACTTCAACGAGCTGATTGCCCCCAGTCCCTCCTGCGATCTGATGGTCAGCTATGACGGCACCCTCCTGACCACCTTTCTCCATCAGGACACGACGGATATCCCGGCGGGACAGACGCTGTATGACTATGTCAACCAACAGGCCATGGACCGGTACGGCCTGCGGATGCTGGACCGGCTGGGACTGAACAACACATACGCCATCGCCGTTCCGGAGAGTATCGCGGAGCGGTACCGGCTCCAATGTGTCAGCGATCTGATTCCGGTGGCGGGAGAGCTGGTGTTCGGCGCGGAGCACGGCTTCTTTACACAGGAGGGCAGCATGAAATACAATCCCTTTGTGGAGTTTTACGGCCTTGCCTTCCGGGACGCAGTTTCCATTGACCTGGGATTGAAATACACCGCCATCGGAAACGGCAGCTTCCAGGTGACGGAGGTCTATACCACCGACGGCATGAACCGGAAGACCCATCTGAAAATTCTGGAGGATGACCGGCATTTCTTCCCGGAGTATAACGGCGCGCTGCTGGTGCGGGACGAGATCTTCGATCAGTTCCGGGAGCAGGCTCCCAATCTGGAAGAGGTTCTGAATCTTCTGGGCGGCGCGTTTACCAATGAGACGATGACGGAGCTGACCTACGCCGTGGACGTGGAGGGACGCCCAGCGGACGAGGTGGCCCGGGAATTTCTGGTTTCCCAGGGACTGCTGTCCTCCGCGCGGTAACCCATATGGACAGGAAAGCCGCCGGAAGCATTCGCTTCCGGCGGCTTGATTGTTCAAAGGGGGTCTCACGCTTTTGAAACGCCGCTTGTTCTTTCAGGCGGCGCGCAAGGAAGACCGCGGCGCTTTGCGGAGAGCTTGTGTCCTGCTTTTGCCGCGGCTTCCTGTCATGCGTTCCGTATTATCGGGAAACCGCGCCGCGTCAGTACGCAGAATCTGCTCGCGGATCGCTCCTGCTTCATGACGCGGTATTGCCGCCTGAACGGGGGCAGAGACTGTTCCGGCTTTCCCAGAAGGCGGAAATCTCCGCCGGGCTGGCTTCCGCGCTGCCCTGGGCGAAGCTGTTCCGTCCGCCGCCCCGGCCCCGGAGAGCCGCGTTCAGAGCGTTTACCAGAGCCCGAAGATCCCCTCCGGCCCCGTGAACCAGCGCGTAGTGCCAGCGGCTCCGTCCGCCGGCGCGCCCCGCCTCTCCGGCAAAAACCGCGGCCAGTCCGCCGCAGCTTTTCGCCACGGCGTCCGTCAGCCTTCGGACGCTGTCCGGCTTCATGGCGGGCTGTATCAGCAGCACGTCTCCGGCTCCCGCGTACTCCTTGGCGATGGCGGCAAAGGCGGTATCCTCCAGCTCTGAAATCCGGACTTTGGCGGCGGAGAGCTCCGCTTCCAGCCGTTCCACGGCGGCGGCGGTCTCCGTGGGCTTTACCGACAGACGCTGCGCGGCAAGACGGTTCTGGTCGTATATGGCGGAGAGACAGCGCAGCGCCCGCTGGCCGCAGAGAATCTCCATCCGCACGCCTTCCCGGAATTTCTGGAGCGACAGGATCTTCACCACTCCCACCTGTCCGGCCCGGAGTACGTGGGTTCCGCAGCAGGCGCAGCAGTCCGCGCCGGGGAAGGTGACAATGCGGACTTTCCCGGTCAGCTCCTTTTTGCTGCGGTAAGAAAGGCGATGGAGCTCCTCCGCAGAGGGATAGGTGATTTCCACCGGCGCGTCGGCCCAGATGACCTCGTTGGCCTTTTGCTGGGCGTCCATGGCCCGCTCCCAGGAAATCTCCGTGTTGTAGTCGATGGTGACCGTCTCCGCGCCCATGTGGAAGCCCACGTTGTCGCAGTGGTTATCCCGGCACAGGATTCCGGAGAGAATGTGCTCTCCGGAATGCTGCTGCATATGGTCGAACCGCCGGTTCCAGTCAAGGACGCCGGAGACGGTTTTCCCGATTTCCACTTCTTTTTCAAGCGTGTGGAAAACCACCGCGCCTTTTTCATGGACGTCCAGTACCCGGACGCCGTCCAGCGTCCCGTGATCGGCGGGCTGTCCGCCGCCCTCCGGATAGAAGGCGGTGCGGTCCAGAACGGCCAGAAAGCTGTTTTTTTCCCGTTCACAGGAGAGAACTCTGGCGGTAAATTCTTTCAGAAAGGGGTTTTGTTCGTAGAGCTTTTCCGTTTCCATGTGGAAAACTTCCTTTCAGATTCATGAGATTGTAACCAGGAACCGCCAGATGGGCTCCAGGAGATTCCAGCCCAGAAGGGCGGAGCAGGCATTGGCGGCAGCGGCGTAGAAAAAGGCCCGTTTTTTGCTGTGCTCTGTCAGGAGGCGGACATCCGCCGCCGCCTCTGCCAGAGTGATGGCGATTTCCGCGGGAATGTAGAGCAGGAGGCCCCACAGGCTGAAGCCGTTCTGAACAATTGTGACGGCCAGATACGCGGCAAAGCAGCCCTGGGTGACGAGGTTTATCAGCAGGGCCCGGAGATAGCTCTGCTTGGCGCGGTAGCCGAACAGAAACAGAACCGCTCCTTCAATCAGCACAGTGGGAAGGAGCGTACAGATGAACTGAAGCAGGTACGCCCTGCTCACCGGCGGCACGGAGACGGAGCGGGCCGCCCAGTCCACAGTGACGGAGGATTGCAGGCCGCGGCGGGTATAGGGCCCGGAAACCCAGCTTTCTCCGTCCGCGGTGACAAGGATGATCCGGTAGGTTTCCGGCACGCCGAAATAGCGAAAGGTGTGAAGCCGGACGCCCGGCGCGCCGGTATCCTCTCCAGCCAGATCCCCCCACATGGGCGCGCCGTTGGTGCCCTCCGCCGTGCAGGCGTGCCAGCCCTCCGGCACGGCGGCCCGCAGGGCCTCCAGCAGAGCTTCGTCCAGAAGGGAAAGCTCCTCGGCGGAATAGCTCCAGTCCAGTCCGCTGTATTCCGACCTGCCGGAGCCGTAGGTATGGCCTTCGTATTCTCCCTCTTCCAGCAGATCCAGATAGTACAGTCCCTCCGGGGCGTTGGTCACCCGGACTGTCAGCTGGGGCTTGGGGCCGGTGTCCGCCAGAGCGGGGATTGTCATAAGCGCGGAAATTCCCATCAGCAGGAGGCAGACGGCAAGAAGCTTTTTCATAGTAATCTCCTTTTCAAAAAAGTACAGATTGTATAGATCTGTTCAGATATTGTATTTTGTATTAGAATAAAGCCCGCTTTGCAGGATTACGGATTCCAATTGTCCAGCAGCCCCAGAGACTGCTTCCACGCCAGCACCCGGCGGCAGGCGGCGTCAATGGCGCTTTCCTCCAGAGTTCCATCCTCCGCGGCCTGAATGACCCTGGGAATCTGTGTGCGGTAATCGGTGGTGATGACGATGTCGTTTCCCGCCTGAAGGGCCATTACCGCCACCGCCCCGTCGGCGGAATAGGCCGCCACCGCGTCCATGGCCAGGTCGTCCGTCATCACCACGCCGTCAAAACCCAGCCGCTCCCGCAGGAGCTGATGGACGGCGGGGGACAAGGAGGCGGGGAGAGTTCCGTCCATGGCCTGAACAATGTTATGGGAGACCAATATGGCGGTCTTGCCGTCAGAGGCGCCCGCGCCCTCCTGAAAGGGCAGGAGATCCGAGGATTCGAAGGTCTCCATGGGACGGCTGTCCACGGCAATGCCGGTATGGGTGTCCGCGTTGTTCCCATAGCCGGGGAAGTGCTTTAAAACGCTGCCCATGCCGTCCGTGTTCATGATCTGGACGACGGTTCCCACATAGTCCGCCGTGGCCGCGGCGGACTGTCCGAAGGCCCGGGGATAGATGAAATCAGACGGGTCCGTGGAGACGTCCGCCACCGGAGCGAAATTCACGTTGATTCCCAGGGCGGACAGCAGGCGGTCCTTTTCCGTGGTATTCCGGATAATGGCATCCATGCCGCCGTCGGCCCAGAGCTTCTGGGGAGAGGGAAACTTTGCGGAGCGGAGGTGGGGATTGGAGCTGATCCGCACCACCGTGCCGCCCTCTTCATCCACGCCGGTCAGCAGGGGAACTCCGGCGGCATCCTGATAGGCGGCGATGGTCTGGATGACGTCGTTGGCCGTCCGGTCCTTAAAATCCCGGCCAAAAAAGAGATATCCCCCCAGATGGTAGGTGCTCACGTCCTCCAGCGCGTGGTCCTCGGGGCAGCGGACAAAAAACAGCTGGCCCACTTTTTCCTCCAGAGTCATTTGACTCATGATTTTCTCGGGGAGATCCTCGGGGACCGGCTCCGGGTTCTCCGAACCGGAGGCGGCGGAGCTGGCCGCCGGGCTTTGGGACTGGCCCGGTTCCGCGCCGGAAGACAGGGAGCCGCCGGGCGCCGGAGCGCCGCAGGCGGAAAGGGTGCAAAGGAGCAAAGCGGCCAGCAGGGCCGAAAACAGACGTTTCATGATGAGCCTCCATGTTCGAAGAGCGGATGGAATACCGCTTCAGTTTATCATAGAAACGGAAAAAAGAAAAGCGGGGCCTTTCCGGACGCCGCACGGAAAAAGCGGACGCGGACCTGAAAGGCCCGCGTCCTCTTTTGATTTCCTATTTGCCAAAGAAGGCCCGGACAGCGCCGGCCTGATACAAAGAACCGAAAACGCATACGGCGTCGTCCGGCTTCGCGGAGGCCATGGCCAGCGCCAGCCCATCCTCAATGGCGCCGCCGCTGTCCCGCGCCGGAAGGCGCAGGCGGACGCGGATGGTATCGGACAGCTCCGCGGAGGACAGAGCCCGGTGGCTGTCCGGAGTGACGGTAATGAAATCCCGGGCAAGGGGAGCGACAATATCCAGCATGGCGCTGTAATCCTTATCCGCGAGAACCCCCATCACAAAAGTGAATTTCCGCCCCGGCAGATAGTCCCGCAGGCACTGGGCCAGCTCGGTTACCCCGTTCGGGTTGTGAGCGCCGTCCACAATAACCAGCGGCTCCCGCCGCAGCACCTCGAACCGGCCGGGCCAGACAACGGAAGCCAGCCCCGCCTGGACAGCGGACTCCGGAATCTTCCAGCCCCGGCGGACAAGCGCGTCCACCGTGTCCAGAACAACGGCGGCGTTTTTATACTGATAGGTGCCCAGCAGGCGGACTGAAAGGTCCCGGCGCTGCCGGTAATGCAGAACCTGTCCGTCCAGATTCCGGGAGACCAGCGTCTCCTGAGCGGGGTCCGTGACGGTAAGGGGACAGCCGCACTCCCCGCATTTTTTCCGGATGGCCTGCTCCGCGCCGGCGCTCTGTCCGTACAGAACCACGTCGCAGCCGGGCTTGATGATGCCCGCCTTCTCCGCGGCAATTTTTTCCACGGTATCGCCCAGATACTCGGTGTGCTCCAGTCCGATGTTGGTAATCACCGCGGCCTCGGGGGCCTGAATGACGTTGGTGCAGTCCAGCCGTCCGCCCAGCCCCACCTCCAGCACGACGATATCGCACCCGCGCCGCTGGAAATACAGGAAGGCCATGGCGGTAAACCGCTCGAACTCCGTGGGGACCGCTTCCATTTCCTCCACCGCCGGCCGGACGGCGTCCGCCATGGCGCAGAGCTCCTGATCGGAGATTTCCGCGCCGTTGACCTGAATCCGCTCATGGTAGCGCTGCAGGTGGGGCGAGGTGAACAGGCCCGTGGTGTATCCCGCCCTTGTGAGAATGGAAGACAGCATGGCGGCGGTGGAGCCCTTCCCGTTGGTACCGGTGATGTGGATGTACCGCAGCTGATTTTGCGGGTCCCCCAGCTGGTGCATCAGCTCCGTGATGCGTTCCAGACCGGGGCGGCTGCCCAGCCAGCTGGCGGACTGAATAAATTCCAGCGCCTGCGTGAGATTCATGCCAGCGCCTTCTTTCTGTAACGGCCCAGCGCCTTGGAGAGAATGCCCACCACAATCAGCTGGGTGGGAATCATCACCGCGCACTGGACGACGCGGGTGGCCAGCAGGGGCAGGTAGGGGGCGCTGTAGAGCATGGAGATCCACATGGATTGCAGCAGCAGGCTGAGAAACAGCTGGTTGACGGCCACGGCGCCGAGCAGACGGCCCGGGGTCTGCTTTTTATGCAGAAACAGGCCGAGAACAATGCCGGTCAGGAACGCCGTCAGGGTAAAGCCCGGAAAATAGGGCCCGATGGGGAACAGGACGGCCCCCAGGAAATCTCCCAGGGCGGCTACCGCGCCGCCGGCCAGAGGCCCGAGGAGAATGGCTCCGGCGGCAACGGGAACAAAGCCGAAGCCGATCCGGATATTCCAGGCGTTGATGGAGCAGAATCTGGTCAGCACAATTTCGATGGCGGTCAGAACGCCGATGGTGACAAGGGTGCGGGTATCGAATTTTTTCATGATGAAGCCTCCTTCAAGGTGCTTGGTTGCCACAAGAAGAAGGGATTTCCCTTTCTGTGGCAGCGGATGCGGGTACAGCACCGCGGGGCACCGGCCCCTTCGTCCGGCGGCAACTTCCCATCCGCCGGCACTTGACGCGCTGTCCCTACTCTGTCTTTGCCGCCCTTCGGCGGCTGGCGCAGGGATATCAAAACCGATATTGTATCACTGCCGGGGGAACGGCCCGGCGGGAATCCTTCTGTGGAAATCAGGCGAAATTCCCGCTCAGAACAATCCGGTGATCCTGCCGTTCTCGTCGATATCAATCCGCTCGGCGGCGGGAACCTTGGGCAGGCCGGGCATGGTCATGATATCTCCGGTCTTGGCCACCAGGAAGCCGGCGCCGGCGTTGACCTTCACATCCCGGACCGTGATCCTGAAGTTCCGGGGAGCCCCCAGCCTGGAGGCGTCGTCTGAGAAGGAGAACTGGGTCTTGGCCATGCAGATGGGCAGCTTGTCAAAGCCCAGCTCCGTCAGCTGCTGGATCTGTTTTCTGGCGGGAGAGGTGATGGTCACGCCGTCCGCGCGGTAGACCCTGGCGGCGATGGCGTTCAGCTTTTCCTCAATGGAGGCCGCGGCGTCGTAGACATACTGGAAGTGATTCGGCTGCTCGCAGAGCCGGACAACCTCCTCCGCCAGAGCGATGCCGCCTTCTCCGCCCTTGGCCCAGACCTCGGACAGACGGACGTTGACGCCCTGCTCCCTGCACCGTTCCTCCACCAGCTTCAGCTCCGCCTCCGTATCGGTGGGGAAGGCGTTGACGGCGACCACGCAGGGCAGGCCGTAGACGTTTTTCACGTTGTCCACATGCTGCAGCAGGTTGGGCAGGCCCTTGTCCAGCGCCTCCAGATTTTCCTGGTTCAGGTCGGCCTTGGCCACGCCGCCGTGATACTTCAGGGCCCGGACAGTGGCAACGATGACCACCGCGTCCGGATGGAAGCCGCCTGCGCGGCACTTGATGTCCAAAAACTTCTCCGCGCCCAGATCGGCGGCAAAGCCGGCCTCGGTAACGGTGTAGTCGCTGAGCTTCATGGCGGTCTCCGTGGCCTGAATGGAGTTGCAGCCGTGGGCAATATTGGCGAAGGGCCCGCCGTGGATGAAGGCGGGGGTGTGCTCCAGGGTCTGCACCAGATTGGGCTTGATGGCGTCTTTCAGGACGGCGGCCATGGCGCCCTCGGCCTTCAGGTCGTGGGCGGTAATGGGCTGATCGTCCCGGGTGTAGGCCACCACCATGCGGGCCAGACGGGCCTTCATATCGGCCAGACCGGAGGACAGGCACAGCACGGCCATGATCTCCGAGGCCACGGTAATGTCGAAGCCGTCCTCCCGGGGCACGCCGCTGGCCTTGCCGCCCAGACCGCACACAATGTGACGCAGCTGCCGGTCGTTCATGTCAACCACGCGCTTCCACACGATTTTCCGGGTGTCGATATTCAGGGCGTTGCCCTGCTGGATGTGGTTATCAATCATGGCGGAGAGCAGGTTGTTGGCAATGCCGATGGCGTGGAAGTCACCGGTAAAGTGAAGATTGATGTCCTCCATGGGGATCACCTGGGCATAGCCGCCGCCGGCGGCGCCGCCCTTGACGCCGAACACCGGCCCCAAAGAGGGCTCCCGCAGGCAGACAATGGTCTTTTTGCCCAGTCTGTTCAGCGCGTCCGCCAGGCCGACGGAGGTCGTGGTTTTGCCCTCACCGGCAGGAGTGGGGCTGATGGCTGTCACCAGAATCAGTTTTGCTTTCCGGGGCAGGTCCTTCAAAGCGAGGATGTCCACCTTCGCCTTATAGCGGCCGTAGGATTCCAGCATGTCTTTTTTCAGGCCGATCTGTTCCGCGATTTCTTCGATGGGGAGCATCGGCGCTGCCTGTGCGATTTCAATATCGGTTTTAATCTCCATCATGCATCATTCTCCTTTGTTTGTAAAGTGTGTCAGGCCCATTTCCTGATATTTTTCGCCGAAGGCCGCGGATCAGGCGCGGATGTGGGCGGCCATCAGGGAGGCGGGGCCGTTCTCCGCTGTCAGAACAGTTCCGGCGGCGTCTGTCAGCAGGGCGGCCTCTCCCGGGCGAAGGGTCAGCTGAGAGCCGCCCGCCCGGACGGCGGCGTTGCCCTCGGCGCAGTAGAGGATGACGGTGTTTCCCTCCGCCGGAATGGACAGACATTCTCCCTCCGAAAGCAGGACCGGCGCGACAGAGCCTTCGCAAACGCCCTTCCGCAGCATCAGGTTGAAGTCTGTGCAGCGGCCCCAGGAGTGGGTCGCGTCGGCGCCGTCAAAGGCGTGGACCTGATAAGGCGCCAGCTCCACGGCCGGACCGCCGTTGTGGCTCAGCCGCATTTCGCCCCGCAGGGGCGCGATGAGCCGGCTGTAATCCGGCAGGGCGGTGAAATCCGATTCTTCCAGATCCACTGTGGCGGAGCTCAGACGCCACAGAAAATCCCGGTTGGCGTATACCGCGCCGGCCGGACCGATGGCGATCTGAATTGTTTTTCCGCCGGACCAGGCGCTGGTTACATAGTCGGCGGGGGTGAGATGAGTCAGTTTCACAGAATCCTTCCTTTCTGCAAAGAGGGCGCTCCCGCGGCAGACAGACACCGCGGGAGCGCCCTTCGATGGATTCCAGCGGCTGAGAATTGGACGGAATCCTTCCCTTGCTTACAGAGATTTCAGAACTTCCTGGTAAATCTCATCGGCCAGAGGCAGCGCGCGGTCCAGCAGCGCCTGGCCTTCCCGGCGGTACTGGGAGACAAATGCCTCGTCCTGAATTCCGCCGATGTTGATGAGCACGTTGAGCCAGGCGCCTTGGATCCCGGCCTTCAGGCTCAGAGCGGCGCAGCCCAGGTCGCTGGCGGCGCTGGCGTTGAGACGGCCCACCACGGAGCGGGTCAGTTCCAAAGCCTCGCAGGACAGCTGCATCATCTCAAAGGGCGTCTTGGTGCAGCCCTTCAGGGCGGCCTGCATGGCGGCCTTCCGGGCGGCCTTCTCCGCGTCGGTGTCCTTGGGCATGGCAAACACGGCGGAGACGGCGTTAAACGCCTCGGTGTCCCGGTCCATGACGTCCACAAAGCGGGCTTTGAGCTCCTGGGCTTTCTTCCCGGTCTCTTCCGCCAGCGTCTGGACGTCGGCGTATTTCTTTTTGCCGATGGTCAACGCGCATACCATGGCGGAAAGGGCGGCGCCCAGAGCGCCTTCCAGCGCGGCGGCGGAGCCGCCGCCGGGAGCGGGGGCGTCAGAGGCCATCAGATCCACAAACCCGGCCACCGTCAGCTCAGCTAATTTCATCATTACATCCTCCTTGAAGCAAATGCCTTACTCCATATCAATGATATGGTATTCCATTACCTGCTTGCGGCAGTCGAAATCACGGGCCTTGAGATAGAACTCGGCGCAGTCGATCAGCGCTTTGGCGGGAGTCAGGCCCACGATTTCGCTGTCCACCACATAGGTGCCGTAGCGCTCGGCCAGGGATTTGATCATTTCGTATACCACGTACAGGGGGGTGTCCTCATAGTTGACCATGTTCATGGAGACCTGGGCGATGCCGCGGTCCTCCAGCATGAAGCCCATGGCCTTGCAGCTGCGGAAGCCGCCGGAGGAAGCGCGGATGACCTTGGCGATCTTCTTGGCGATGGTCACGTCGGAGGTGGCCAGGTTGACGTTGAAGGCGACCAGCGGCATCCGGGCGCCGATGGCGGTGATGCCGGCGGTGGGGTGGATTTTGCGCTCGCCGAAGTCGGGGGCCCAGTCGGGCTCCAGCAGCTTCTCGGGCATTCCCTCAAACTGGCCCTTGCGGCAGGTGGCCAGATTGCGGCGCTCGGGGCGGGTGGCGGAATCCTCGTACAGGAAGGAGGGAATCCTCAGTTCATCCCAAATCCGCTGACCCAGCCGTTTGGTGATTTCCACGCACTCCTCCACCGACATGTTCATGGTGGGGACAAAGGGAATGACGTCCGTGGCGCCCATGCGGGAATGCTCGCCCTTGTGATGGTTCATGTCGATGACCTCGGCAGCCTTCTTGGTCAGCTGGAAGGCGCACTCTTCCACCGCCTCGGGCGCGCCCAGCAGGGTGAAGACGCAGCGGTTGTGGTTGCCGTCGGTCTGAGCGTCGAACAGGGTGCAGCCCGGTACGCTCTTGGCGACTTCCACCAGGGCGTTGTAGGCCGCTTCGTCTTTTTCCTTAGAGCAGCTGAAATTGGGGATGCACTCCACAAGCTTTGTAGCCATAAATCAATTATCCTCCTGAATTGTTGAAATTTAAATGGTTTTTTTACAGACGGCAGGCCGCGCCGGAATTCAGCCGCCGGTGATGGGAGCGACGAAGAACTTGATAAAGGTGACGGTTTGGGGCTGATAGATGATGTCCACCAGGAAGGCGCCCACGATGGGCACGATCATGAAGGCCCGGCGGGACATGCCGTACTTTTCGCACACGGCGGTCATGTTGACAATCGCGGTGGGCGTGGCGCCGAGACCGTGGCCGCACAGGCCGGAGCACATCACGGCGGCGTCGTAGTTCTTGCCCAGGATGCGGAAGACAAAGAAGTAGCAGTACAGAGCCATGGTCACAACCTGGAGGAACAGGATGACGAACATGCCGCCCAGCAGATCGGTCAGCTCCCACATCTTCAGGGTCATCATTGCCAGGGACAGATACAGGTTCAGCATGACGTCGCCAATCCCATCAACAAGGGAGAAGCTGAATTTGAAGAAGTGGAATTTGTCGTTCAGGTTCCGGGCGATCATGGCGATGAACATGGCACCCACATACTCGGGGAAGCTCATGTTGATCAGGCTGCCGATCCAGCCGGAGACCAGCAGGCCCAGAGCCATGCACACGATGATGACGCACACGTTTTTCAGAATGTCCAGACCGGTCAGCTTGTCGCCGCCGGCGGCGTTGATGCTCTCGATTTCGCTGTAGGACTCATTGTTTTCCTCAGGCTGCAGGTTGTTCTTCACAATCATGTAACGGGCCAGCGGGCCGCCCAGCATGACGCCGGAGATCAGGCCGAAGGTGGCGGCGGCAGCGCCTACGGTCATGCCGGCGCTGTAGCCCATGTCCGTGAAGGTCTGACCATAGGCGGCAGCGGCGCCATGGCCGCCGATCATGGAGATCGCGCCGCACAGCAGGGCATAGGGAGTGGGTACGCTCAGCGCGGTGCCGACGCCCACGGCGATAACGTTCTGAATAATCGAAATCAGGGCGGAACACAGCCAATAGATAACCAGCAGCATGCCGCCCTTTTTCAGCAGCTTTACGCTGGCGCCCAGGCCCACGGTGGTGAAAAAGGCCAGCATAAAGGGGGACTGGAAGGTGTTGGTAAAGTTAAAGGAGAAGGTATTGGTCATGTGTCCGCCGAAGGTAATGAACATGAAGATGAAGCCGCCCACCACAGCCGCGGGAATACAGTAGTGGCTGAAGAATTTGACCTTGTTGCGGACGAAATAACCGAACCACAGCAGAATTGCCGCCAGGCCCAGGGTCATCACCGCGTTGGTGTTGATCTGAAGCATATTGTCTACCATTTCAAATGACATTGCTGTTACCTCCTATTTCTCATTTCTCATTTTCCGGCCGGTCTCCGCGGCCGCCGGAGATCTGCCGGTGCAGCAATTCCCGGAGGAACCGCTGTCCTTTGATACGATTATATCGGCAAGGTATCTAAGAAACGTCTAATTTCCAAATACCCGATTTAAAAAGGTGAGATATGCACAAAACAAAGCCTGCTTTTTGTATGATAAGACCAAATTCTTCAAGTCTATGGCAAAAGTGGAAAAGCAGCTGTCTGAAAGCGCGGAAAGGCCGTCAAACACCGCGGTGTTTGACGGCCTTTTTGGCAAACGCTGTTATTCCGACATAAAGTGCTTGTTTTTGCTGTAGAGCTCCCAGGAACGGTAGCGGACCTGGGAGGTAATGCCGTCCCGAAGCTCCCGGGACATGAGATCCGCCTCCGGCACCCCCTGAAGGCCGGAGAGCAGCCGCAGGCCCTGCCGGGCATAGCCGTCCGCGGAGAGGGGAAGCAGAGCCTCCAGAGGGGAATCCCGTCTCTGAGCCAGATCCAGCGCCCGGCGGATGTACATTCCGGCGTAGGAGAGAATTCCCGCCTCCAGAGGAGAGCTCAGACGGGCCAGAGACTCCTGGGCGTCCTTCAGACTCAGGGCAGCCTGCTCATAGTCGCCGTCATCGGTTTGGCAGCGGGCCACATAGGCCGCCGCCGCTGTGCGGCCCCAGGGCTCGCCCGTGGCGCGGGCGGATTCCAGACCGCGGGTAAACAGTTCCCGGGCCTTTGGCTGGTCATCCAGCAGCAGAGCGGTGCGGCCGTAGTGGACATAGATCCACACGGCTCCGGGGTATTGGCTGTGCTTTGACAGCTCCAGAGCCTTTTTGAAGGCGGCGCAGGCGGATACATAATCTTTCCGGGAGCTGTGGACCTGTCCAAGGCCGCAGAAAACGGCGGCCAGCTGCAGGCGGATGCCGAACGAACGGGGCAGGGCTTCCAGCGTATCCAGCGCCTCCTGATAATAATAAAGGCTTTTCTCCCAATCGCACTGAAGACAGAAGCAGTCTCCCCGCAGGCGGCGGAACAGCGCCTGATGAACGGGAGAACTGCCGGATTCCAGAAGCCTCCGGCCGGTAATGGTGTACCGCTCCGCCAGACTGGCGTCCTGACGGTACAGCGCCAGAGAGGCCAGCAGATAGCAGCACCGGGCCAGCAGCTGGTCGTCCGGACGGGGAGACGCGCCGCTGAGAGAGCCCAGCAGATCCGCGGCGAAGGCGGCTTCTCCCCGAAACAGCGCCAGCCGTCCCCGGGGCAGAACCAGCAGCTGTTCCAGCCGGGCCAGCGTACCGGGGTCCTGTCCCGCCCGCCGGAGAGCGGACAGCTCCCGCAGGCAGTCCTGGGCCTCCGCCTCCAGCTCCTCCGGCGTTGTGTCAGCGGCTTCGCCGCCTTCCAGAGCAAAGGGCTCGCAGCGCCGGGCGCTGTCCAGCTCCAATGCCCGGATACGGTATTCCACAGCCCGGAGCGGCTCCTGAGCCAGCTGGAAGTGCTGGGCGATCTGCCGGCAGGCCGCTCCTTCCCCGGGCGGGGTCTGCCCGGCCAGCAGCTCCGCCGCCTGACGGTGAAAGGGCTGGCGCTGGTATACCGAGAGCTGGCTGTATACCAGCTCCCGGATCCGCTGATGAACGAACCGGTAAAGAGAATCCCGGCTGTCCCGGCATTCCTCTATGATTCCCCGCTCCCGAAGCTCTTCCAGACCGGCGGTGAGCCGCCGGTCGTCCCGGTTCATCAATTCCAGCAGCAGGCGGCAGGGAACACCGTCCTGAAAAATGGAAATAAGACCGGCGATATGCCGCGCTTCCCGAGACAGTCCGGAGAGCCGGTCCGCCAGAATGTCGTCCAGAGCCTGCAAAGTGGCGTCCACATTGCTGCTGCGGCGCCAGGCCTGAATCAGCTCGGTCAGCAGGCAGAGATTGCCTCCGGTCTCCCGGTGGAACCGGGCGGCCAGCTGGACGGCATCCTTCTCGCCCAGCTCCCGGCGGAGCAGTTCCCGGGTTTCCGGTTCCGTCAGCGGAAGGAGCCTCTGCCGGCGGAGCAGGCCGTCGGATTCCTGAAGCTTCAGCAGGGAACGGGTATCGGGGCGCAGGGATTCCCGGCAGGTAAATACCGCCATCAGGCCGCCGCCCTCCAGACGGCGCAGCAGGGCGTCTGTCAGGCGAAGGCTCTCGGGATCCGCCCATTGCAGATCCTCCAGAATCAGCAGGACCTTTTTCCTGCGGGTGACGGCGGAAAACAACAGCAGCAGACTGTCCTCCAGCGTTTGATCCCATTGCCGCAGAGCGCGGCGGGCGTCCTGATCCGGAGCCGGTCCGCCGGTTTCCTCCCGGAACACCGAGAAGGCCTGCTCCAGCCTGGCCCGGACCGGCAGAGGGAGGGACAATCCCTCGGACTGCACAAAGTCCCACACCGGCAGCAGCAGACGGTCCCAGGGAGCCAGCGGCACTTCCTCCTCCGAGGGAAGACAGTCGCCGTGAAGGGTCAGAAATGACGGCAGGCCGGGCAGACGGAGGAATTGATGAATGAGCTCGCTCTTTCCGGCGCCGCTTTCCCCGACGAACAGCAGGGAGCAATGCCGCGCGGCGCCGGCGCCGAAGGAAGCGGCTGAGGCCCGGAGGGCGGAAAAGGCGTCCTCACGGCCCACCGGGACCAGCACCTGCTCGGACGCCTGGGGGGATTGCGTGTCGTTCCATTGGTTCATGATCTCATAGTAGAGCATCGTCGTGCTCTCCATGGGGTCCACGCCCAGCTCCTGGGACAGGCGCTCCTTGAGCTTCTGATAGACCTGGGCCGACCTGGAGAATTTCCGCGTCTCCCGGAACCGTTTCATCACAAAGGCGGTCATGGCTTCGTCCAGGGGATCTTCCCGCAGATATTCCGTGGCCCAGCGGATGGCGCCCTCCTGATCCCCCGCTTTCGCTGCCTCCCGGGCAAGCTCCGCCAGACGGGCCAGATACTGCTCATGAAGCTTTTCCCGGGTACGGTTCAGCCATTCGTCAAAGGAGAAGGCGTGCTTCACCGCGAAGCCCTGAAGGAAGGGACCCCGGTAAGCGGAGAAATCCCCGTCCCGGGTAAAGCGGTCGTAGTCGCAGTCCACCTTCCACTCCCCGTTGACCACCACCAGGGATTTCTGCGGGGACAGCAGAAAGTCCCCTCCCAGGACCTTTTTCAGCGTGTACAGGGTATTGCGAAGGTTTCGCAGGCCGGTGGTTTCATCGCAGCTTTCCCACAGAAGCGAGATCAGTTCCTGCCGTGTGGCGCTGCGGCGGACCAGCATATAGTACAGCAGGGCGTCTACCCGTTTAAAGGGGAAGGACACGGCCTTTCCGTCCAGCTGGACGCTGGGAGTTTGGAGCATGGTGATTTTCAGCATGGGAGCACCTCCTGTTTCGATCACAAGGAAACAAATGAGAGCGGATCCGGCGTTTTTCATCTGTCCAGATTATAGCGAAAAAAAGCCCGGGAGGCAAGACGCCGGATTTTATTGGCTTCCCGTCTTGCCAGCCGGAGATTTCCTGGCTATACTGATGATGGATGCGAAGAAAACGGCGGATGCCTCCGCCTGTCCCGGCGGAAGGAGAGAGGAGAGAGAGCCCATGGAACGGGAGGTTTTGATACAGTCTGTCCCCAATTTCAGCGAGGGACGGGACCTGAAAAAGGTGGAGCGTATTGTGGATGCCTTTCGGGCGAAGCGGGGAGTAAAGCTTCTGGATTATTCCACGGACCCGGATCACAACCGCTGCGTGGTGGCGGTGATTGGCCAGCCGGAGCCGTTGAAGCGGGCTATGATCGAGGCCATCGGCACGGCGATGGAGCTGATTGATATGACGCGGCACGAGGGCGCGCACCCCCGCATCGGCTGCGTGGACGTCATCCCCTTCATTCCGGTGCGCAACTGCACCATTGAAGACGCGGACCGCCTTGCAAAAGAGGTGGCGGCGGAAGCGGCGGAGCGGTATGGACAGCCCTTCTATCTCTATGAAAAGTCTGCCGCGGCGCCTCACCGGGTGGATCTGGCCAACATCCGCAAGGGCCAGTTTGAAGGGCTGGCGGAGAAGATGAAGGACCCGATGTGGAAGCCGGATTTTGGCCCCGATACCGCGCATCCCACCGGCGGCGCCACCGCCATCGGCGCCCGGATGCCGCTGATCTGCTTCAATGTGAATCTGGATACGCCGAATGTGGAGATTGCCCGTCAGATTGCCCGCCGGGTGCGGCACATCGGCGGCGGGCTGCGGTATGTGAAGGCCATGGGAATCGCTTTGGCGGAGCGGAATCTGGCCCAGGTGACGATGAACCTGACGGATTACACCAGAACCTCGGTATACAGCGCCTTTGAGATGGTGAAGATGGAGGCCAGGCGCTACGGCGTCCGGATTGTGGGCAGCGAGGTCGTGGGTATTGTGCCCATGCAGGCGCTGGTGGACTGCGCGGAATATTACCTGCAGGTTGAGGATTTTTCCATTGCCCAGGTGCTGGAGTATCATATTTGATGTTTTTCAGACGGCCGGGGACACGGAGTACGGTTTGCGCAGGGTGAGCGTCGAATTCGCTGTAAGCGGACAACCGAGGCGCAGGGCGAAGCCTTTTTGAAAAAGTGGAAAAGCCGGGCGGGAAAATCCCGCCCGGCTTTGCTGTTTCCGGCATAAAAGGGGAGCTTTTACGCCTCCGGCTTGACCAGCGCAATGTGCAGCTCGTCCAGCTGCTTTTGTGTGACCTCGCTGGGAGCGCCCATCATCACGTCCTGGGCATTCTTGTTCATGGGGAAGGGGATGATCTCCCGGATGGAATCCTCACCGGCCAGCAGCATGACCATCCGGTCCACGCCGGGAGCAATTCCGGCATGGGGGGGTGCGCCGTAGGTAAAGGCGTTATACATGGCCGGGAACTTGGCCTTGACATCGTCCTCGCCCAGACGGACCAGCTCAAAGGCCTTGACCATGATTTCGGGATCATGATTCCGGACAGCGCCGGAGGACAGCTCCACACCGTTGCACACCAGATCGTACTGGTCGGCGGTGATGGTCAGGGGATCGATCTCCCCCCGTTCTGCCTTCAGCAGCACATCCAGCCCGCCGGCAGGCATGGAGAAGGGGTTGTGGCAGAACTCCAGCTCGCCGGATTCCTCGCCGATTTCATACATGGGGAAGTCCACAATCCAGCAGAAGGCGTACTGTTCCTTGTCCATGTGGCCCGGGACGGCGGCGCCCAGCGTCTTCACCAGAACGCCGGCGGTTTTCTGGGCCTGCGTCAGCTTGCCGGAGGCCAGGGCTACAAAATCATTGGGCTTCAGATTCAGCGCGGATACCACGGCTTCCTGAATGGGGGCGACGAATTTGGCGATGCCGCCCACAAGCTGGCCCTGTTCATCCAGGCGGAACCAGTAGGGCTTTCCGCCGGAGACGGTTTCCACATCCGCCAGCGTTTTGTCGATAAATTTCCGGGTTTCATGGAAATTGGAGACGACCACCGCCTTGACGGAATTCCCCTCAAAGGGACCGAAGCCGCAGCCGCCCAGAACGGACGTCACGTCCTGCACGGTCAGATCAATCCGCAGATCCGGCTTGTCAGAGCCGTATTTTTCCATGGCCTCCGTGTAGGGGATGCGGGTGAAGGGGGCGGAGCTGGCCCGGTCATAGGTGCCGAATTTGGCGAAGATGGGCGGCAGCACGTCCTCCAGAACGGCAAACACATCCTCCTGCGTGGCGAAGGCCATCTCCATATCCAGC